>Ga0207678_10002577_pt1 | contig 16514 bp, 16 predicted proteins | sample KBSC63metaG_FD_184319 | JGI IMG/M metagenome (GOLD analysis project Ga0207678, IMG submission 184319) | Corn rhizosphere microbial communities from Kellogg Biological Station, Michigan, USA - KBS C6-3 metaG (SPAdes) (version 2) | ecosystem: Host-associated > Plants > Roots > Rhizosphere > Soil ...
CGCACATCAGCTCGCCAAGCGAGCAGAACCGCTCGGCTAATCGCCCATCTGCTTCTGCAGATGCTCGCGACGTTCCTGCGCATCCAGCGACAGCGTCGCGATCGGACGCGCCTCGAGACGCTCGAGGCCGATTTCCTCGTCGGTTTCCTCGCAATAGCCGTAGCGGCCTTCCTCGATCTTGCGCAGCGCTTTTTCGATCTTCGAAATCAGCTTGCGGTAGCGATCGCGGGTGCGAAGTTCCAGCGAGTTCTCGGTCTCGCGGGTGGCACGTTCGGCGTCGTCGCCCACGTCACGCACTTCTTCACGGAGGTTTTCCATAGTCTGGCGCGACTCCTCGACCAACTGGTCGCGCCAGTCCTTCAGCTTCTGGCGGAAATACGCCAGGTGCTTCGGGTTCATGTATTCCTCTTTGGGCGAAGGACGATAACCCTTCGGCAACTCGATGTTGACGCTGGCCGGCAGCGCGTAGCGTCCATCCTCGCGGGTGATGGTCTGTTCGACGGCCGCGCCAACGCTCAGCCGCGCGGCGACACCACCAACGGGTCTCGCGTGCTGCTTGCGCACCGGCTGGTGTGCCGCACGCGACGCATCGTGTTCCGTCGCGGAGGCATGGGCAGGCGCCGGTTTTTTCGACGCGGGTGTGTCCTTGTATTTTTTCGCAGCAGCGGCTTTCTTCACGGTGGGAATCTTGGATTTGTTTTTGATGGTGGAGATCGGGGCGGCCTTCTTCGCGCTCGCCTTCTTCACCGCCTTGGTGGCGGTTTTGCCCGGCTTTTTCACCGCCTTGGCGACTTTTGCGGGCGCCTTGTGCACGGTCCTGGCCGCGGACTTGCGCGCCGGCCTTGCGGCCGCCTTCTTCGCGGGGCGGGCCTTGGCCTGCTTGGCCGAGGACTTCGCTTGCTTGTCGCTGCGCTTGGCTGCGCCGTGCTTCGGTTTTGCCATGTCCTTGCACTCGAAGTTGTGGAGATGCGACCGCGTGTTATAGCGTAGTCAATGCGGTCGGGCAACCGATTTCAAAAGCCCCGCCCGCGCCCTTTTCTGCCATGCGGACGGCATCCGCCCGTGACACGCCTCCTGTTGTTCCTGATTGCCGCGTACAAGCGCCTGTTGAGTCCGCTGCTGGGCGCGCGTTGCCGGTTTTACCCGACGTGCTCGACGTACGCGCGCATCGCGATCGCGCGCCACGGGCCGCTGCGGGGCAGCGTGCTTGCGGCATGGCGTATCCTGCGCTGCCAGCCGCTGTGCGAAGGCGGCGACGATCCGGTGCCCGAACACTTCACGCTGCGGCGCTGCCGGCACCCCCATGGAGAACACTGAATGGCCGACTGGCTGATCAAGAACGCCGAACTCGTCAACGAAGGCCGCCGTTTCCAGGCCGACCTGCGCATTCGGGATCGGCGCATCGCGGAGATCGGCGGCGATCTCCATGGCCGCGCCGGTGAACGGGTTTTCGACGCATCGGGCCTGTGGCTGCTGCCCGGCATGATCGACGACCACGTGCATTTCCGGGAACCCGGCTACACCGCGAAAGCCGATATCGCCTCCGAATCACGCGCGGCGGTCGCCGGCGGCGTCACCAGCTTCATCGACATGCCGAACACGAAACCGGCGACGCTGACGCACGCATTGCTGGAAGACAAATACGCGGCCGCGGCGCGCACTTCGGTCGCAAATTACGCGTTCTATCTCGGCGCCAGCAACGACAACCTCGATGCGATCCGCGCGCTCGATCCGCGCAAGGTGCCCGGCGTGAAGGTGTTCCTGTGCGAGTCGACCGGCAATCTTTGCGTCAGCGACCCGAACGCGCTGGACGGCGTGTTCCGCGAATCGCCAGTGACTGTGGTGGTGCATTGCGAGGACAGCCGCATCATCCATGCGAATCTGGATCGTGCGAAAGCCAAGTACGGCGACGATATCCCGATGCGGCTGCACCCCGAAATCCGCTCGCGTGAAGCGTGCCTCGAATCCACGAAATGGGCCGTCGAAACCGCACGCCGCCATGGCACGCGGCTGCACGTGCTGCACGTCTCCACCGCCGACGAACTGGCGATGTTCGAATCCGGACCGATCGCGAACAAGAAGATCACCGCCGAAACCTGCGTGCACTTTCTGCGCTACAGCGATGCCGACTACGCGACGCTGGGCGGCAAGATCAAATGCAATCCCGCGATCAAGGCGGCCTCGGATCGCGAAGCGTTGACGCGCGCGCTGGCAGACACCCGCATCGACATCCTCGCCACCGACCATGCGCCACATCTCGCATCGGAAAAAGACCATCCCTACACGCGCTGTCCGTCCGGCATTCCGCTGATCCAGTTCGCCCTGCAGGTGGCGCTGGAGTGCACGTTCCGCGGCGACTTCACGCTCGAACGACTGGTCGAAGCCTGCGCGCACGCGCCGGCGACGCTGTTCGCGATCCAGGATCGCGGCTATCTGCGCGAGGGGTATTTCGCCGACCTGACGCTGATCGACCCGGCGAAACCGCAGGTGGTGCGCAAGGATCAGGTGCTGTCGAAATGCGGCTGGTCGCCATTCGAAGGCGATACCTTCCGCGCCGGCGTTGCCGCCACCTTCGTCAACGGGAATCTGGTCGCGCGCGACGGAAAAATTCTCAATGCCCCAACGGGCATGCGGCTGGTTTTTGCTCGGTAGGAGCGCGCGTGCGCGCGACCGCTCATCGCGAGGGCTGTCGCGCGCTGTCGCGCCGGCACGCTCCTACAGCGGAAATTCCCTGGATGTTTCGGCGACCGCATCGTGCGGATGCAGGCTTTCGTGGTGCGCGGCGCGGATGCGGTAACCGGCGATGCGTTTGTCGGCATCGAGCGCCACGCAGATGCGGCGCACCGCATCCTCGCAGAACATCAGGTTCTCGGCGTTCAACTTCGCGAAGGCCTGTTCGTCTTCGCGCTTGACGGCCGTCTGCACCGGCGTTGCCAGCGCGTCTTCAATGGCATCGATCAATTCCGAAACCGGCAGGTCGAAACCCGGCGCCAGCCGCACCGTCACGTTCGCGGTGCTTCGCTGCGCGTGCGGTGTGGCCGCCATGCCGCGCTCGGAACCCAGCCACTCGCGCACCGCGCGTTGCGACGGCACGGTGTCGGCGAAGTCCTCGTCGAAACGCTGCTGGTTGAGTTGCCGCGACAGCGCCGCCGAAGCCGGACACGTCGAGGAATATGTCACTTCGCATCCGAGTTGCACGCTGAAATGTTCGTCCAGCAATTGCGCCTCGACGGTCACCGGATAGGCACGCCAACCCGCGTTGTCGCTGACCAGTGCACGCCGCTTCAGCAGTTGCGAATATTCGACGCGGAGGCGGACGCGGCTGGAAAGATCCGCATGGGACGCCACCAGCACATGGAGCAGGCTGCACAGGCCCGCGGGCGTCAGTACCTGTTCGCCCAGCGATCGTTCGAGCGCGAGATACAGCCGCGACATGTGGATGCCGCGCGCCGCGGGATCGGCGAGGTTCACCTGGACCGATACCCGCGCAGGCACCGTGGCGGTGCCCCCCTGCCCGTCTGCACAACGCACCGGCAGGTCGATGCCGTCCATGCCGACCCAGTCCAGCGCACCGCCCGCTTGCGGCTGTGCGCCGATGGCGACGTCGGGCAAGCGCGCGTTGTCGGGAACGGTATTCATGCGTGGGACTCGTTGCGGACCATGCCCCGCCATTTGCGGGCCGCGCGCCAGGTTTTCAACACGTCGCCCAGCCCGTGCGCGGGTGCGTGCAAGGCGGCAAGCGGATCATCGGCGCGCACCGCGCGCTCGAGCGCCTGCCGGTCGCACTGCAGATCGACGGCGCGGAACAACGTCAGCGGGCCTCGCATTCTAGCGGCGTCGGACGCCGCGCGCTGGAGTTCGCCGAAATAGTCGCGCAACGCCGCGCGACGCGCGGGACTGTCATTGCCCAGCGCCTCGGTGGTGAGTCCGTGCCGGGCCAGCAGGTTCATCGGGATGGGGGAGCGTCCGTGTTCGGCCTCGGCGATCAGCGCGCGCGCCGTCGACACCAGGCCGGCCAATGAAACGACCTGCGCCATGCGCGCCGTATCGGCGCCCTCGCCGAACCAGACGCGTGTTTCCAGCGCCGCAACCGCATTCGCAAACGGCGCCGCCGCGTCGCGTTGGGCCGCGACATTCGCAGGCGACGGCAACCCCAGCACGCCGATTGCCGCTTCCACCGGCGCGGTCCAGAGTGGCAAGGGAACCGAACGCGCCCGTACATCGGCGAACAATGCCTGCGTCAATGGATGCCGCGCCTGTCCTTGCGTGGCGCGCTGCATTTCCTCGCGCCACCAGCCAAGCTTGACCGCCGCCACTTGCGACTCGCGGACCTCGCGCACGGCCTTGCGCCATTCGTGCACCAGCGCCGCCAGCGCTCCGAAACAGTGGCGTTCGTGGTGGCGCAGGAACAGCCAGGCGAGCGCACGCTGGGGACTCGCACCCCGCCACTGCATCAGGTAGTCGTCGAATGCGCTTGCGCTCACTTGAGGCCCAGCAATGCGGCGAGCTGATGCGGATCGGTGCTGACTGCATCCGGCCCCCACGCCTGCGGATCGGCGCCGCCCAGATAGCCCCAGCCCGCGGCCGCCGTGTACAGCCCAGCCGCACGTCCCGCCATGATGTCGCGCGGATCATCGCCCACGTACACGCATTGCGTCGGCTCGACGCCGGCCAACGCGCAAGCGTGCAGGACGGGATCCGGATCGGGTTTGCGTTTCACCAGCGTGTCGCCGCCCACCACCGCGGCGGCCCGCCCGTCGTAGCCGAGCTTGGTCATCACCAGTGCGACCAGAGAACCGGCCTTGTTGCTGACCACGCCCCAGTGCACGCCGCGTGCTTCGAGTTGTTGCAACACCAGATCCACGCCGGCGAAGGCGTGGGTGTTCACCATGCCGGCGGCGACGTAAAGTTCCAGGAACCGTGGCATCACCGCGTCGATGCGTGCTTCATCGTCGCCGACCGCGCAGCGCAGCACCGCGCGCGCGCCCCGCGAGACGGTTTCGCGCACCACCCCGTAACGTGGCACTTCGATGTCGAGTTCGCGGCACAACGCGCCGAGCGCGTCGTGCATGTCCCGCGCCGAATCGACCAGCGTCCCGTCGAGGTCGAAGAACACCCCGGCGAGCGGTTGCGGCACGGACCTCATGCGGCGCGGCTTCGATCCGGCGCGCCGCGGGCGCAGACCAGGTAATTGACGGCAGTGTGGCGCGTCAGCCACGCCTTTCTGTTCAACGGGTTGTAGGCAATTCCGGAGATTTCATCGAGACTCAGCCCGGCCCGGCGCAGCAAGGCGGCAAGCTCCGACGGCTTCAGGAATTGACGGTAATCGTGCGTGCCACGCGGCAGCAGACGCGCCACGTATTCGGCACCGATGATGGCGGTGACGAAACTCGCCGGCGTGCGATTGAGGGTCGACAGGAACACCTTGCCGTCGGGCTTCACCAGCGCCGCCAGATCGCGAACCAGTGCCGCGGGGTCGGGCACGTGCTCGATCAGTTCCATGCAGCACACGGCGTCGAACGCGGCGGGCTCGGCAGCCGCGAGTTCGCGCGAGGATGACAGCCGGTAATCGATCGCGAGCGGCGACGACAATCCGGCATTGGTTTCGTGAAGATGCAACTTGGCGACCTCGATGACCTCCGGTGCCAAGTCGATCGCGGTGACGTTCGCGCCCGCCTTCGCCAGCGCCTCACTCAGCAGACCGCCGCCGCAACCGATGTCCGCGACCTTCGCACCGGGCAGCGAAACGCGCTCCGCCACGAAGCCGAGCCGCACGGGATTGAGGTCGTGCAGCGGTCGCGACTCGCCGTCGGGATCCCACCAGCGATGCGCGAGTTTGCCGAAGCGCGCCAGTTCTTCCGGATCGACGTTGGGCGCGCTGGCGTTCATGCCTCCACCGCCACGCGCGTGACGTTCCATTCGCGCACCGTGATCTCGGACGCGCCGGTCAGGTGAACGGGATCGGCAAACGCGATCGCGCGCGCATCCTCCAGCGATTCGGCACGGATCAGATAGGCGCCCCCCGACTTGTCGGTGAACGGACCGGACGCCTCCAGCACGCCACGATCCTTCAGCGCATCCAGATGCGCGCGGTGCGCCGCGATCACGCCAACATCGAATTTCGGAGTACGCATTGCAAGAATCAGGTACTGCTTCATCGGCGCTCCGGCGTCAAAGGGCCGCGATCCGCTCGCGCCAGCGGCGGGTCTTTTCCAGCACGCCGGCAAGGTCGAAATCGACCAGTGCGCCATCGTCGAGTTTGCGCGCGCCATCGATCCAGACGTCGCTGACCTGCCGGCGCGAGACGGCGTAGGCAAGCTGCGAAACCACATTGTAGAGCGGTTGCGTTTCGACCTCGTCCATCTTCACCGCCACCAGATCGGCGCGCTTGCCGGTTTCGATGGAGCCGATCTTCGCGTCGAGCTGCAGCGCTTTCGCGCCATTCAACGTGGCGGCGCGCAACGCGAATGCATCGTCGAAGGCCGCGGCGTCGCCGGCCACGCCTTTCGCCAGCAAGGCGGCGGTACGCAATTCGCCGAACATGTCGAGGTCGTTGTTGGACGCGCAGCCATCGGTTCCGAGCGCAAGGTTGACGCCGCCACGCCGCAGTTTTTCGGCGGGACAGAATCCGGACGCGAGCTTGAGATTCGACTCCGGGCAGTGCACCACCGACACGCCGGCTTCGGCGCACAGCGCGATTTCCGGATCGCTGACCTGGGTCATGTGCACGGCGATCAGGCGATCGTTCACCAGCCCGAGTTTCTGCAGCCGCTGCATGGGCCTGAGGCCGTGCTCGCGCTTGCCGTCCTCGACTTCCTGCGCCGTTTCCATCAGGTGCAGGTGCACGGGAATGTCGAGCTGGTCGGACAGCGTGCGAATGCGCGCGAACGATTCGTCGGCCACTGTGTACGGCGCGTGCGGCCCGAAGGTGGTGCCGACCCGCGGATCGCCGCGGTACTGGTCGTGCACCGCCAGCGCGCGTTCGAAGTATTCGTCGCGCGTCTGTGCCCAGGCGCTCGGAAATTCGATGATCGGCAACGCCACCATCGCGCGGAAGCCGTGTGCCTTGTACGCCTGCGCCTGCGCGTCGGGAAAGAAATAGTTCTCGCTGCAGCACGTCGTGCCGCCGCGCAGCATCTCGGCGATCGCGAGTTCCACGCCATCGCGCACGAACTCGGGACCCATCACCTTCGCTTCCACCGGCCAGATGTGCTCGCGCAGCCACGTCATCAGCGGCAGGTCGTCCGCCAGCCCCCGCAGCAGCGTCATCGGGTTGTGGGTGTGCGCGTTGACCAGGCCCGGGATCAGCGCGTGTTCGGGCAGGTCCACGCGCTCACGCGGCGCGTACTTGGCGGCAGCGTCGCGCATCGGAAGCACGTCGACGATCGAGCCTTCATGGACCGCAACGGCATGGTTTTCCAGCACCACGCGATCGGGCTGGACCGGCACGATCCAGCGGGCGGTGATGAGGAGGTCGATGGAGCGCGGGCTCGTCATGGGCTTCCGTGTAGGAGCGCGCCTGAGCGCGACCGTCGCCTGCAGGCAGGCTCCTGCAGGGTCTTACTTGACGCGGCTCACATACTCGCCGGTACGCGTATCCACGCGGATCACCTCGTCCTGGTTCACGAACAACGGCACGCGCACGGTGGCACCGGTTTCCAGCTTGGCGGGCTTGCCGCCGCCGCCCGAGGTGTCACCACGCAGGCCCGGATCGGTCTCGACGATCTTCAATTCAACGAAATTGGGCGGCGCGACCGACAAGGGAACGCCGTTCCAGAAGGTCACGATGCACTCCTCCTCACCCTTCAGCCATTGCGCGGCATCGCCCACGGCGTTCTTGTCGGCGGTGTGTTGTTCGTAGCTGGCGGGATCCATGAAATGCCAGAACTCGCCGTCGTTGTAGAGGTACTGCATGTCGGTATCGACGACGTCGGCGCCCTCGACCGAATCGGTCGCCTTCATGGTCTTTTCCGTGGTGCGGCCGTTCTTCAAGTTGCGGATCTTGATGCGGGTGAAGGCCTGGCCCTTGCCGGGCTTGATGAAATCCGCACCGACGATCACGTAGGGATCGCCATCAACGATGATCTTCAAACCGTTCTTGACGTCGTTGAGACCATAACTGGCCATTTGCTTAGCTCCGTGGATGCGAGGCGCCGCCCGTGCCGCAATGGCCCTGACCGGACGACTGACCTAGAATGAGGGGTTTACCGAGCCCGTGAACGTTTGGGCACAAGCCCGCCATGATAACCGCAATCGACCCGATCACGCAGCCGGAAGCCATGCCCGACTGGCGACAATCGCTGCGCGATGCGGTCACCGATCCGCGCGAACTGCTGGCGCTGGTCGGCCTGCCGCAGTTGGCCGAGAAGTTGCCGGCCAGCGATGCCGGGTTTGCACTGAAGGTGCCGCGTGGGTTCATTGCACGCATGCGCCAGGGCGACCCGAATGATCCGTTGTTGCTGCAGGTACTGCCGCAACTGGCCGAGCTGGACGAAGTGCCCGGTTTCCGCGACGACGCGGTGGGCGATCTGGATGCCGTCGCCGGACACGGCGTCCTGCACAAATACGAGGGCCGCGCGCTGCTGATCGCGGCGGGTTCCTGCGCCGTCAACTGCCGCTACTGCTTCCGCCGGCATTTCCCGTATGCGGAAGAACTGGCCGCGGCCCACGCGTGGCGTGCAGCCATCGATTGCCTGGCGGACGACACCTCGATCCGCGAAGTGATCCTGTCCGGCGGCGACCCGCTGGTGCTTTCGACACAAAAATTGACAGACCTCACCGAGGCGCTGCGCGACCTGCCCCACGTGATCCGCCTGCGCATCCATTCGCGATTGCCGGTGGTGCTGCCCGAACGGATCGACGAAGCCTTTTGTGCATGGCTTTCCGCGCTGCCCTTGCAGCGTGTCGTGGTGCTGCACGCCAATCATCCGGGCGAGCTGGACGCGAGCGTGGGCGCCGCTTGCGTGCGTTTGCGCGAAGCCGGCGCGACCCTGCTCAACCAGTCGGTGCTGCTGCGCGGTGTCAATGACGATGCCGACGCACTGGTCGAACTTTCCGAGCGCCTGTTCGCGTTGGGTGTGTTGCCCTATTACCTGCATCAGCTCGATCAGGTGCGCGGCACAGCGCATTTCGAGGTGAGCGACACGCGGGCGCGCGAATTGCTGGGCACGTTGCGTGCACGGCTTCCGGGGTATCTTGTGCCGAGACTGGTGCGCGAAGTGCCGGGCGAAACGGGCAAGCGCCCGCTGTGACGCATACGCTGGCGGAATCGCTGTCGATCGGGTACAAAGCCTGCTTGGCTCGGAAGGGAACCGGAATGGTTCCGGCGGGGATTGGCACCGACACAAGCCGACGCTGGCGAACAAGCCTCGGTCGCCGCTCGAGCGTCCGTACGCAACGAAAGAAGAGAATTCAGCAAGGCCGTCCATGTTGTCCGAACCCATCACCAAGCTGATCATCGCCGAGGATCAGGCCGAGGACGCCGAGCAGATCATCAGCGTGTTGCGCAACAGCGGCATGGCGCTGCGTCCGCAACGCATCGCGACGGAAGAGGAACTGGCCGCCTCGCTGGAATCGTTCACGCCGGACCTGGTGCTGGCCAATCCGGGCTGCAAGGAAATCTCCCTCGCTGCGATCGGCCGCGCCTTGGACGGCACCGGCAAGGACGTCACGCTGCTGGCACTCGCCGACAAGCTCACGGATGACGTGATCGCGGCGATCCTGTCGCACGGCAACGTGCGCGGCATCGCCTTGCGCAACCGCCACGACCAGTTGCAGAACGTGGTCCGGCGCGAACTGGATGCGCTGAACACCCGCCGCAACGTGCGTCGCCTCGAGGCGAGTTTGCGCGAATCGGAGCGGCGCTGCGATGCACTGCTGGATTCCTCGCGGGATCCCATCGCATACATCCACGAGGGTACGCACGTCCGCGCCAACAACGCATACCTCGAAATGTTCGGTTTCGAAAGCTTCGAGGATGTCGAAGGCCTCACCATCCTCGATCTGGTCGCACCCCAACACACCGCGGATTTCAAGGATTTGCTGAAGCGGCTCGCGCGCGGCGAGAAGCCACCGCCGAAACTGGACCTCTCCGCGCGTCGCGCCGACGGCAGCACCTTCGAAGCGGTGATGGAGTTTTCCCCCGCAACTTACGAAGGCGAGCCCTGCCAGCAGATCGTGTTCAGGCTGCCGGCCACCAACACCGCGACCGAAGAAGAACTGCGCCGCCTGAAGACGCAGGACCCACTGACCGGTCTTTCCAACCGCACGCATTTCCTCGAATGCGTCGACGAGGCGGTGGCGCGCGCGATCGACGGCAGTACCGATCAGGCGCTGCTGTTGCTGGAACCCGACAACTATCGCGCGGTGCTCGACACCGTCGGCATCACGGGTGCCGACGACGTGCTGCGCCAACTCGCCGGCACCATCAAGCAGCGACTGCACGCCACGGATCGCGCCGGCCGTATCGGCGACCATTCGTTCGGCATCCTGCTTTCGGGCCGCACCCAGGCCGAAGTGCAGCAGATCGCCGAATCGCTGCGCGCCAGCGTCGAGACCGCCATCATTGAAGCCGGCGGTCGCTCCACCAGCCTCACCATCAGCATCGGCGGCAGCCTGCTGGGTGAGAAGAATGCGAAATCGCAGGTGCTGTTGTCGCTGGCCGACGACGCGCTTCGCTCGGCCTCGGGCCAAGGCGGCAATCGGGTCGACATCCACGATCCGGCCGCAGCGGACAAGGCCGAGGCGGCGCGACGGCAACAATGGCTGGACATGATCGACACCGCGCTGGCGCAGGACGGTTTCGTCCTCTACTTCCAGCCGGTGGTGAACCTGCAGGGCGAAGAAGGCGAGTTCTACGAAGTGCTGCTGCGCATCCGCGGACCGACCGAAGAAGTGCTGCCCGCGCACTTCCTGCCCATCGCCGAACGCAACGATCGCCTGTTGGCCATCGACCGCTGGGTGATCGAGCACGCCATTGCCGCGCTCGGCAAGCGCGGCAGCAAGGCGGCGTCCACCACGCTTTTCATCAAGCTGTCCACGCTGACCCTGCACGACGAGAAGCTGGCCGACTGGGTGGACGCCAGGCTCGCCGCGGCCAACGTCAAGGCTTCGCAACTGGTATTCGAAGTACCCGAAGCCAAGGTGATGACCTGCCTGAAACCGGCGCGCGAATTCGTCGACCGCTGGCGCACGAGCGGCGGTGGCTTCGGGCTGGAACAATTCGGTTCGGGCCTCAATTCGTTCCAGGCCCTGAAACACATCGACGCCGATTATCTGAAGCTCGACCGTGCGCTCACGGTCGACCTCGCCCATCATTCCGAAAACGAATTGAAGGTGCGCGAGTTGTGCTCGCAGGCGCACGCCGCCGGCAAGCGCACCATGGTGGAATGGATCGAGGAAGCGGCCAGCATGCCGACGTTGTTCTCGGCCGGCGTGAATTTCGCGCAAGGCAACTTCCTTGCCGAGCCTTCGGCCGAGATGCGTTCGCTGAGCTGACGCGGGACTCGGAACCCGGCCCCATGGAAAAGGCCCGGTTGCGAGCATGGACGATCGCGCAAATGTCGATCAAACTGACGCCATGGCCACCGCACCGCGCCCCGTTTCCGCCATGCCACGACTGGCGTTCGTCGCCTCCGCGTCGGACAAGGCGCGCGCCGCCTGCGATGAGCTTCAGGATCGCTACGGCGCGGGATCACCCGACGACGCCGACGTAATCGTCGCGCTGGGCGGCGACGGCTTCATGTTGCGCACCCTGCACGCGCAACTCGGCCATGGTCTTCCGGTGTACGGCATGAAGCTTGGCCGCGTCGGCTTCCTGATGAACCGCTACCTGCCCGACGATCTTCCCGCGCGCATAGCCGCGGCGCGACCGGCCGTGCTGCACCCGCTCGAAATGCACGTCACCCAACGCGACGGCACCGAAATCGACGCGCTGGCGTTCAACGAAATTTCGCTGCTGCGGCAGACCAACCAGGCCGCCCACATCGAGGTGGGGCTGAATGGCGAAGTGAAGTTGGCCAACCTCATCTGCGACGGCCTGCTGGTCGCGACACCCGCAGGTTCGACGGCATACAACCTTTCCGCGCACGGACCGATCCTGCCGCTGGATGCCAATGTGCTGGCGCTCACCCCGATCAGCCCGTTCCGTCCGCGTCGCTGGCGGGGAGCATTGCTGCCGGTCGGCACGCAAATCGGTCTGCGCACCCTGGAACCCGATCACCGGCCCGTCAGCGCGACCGCCGATTTCCACGAGGTACGCGACGCCGTGAAGATCGGCGTGCGCCAGGCGCGCGAACGCGCCATCACATTGCTGTTCGATCCGGAGCGCAGCCTCGCGCAACGGATTCTGGACGAGCAGTTCGAGTTATGAGCGATTGACCCGGCCAGCGCGATGGCCAAATGCACCCCGCAACCGGCCGCGGGATTGACCTGTTCGTTCTGGTGAACTGCCCGCACGGCTCACGCGACGGACGGGCGATGGCCTACGCCGTCCGGGCCAAGGCGAAGCCAGTCCGGGCGGTGCCGATCTCCCGGCTCGGGTCGACACCGTAGCGGGCGTCCAGCAAGCCCGCAATCCGGGATCCACGCAGTTGCTCTGGCTCGAAGGCGAAGCGTTGCGAGAACGCGCTGCTAGGGATCGGATTGTTGCGCGCATCGGCGAGCCCGCGTGGCAACACGTCCCGCTCAAGTTGCTCCAGCAGGCGGAGGCGCAAAGGCACCACGGGGTTGTTTCGCACCAGCGGGTAGGTGGTCGGCGACGCGAATGGTTCGAAGCCGTAACACCGTTCGTAGAACTGGGCGTGCCGCGGGTGCACGCCGATCACGATATCGGTCGTATCGGTGTGCAACCCGAAGTGCACGGCCCAGCGCATCATGCTGAACAAGGCCCCGACACCGCGTGCAGCACTCCGGCGACGATCCGCCAACATGCCCACCTCCAGCAGGCGACGCCCCTTTCTGCGCAACTTGTCCAGATGTGGCGCATAGACGCTGTCCAGCGCGAGGCCCATGGGGTTGTCGCGGAACAGCGTCATCGTGTAGCCGACTGCCGATCCCTCCGGCCCCCATATCACGCAAGCATGTTGGCCCACGGCAGTGGGCACCGCATGGATGCGGAACGGGTTCTGGTCGATCAGCCCCATTTCCGAGTAACGGTCGTAAACCAGCCGCCAAGCCGATTCCACTTGCTCGATGCTGGTTGCGCAAGAACACGGTGGCTCGCTGCTGCGCACGGCCGAACGCGCGAGCCGTGCCGTGATGTCGATGATTTTGTCAGGCGTTGCTGAAGCTGTGAGTGCGTGCATGTTTCGATCGCCGATCCGCGGTACTTCGTTTCAAGGCATGCCGCTCCCTTGACGGCATGGACGTGGTCCCCTGTTTGCCGACGTCGACCCGAACGGCGACGTCGGTTTTGCGATGGACGCGTTCGGAACGCGATCTGGAATCCGGTTTGCACTCCGCGCAGGGCTCTGCCGCCGGCAGATCGCTGGCGTCTCCTTTTGCAGGGAGCCGCGATGGCGGGCGACCAGGGTGCTTGCTTCGTGCGTTGAGCGAAGGCCGACCCGGCGCATGCCGCGTGGGCATTCGCGCGACTTCGCGATGGACGTAAGGTGACAGGACTGCGCTCGGCCTGCAGGGGTGCCCCGATGCTGTGTGGCTCCCGGCCACAAGCGGGTTTGCGAGCAATGAAAGAGGTTCACGGGCTGAGCGACAAAACCTGGCCAACGCGCCGCGGGTCATCCTTCCCCATCGGTCGCTCAAGAACGGTTAGCTTCCTGTCTAGCCGCTGTACCCCCGTTCGTGACATTCTGCAACTTCAAATGCTCTGATTGTGTTAACCACGTCCAATTCTTTCCTACCAAATCAGAGAAATTTCCCGAATCGGGAAATGCATTCACGAAACATTTCATTTTCGAAAATCGCGCCGGGGTCCGCTGACGGCTTCATGAACGCGCCGGAAAGCCGATGTCTCGCGGATTCCTGCCATGGCAACGATGCGCCCGAACACGGAGCGCAGTCCTACCGTTGCCGCACTACCTGAGTCAGCCGTGTCGTGGTGGTTCGAGAGAGGATGAATGGGCTTTGGTGCGCGGGATCGCGCGCCGTATAGTGCTCTCGTGCGCCGGTGGGTTGCCGCGGGGACAGCAATCCCATCTGGCGGAAGCGAACAAAGGAACGGGCGCGCGCTTTGGACGAGCAAACCAAAACAGGCATCCTGCACGCGGGCATTGCTGCACCCTCGGCCGACAATTCGCAGCCGTGGCGATTTGCGTGGTCCGGTGACGATCTGGATCTTCGCATCGATGACGAGCGTAGCGGCCAGGTGTCGGACACCCGATTCGTCCTGAGCGACCTCGCGGCGGGCGCGTGCCTGGAAAACATGATCGTCCGCGGCCAGTCCATGGGCTACTCGGCCGAACCGCAGGTTTTCCCGCAGCAAGAGGACGAATTGTGGGTCGCCCGCGTCCATTGGCGCCGCGATCCCGCGTGCGATGCATCCGAGCCACTGGCAGCCGCGATCGACGACCGTCACACCGATCGACGTTTCCCGTGGCGAGGCCCGATCACCCCTGATGTGCAGACGCGACTGGATGCGCAGGCGGAGCGGTTTCCCGGCCTGCGGCTCTGGTGGCCTCGGACATCGCACGAGAGAAGCGCCGCACTGAACGTCATCAGGCAGGCCGAGACGTTGCGGTTCCGGAGTGCGACGCTGCACGCGGAACTGTTTTCGAGTATTCGCTTTTCCGCCGGCTGGCACGGCACCTGCGAGGAAGGGTTGGCTCCGGCGACACTGGCCGTCGAGGCGCCGATGCGCCCGATTTTCCAGACCATGCGCCGACCCGCCTTGATGACGATTTTAAACCGGCTCGGAGCGGCGTCGATCCTGGGCCTGCGCTCGGCTTGGCTGCCGATTCGGCTGTCGCCCGGACTCTGCCTGATGGTCATTCCATCCAGGACGCGATCGGATGTCCTGGCGGGCGGCCGCGCCCTGGAAAGGGTGTGGCTCCAAGCCACACTGGAAGGACTGTCCCTACAACCTTACGCCGCGGCGGGCGTGCTCGGCTTGGGACTCGTGCCGATCGAGGCCGCCTTTCAGCCCGCGCTTTCGCAGGTGCGTTCGGCATTGGCGAACCTGTGCGGGCCGGGACACGGATTGGTATTTCTGCGACTCGGCTACGCGAAATCCAAGCTGCGCAACCGGAGCGGGCGGCGCGAACTCGCGAGTTTCGGCGCACTTCATTGACAGAGGGGAATGCTCCGCCCCGCATGGATGGAAGTTCGGCAAAGGATGATCCGCTTCTACTGGTAGGTATTGATTCAGGCTGGGAAGGCCAAGGGGATGGAAACCCCGATCATGTGTCGAATTGTCTTACAACTTGGGATTCATTCCTCTCTGCTTGCAAAGTCTTTTCGAAATAATTGGTTACGTCGACATTCCGCGCTAATTCGATCGTGGCGAATCGTCGAAAAATCTTACATACAGACAGGAAAATGAAGCGTCCTTTATCAAGTAAAGACATGCAAAACAATACGTTACATGGATGGCATGCTTGTTGCTGTTCAAACAGCAGGGAAATGTCACTTCGGTGCCAAGACCCTTCCGGTTGTACGAACAATTCTCAGGAGGAGATAAGTATGTTGACCAAGAAAAGTTTCGGTATCGCATTCGCAACCGCCTTGGTGCTGGGCGCGAGCGGCGCGGCGCTTGCGGACCCCATCGATGTGAACGGCGTCCATTGGGATAGCAGCAGCCCATTCGACTTGACCATCCAATCGCTCAACCTTCGCGAAACCAGCGTTGCGAATGTTGGCGACGTCCTGACGGGCTACGGCCAGATCGGTTCGATCAACGGGAACAACAGCTTTTGCACGGGTTGCGACCTCACCTTCACGTTCACCTATACCTTGAAGGACAACAGCGTCCCTGGTCAGGCCGTGTTCGACATGGGCAGCTTCCAGTTTTATACGCAAGCTGCCGGAAGCTTCAACTTTGGCGATCCGACCTCCGTGGGGGGCACGCCGTGGGTCACTTTGACCGGCCATACCGCACCACGGACGGGCTTTGCGGACCCGAACGGACAGCTTTACGCCACCATTAACGGCACCATTGCCAACCCAACGGTGGGCTCCAGCGGATTCGGCTTGGTGGATGCGACGTCCGGTCCGGCCATGTCGGTTCTGGACAGCAACTTCTGGTCCGACGGTATTGGTGGCTTTGCGGACTTCCAGCTCAGCTCGTCATTCCAGTTTTTCCCGGCCAATGGTTGCGGGTCAACGCCCACCACCGACCTGGATAACATCTGCACCTATCCTATCGAGGGCAACGGGTCGCTAATCGGCAAGACGGCAGTTCCCGAACCCGGCGAAATCGGCCTGTTCGGCGTCGGTCTGGGTCTGCTTGGCTTCTTGATGTGGCGTCGCCGCAAGGAATCCAGCGGACAAGCGTAAGGCTGGCATCTCCTCCACACAGTCGACAATCGATGGCGCCGCTTCCAAGCGGCGCCTTTTTTTTG
>Ga0207678_10002578_pt1 | contig 16511 bp, 14 predicted proteins | sample KBSC63metaG_FD_184319 | JGI IMG/M metagenome (GOLD analysis project Ga0207678, IMG submission 184319) | Corn rhizosphere microbial communities from Kellogg Biological Station, Michigan, USA - KBS C6-3 metaG (SPAdes) (version 2) | ecosystem: Host-associated > Plants > Roots > Rhizosphere > Soil ...
GCGCCGCAGTCGTGCCCGCAAGCCCCTCACCGAGCAGTGCGAGGAGCTGGCCAGAATCTTCCACACCGCCAACGACTTCCTCTTCCTCGGCCGCGGCATCCACTATCCCATCGCGCTCGAAGGCGCGCTCAAGCTCAAGGAGATCTCGTACATCCACGCCGAAGGCTACCCGGCGGGCGAGATGAAGCACGGGCCGAACGCTTTAATTGACGAGTCGCTGCCGGTCGTCTGCATCGCGACCAAAGACCCCGACGATCCTTCGAGCGTGCTGAAGTACGAAAAGACCCTGAGCAATATTCAGGAGGTCACCGCCCGCAGCGGCCGCGTCATCGCCATCGCCACGGAAGGCGACCGCGAGATAGGCCACCTGGTCGAGCACACCATCTACATTCCGCAGGCCCCCGAGATGCTTCTGCCCATCCTCGAAGTTGTCCCCCTGCAACTCCTCGCCTACCACATCGCGGTAAGAAGAGGCTGCGACGTCGACCAACCCCGAAACCTAGCGAAATCTGTAACCGTGGAATAGCATACATCCTCCCTTCGCAAAGGAGGCGTGAAGGACACGGCTCTGATTTGTTGCGGGAACGTCCAAAGATGCCACTATTGCCGAGATGAGCGCCAATTGCACCAGCCTTAGGGGCGAGGGAATCGTGATACGCTTCTGTTCAACATCGAACAAATGGCTGCAGCATTTTTATGGAGGCGCGAGTGCTATCTATTGAACCCGTTCACCCATACGGCAGCTTCTGGTCGGACATAGCCGACAAAGCCATAAAAGCCATCGCATTAGTGATAGGCGGAGTATGGACGTATAGAGATTCTTTTCGAGCGAAGGTCGAATCAGAGATATCCGGTGAAGCATTCAGCCGAGACGGAAAGCACTATCTCATCATGACAGCAAGATTGAAGAATTTGGGGAAATCAAAGTACATCATCCGCAAAGTGGGAACTTACATCGGTGCTGAGGCAATCGACAATGAGCGAAACAAGACAAGCATATTCGCGTCGGCTGTGTTCGAAGACCATGCTTGGATCGAACCGGAAGAAATAATTCAAGACTCTGTGATCACAGAAATCCCATCGCCGACTACTTGTATCGCCCTCAAGCTCAATCTAAGAATCGTGTCTAGGCGATTCTTCGCCGGCATCGAATGGAATGCAACGAGCATTTTACAAGTTGACAATTCAACTAATAGCCTCCCCTTACGAAAGGACGATAGCAAGCATGCCTACACACGCAAATGATCAGATGCCTGAGTCGCTTAGGAAAACCCAAGAAGTTGAATACCTAAAGTCCGGCAAAGAAAGAATTCAAGCACCGGAGCGCCCCGACAAAACCAAGGAAGTTGAGGAAGCAAAGAAGCGAGGCAAATAGGCGGGTGGCCCACGTGCCCACCTAATTCCTTCTAACCAACCACAAACTCTCGGGTGCCCCATCCTTCGCGCTTTTGCGAAGGGTGGGATGTAAACTGCTCGCACCACCATACCCACCGGCCTCAAGCGTTATCAGCAGACACAGAATTTCCACTTCATCACCTTCAGTTCATCTTTAGCGAGCAACTGTTAACCTCGAAGGACTCACAAGGTGGCGTATCTCTACGTACGTCACCTTGTGAGCCCTTTGAGGAGAGGATGGGATTCGAACCCACGATACCCGAAGGTACAACGATTTATCAGACCGTCGCTTTCAGCCACTCAGCCACCTCTTGAGAGGCGTCTTAGATAGACGAATCTCAAGAAGAGGCTCGATAAGAATACTACCGGAAACTTGAGGTCGGTGGCCGGTGCCCCACCCTTAACTTCCCAACCAACCACAAACCCTCGGGTGCCCCATCCTTCGCGCTTTTGCGAAGGGTGGGATGTAAACTGCTCGTACCGCCATGCCAACCGGCCTCAGGCGCTACTAACAGACGCGGAACTTCCACTTCATCACCTTCGGTTGTTACCTCCGACAACCCTTCCTCGAAACTGCCACCGCAAAAGACATCACCCAACAAATTCTCGAACAGATCCGTCAGCAACAAAAGCTCTGCATCGCGGCCTACGTCCTGATGCCGGAGCACATCCATCTGTTCACTGACGAACCCGCCATCGGAACCCTCACCACCTTTCTCCAGATCTTCAAGCAACTGACCTCCCGCCAACTCAAATCTCCCGACCGGAAACAATTCTGGCAACGCCGTTACTACGACTTCAACGTCCACTTTGAGGAGAAGCGCGTCGAAAAGGTCCGCTACATCCACCACAACCCGGTCAAACGCGGACTCGTTCTCCGGCCAATACCCTTCGCTGCACGGCGTAAGCCAGACAGCCGGAGCCGTGAAAGGTTCATTTGATTCGGACATGTTCTAGCTCGACCCGAATACCATGCCGACGCTCGGAGAATACTTCCGTGCGAGTGGCTCCCCCACGTACTACAAGGGCAAGTGGCACTTTTCGCATTCCGACATTGTGATGGGCGGCACTCACGAATCCATCGATAGTTCAACCGATGCAGGAACGCCCATTCCGGAGACAGGCTCACGAAATCCACTTTCCCTGCCATAAGACCTACCTGTCCATACAACTTAAGCGGTGTCTGCAAGGCTAGATGCACCTTAATTGCCTGTGCTAGTCTGGCATCCGGTTACGATCCTCTAAATAATCATCTCTTGCATTACCAGCTATTTCCTGTCCTCGTTCTGCCGGTGCTATTGGCAGCTACAGACCGTGGATAGGAAAGATTCCTGTTTTAGGACTTCTCTGCCATGCGTTCTGTATATTGCCCCTCCCCGTCTTTTCTTCTAAGAAATTTTTCCTTCGACAAACAACAAGCCTCAGAAGCAGCATCGTGGTGGAATGCGCTGGCTATGATGGCAAACGTCGTCGTCCTGGCCCTCATCGCGGGAATGTGTTTTGCCGGTGCCCCACTGGCAGCGCAGACGGCGCGCGCTGGCGGTACTCTCCCGATTGGCAGCGGATTCAGCTCTCCCAATGGCGTAGCTGTAGATGGGAGCGGGAATGTCTTTGTCGCAAGCCAGGGCAACAACGCAGTGTATGAGATCGTTGCCGTCGATGGCGTGGTCTCGCCCAGTTCGACGGTGAAGACCATTGGCAGCGGATTCAGCTCTCCCAATGGCGTTGCCGTGGATGGGAGCGGGAATGTCTTTGTCGCAGACACTGGCAGCAGTGCGGTGAAGCAGATTGTTGCGGTCGGAGGCGTAGTTTCGTCCAGTTCGACGGTCAATACGATCGGCAGCGGATTCAATCAACCCCAGGGCGTTGCTGTAGACAGTAGCGGCAACGTCTTTGTTGCAGACTCTGGCAACGGTATGGTGAAGGAGATTGTTGCGGTCGGAGGCGTGGTTTCATCCGGCTCGGCCGTCAATATGATTGGCAGCGGCTTCAATCAGCCTACGGATGTGGCCGTGGACGCGATTGGTAACGTCTTCGTCGCAGACTATAACAACAGTGCGGTGTATGAGGTCATCGCTGTCGGCGGTGTAGTCTCGTCCAGCTCGACGGTGAATACGATCGGCAGCGGCTTCAACGGACCTAACGGACTGACGGTGGACGCGAGCGGCAACGTCTTTGTCGCGGACTATGGCAATAATGCGGTGAAGGAGATTGTTGCGGTCGGCGGCGTGGTCTCGTCTGGTTCTACGGTGAATACTCTGGGCAGCGGCTTTAGCGGCCCCACGGGTGTAGCGGTGGATGGGCGCGGCAACGTCTTTGTCGCAGATCAGGGAAATAGCGCGATGAAAGAGATCGTAACCGGCGCGCGCAGGCTCCCGACGACTGCGGCCGGCAGTACGAGCGCCTCTCTCTCCATTCCTTTCACCTTCGATACTGGCGGCAGCATCGGTGCTCCGCTGGTGCTGACGCAGGGCGCGGCGGGGCTGGACTTTGCGGATGCAGGCACGGGAAGCTGCACGACGAATGGGACTGCCCATGCCTATGCAGCAGGCGACACCTGCATGGTAGATGTGGAATTTACACCGAAATTTTCAGGGCAACGAAGCGGCGCGGTGGTGTTGCAGGATGGAAGCGGGAATGCCATCGCAACAGGGTATATCTACGGGACGGGATTGGGGCCGCAAATAGCATTCTCGCCGGAGACACAGACGGTGGTTCCCAGTACCGGGGTGACGACGCCATCCGGTATAACAGTCGATAGCGGCGGGAATGTCTATCTTGTCGATTCGGTTGGCAGTCAAATTACGAAGGTGCCATGGACGGGAAGCAGCTATGGCACACCGACGACGGTCGGCAGCGGGTTGAACAATCCCAGTGGCTTGGCTGTGGACGGAGGCGGCAATCTTTATATCCCGGATATGCGGAATAACCGGGTAGTGAAATTGCCTTGGACGGGCAGCGGCTATGGTACACAGACGACTGTAGGCAGCGGACTTGCTTTCCCCCGCGCGGTAACGGTGGATGCAAGCGGGAACGTCTACATTGCCGACTCTGGGAATTGGCGAGTGGTGAAAGTGCCGTGGACAGGCAGCGGCTATGGTGCGCAGACAATCGTGGCGAGCGGAGGGGATTATCCTTTGGGCGTTGCCGTGGATGCAGACGAAAATGTCTATGTCGCCTATCGCAATTCCAACCAGGTGGTGAAGATACCGTGGACAGGCAGCAGTTATGGCGTGCAGACGGCGTTGGGAACGGGGTGGAACGTTCCTTGTGGACTGGCAGTTGACGGACGGGGAAATGTTTATGTAGCTGATCAGGGCAATAACCGGATCGTCGAGATTCCCTGGACGGGTAGCGGCTATGGTTCACAAACAATCGTAGGCAACGGATTGGCTCAGCCTGTCGGAGTCGCGGCGGATGGGAGTGGAAATGTCTATATCGCGGACACCGACAACAATCGCGCACTCAAGGTGGATTCAGCAGATGCGCCGTCGCTGTCCTTTGCGAATACCGTGACGGGGAGCACCAGCAGCGACAGCCCGCGGACAGTGACGGTATCGAACATTGGCAATGCCGACCTCAGTATTCTGGTTCCTGCGGCAGGTATGAATCCGAGCATTGCGACCGGGTTCACTCTGGGCAACAGCGGGACCTGCCCGCAACTGAGTACCTCTTCGAGCGTTGCGACGCTGGCGCGGGGAAGCTCCTGCACGATGCTGGTGAGCTTCAGTCCGGCGACCGTCGGAAGCAATAGCGGATCGTTGGTATTGACGGACGATGCGCTGAACGCCAGCCCCAGCACGACGCAGACGATTGCATTGAGCGGCACGGCAACGGCTCCGGGACCAGCGACGCACTTCAGCATCACTGGTCCTAATCCGGCTCCTTTCTATACGGCTTTCAGTATCACTATTAGGGCGTTGGATGCCAGCAACAATGTGGCTACGGGATACAACGGGACTGTAACTACCACCAGTTCCGATCCGGGCTATGTCAGTCCTGGACCCGTCACGCTGACCAACGGCGTGGCCACGGCGTCGGTTGCCCTTAAAACGGCGGGGACGGACACGGTTACGGCGACGGACACGACCGATTCTTCGCTGACTGGGGCGGGATCCTTCACTGTATATGCGGGGCCTGCTACTGGTCTCGGCGCGGCTGTTCCTGCGACGGCGACTGCGGGTGCGCCGATATCGCTCACGATCAACGCACGTGATTTCTATGGAAATTTAGCGACGAGTTACACCGGCACGGTGCATTTCACCAGCTCCGACAGCCATGCATCGCTGCCTGCGGATTACACCTTTACCGGGGGGGACAACGGCACGCATACGTTCAGCGTCACGTTGAAGACGCCTGGCAGCCAGACGATTACGGCAACGGACGCGGTCAATAGCCTGAGCGCGACGTCGGGTGGAATTACGGTGACCGCGCCGAACTTTGTCGTGACGACAACGGGAGATGGAATTTCTCCTGCCATTACTCTGACTAATACGTTGAGTTCCTATAACGGCGGCGGAGAAATCGATGGATTTGCATTTACAGCGACAAAGACCGAGTCAGTGACCTCCCTGGGTATCTTTGCCGGTCCCTCTCTCACCTTGCCGGCAGGGAGTTTTGCCGTCGGTTTGTGGACGAGTTCCGGGACGCTGCTCGCATCCGCTTCCGTCACGTCGGCTGATACCGCAATCGGCTCGTTCTACTACCATTCGATCACCCCGGTTACCTTGACCGCCGGCCAAAGTTATGTCGTTGGCGCTCAAATGGGCAGTGGAGTACTGACGTACTATGGGGGCGCCTACACGATGGCCAGCGGTATCCAGTATCAAGGTAGCCGCTGGCTCTCTTCAGCTAGCCTCACTATGCCGACAGAGTACGATGGGGCTGGCAGCGATCCGGGATATATAGGCGCAAGCTTCTTGGTTGGCACCGGAGGCTCGGGCGGAGCGTCGGACTGCACTGCGCAGACGACACCGGGGATCGGCACGGATGCATCGTGCTCTCTGCGCGATGCGCTTCTGGCGGCGGCGAGCGCTGGAGCGGGCAACATCACCTTCGATGCCACGGCATTCGCAACAGCGAAGACGATTGGACTGGGTAGCGACACCTTAACTCTTCCTTCCAACACTACGGTGCAAGGCCCCACGACGGGCAGCGGAGCAACGCTGGCCAACCTGGTCACGGTGAGCGGCGGCGGTACAGCATCCGTCTTCACGGTGAACTCCAGCGTGACGAATGCAGAGCTTGCGAATCTGACCATCACCGGTGGCAACTCCGGCTCCGGCGGTGGTGGCATCTACAACGGTGGCGCGCTGACGGTGAGCGACAGCACTATCATCGGAAATAAGACCAGCAACGGCGGTGGTGGAGGCATTCTCAACACGGCTACGCTGACATTGAAGAACAGCAGCGTTACCGGCAATACGGTTCCGGCCAACGGGGGCGGCCTTTTCAGCACCGGTCCGCTAACACTGATCAACAGCACGGTCTCCGGCAATACGGCGCCTTCCAACGGCGGCGGTATCTATAACAACGGCGGGACACTGGTCGTGTCCGGCAGCACGGTCTCCGGTAATAGCGCCGCCGGCGGCAGTGGCGGCGGCATCCTGGACGCTGCCGGTGCACTTGCGATCACCAACAGCATCGTGGCGGGGAATAGTGCGTCGATCAGCGCCGATATCTCTGGAACCTATACGGACAACGGCGGCAATATGGCAAGCGCCGACAACAGCGGCACATCGGCCATCGCAATCAATCTGTCTCCTCTCGGCAACTACGGCGGGCCTGTGCAGACGATGCTGCCGCTGCCCGGCAGCCCGGCGATCTGCGCGGGACTCACAGCCAATATTCCAGGCGGCATCACAACGGATGAGCGCGGCTTGGCGCGGACGACGACTTATGGCTCGACACCGTGTGCCGATGCGGGCGCAGCGCAATCGAACTACGCAATCAGCTTCGCCGCACAGCCGTCGAATGTGCTGCAGAATGCAACGATGAGCCCTGCGCCGACAGTGGCGCTTACTGAGAGCAGTACACCCTTCACGGCATCGTCCGTGTCGATTCCTCTGTCGTTGACGGGCACAGGCGCATTGAGCGGCGCGTCGGCTTCGACAAGCGGCGGCGTGGCGACGTACTCCGCATTGAAGGTGAATACGGCAGGAACGGGCGACAAGCTGGTTGCGAATCTTGTGCTGAACAGCGTGACGAACACATCTGTTTCTGCGACGAGCAGCGGCTTCAACGTAGCGGGCCTGGTAACGCAGTTGGCGTTTGGCACGTCACCTGCCTCCACAATCACTGCCGGCGGGAATGCAGGTTCCGCGGTGACGGTGAAGGAAGAGGCAAGTGACAACTCGCTGGTCACAACGGGCACGGACCCGATCACACTAACCGTGGCCGGGCCGGGCAGTTACTCGAAGTCCTACACGTCCACTGCGGTAAGTGGAGTGGCGACCTTCAACCTCGCTGGCGATGCTCTGACGACGGTAGGCAGTTATGACTACACGGCATCGCTGACAGGCGTGACAAGCGCAACTGCCTCGGCTACGGTGTCAGCCTCCGCTGCCAATGCGATCTCGGTGGTATCGGGATCGTCTCAGAGTGCTGTGATTGGCGCGGTGTTTTCAAGCCCACTGGTCGTGAAGGTGGTGGATTCTTATAGCAATCCTGTCTCGGGCGCGACGGTCACCTTTGTTGCTCCGTCGATAGGTGCGGGCGCAACGTTCTCGGCGACTGCTGTAACGGCCGCCGACGGGACAGCCAGTGCTACTGCAACCGCGAACGGGACGGCGAGTTCGACGGCCTATACAGTAACGGCGGGTGTTGCCGGGGGAGCGACGCCAGCAAGCTTCACGCTGACGAATACAAAGGCTTCGACGACCGCGACAGTGACGCCGTCCGCGTCGAGCATCGTCTACGGACAGCCAGTGACGATCAACGCTGCACTGACGCCCGGCAGTATTGCAGGCTCCGTGCCATCGGGCAGTGTGACCTTCTACGACGGTGCGACGGCGCTTGCTCCGAACAGCGCGCTTGCCGGCGCTGCCGCGAGTTACACGGTTAGCGTTCCTTCGGTGGGCAGCCATACGTATGGCGCGCAGTATGCGGGAGACACGAACTTCTCGCAAAGTTCGTTGACCTCTGCAACATCGGCCGTGGTGATTGGCAAAGCGTCTTCGACGCTAACGCCTTCGGCGACGAGTGAAACCCTTACCTATAACGTGAGTAGAACGATCCTGGTGAATATGGCGGGGCAGTTCTCAGGAGCGGGAATCGCGCAGCCGACAGGAACCATCACTTACACCATTGGGAGCGGCACGTCACAGTCGGCGGTAATCGCAAGCGGATCTGCAACGCTGACGATCCCTACGTCGCAGGCCTCGGGTACATACGCAATCGCACTAAACTACGCTGGCGATGGGAACTACAATGCTGCAACAGGCTCAGTCTCATTGATGGTGAATCAACAGGCGACAACGATCACGCTAGCTTCGAGTGCGACAACGATCACGCTTGGGCAGCCGGTAACCTTTGTTGCTACGGTGGCTCCTGCAGCGGGCGGATCGCCGAGCGGTACAGTGAGCTTCTACGATGGTGCTACGTTGCTGGCGACCTCAACTATCTCCGGTGGCATTGCAACGTACTCGACCTCTACGCTTGCTCCAGGCATCACGCATGTCATCTCTGCGAGATTCAGCGGAGATGCAAACTACCTTGGCGCAAATGCAGTGTCGAATGTAAGCGTGACGGTAGCCCCGCTGGACTTCACCCTGACCGGGACCGGGATAACGCACCAAACGGTGATGCCGGGCCAAGCGGTAAACTTCACATACCAGATCACGCCGCTGTATGGAACGTATCCGGATACGGTGAGGTTTACGGTGGCTGGCCTTCCTCCGGGCGCAACGTACTCGCTGTCGGGCAATGATCTTGCAACCAATGTGGGCCTACAGACGATCACGCTGACAATACGGGCAGCGGCAGCAACAGCGCAGAACGATGCAAATAAATTGCCGCCCTGGTCGCTTGCTCTGTTGTTCCTGCCGCTAGTCGGAGCCGGGCGTCTGCGACGTTCTTCGCAGAGGTTGGGCAAGACGCTTCTGGTTGCGGCCTTCCTTGTGCTGAGCGGAACGGTGTTGCTTGGACTCGGTGGATGCGGTAGCGGGAATGGATTTCTAGCACAGCAACCGAAAGATTACCTCGTTACCGTAACCGCAACCAGTGGCACGATGGTTCATACGTCCACTGTCACACTCAATCTGCAATAAGCCCGAAAGAAGATGAGAATGCGCAGAACGATCCTCACCCTGCTCCTTGCAGGAACTGTTATGACAACCCTGAGCCTGCCTGGCCAGAGCGCCCGCACATCCTCGCAGGAAGTAGACGTGGCACTCACTTATGGTGCGCTACGCAACGACTTGGTGGGGGGCAGCAGTTTCTGGCAGCAAGGCGGCAGCTTAGAACTTTCGGCTGAGGCCTATCACGGGCTCGGTGTAGCGATGAGCATCTCCGGCGCGCGTGTCAGCAATATACAAGGGAGGGGAGTAAACCTGACCACAATTACCGATGTCTTCGGACCGCGCTATACCTGGACCACCCGACGCAAAAAGATCGCTCTCTTTGGGCAGGGTTTGATCGGTGAAGCGCATGGAATTGACAGCGTCTTCCCATCACCACAAGGAACAACAACATCGTTCAATAGCTTTGCGCTTCAAGTTGGTAGTGGTGTTGATCTGCGCCTATCCAGGCACTTTGCCATACGTCCTTTTCAGGCGGATTGGCTTCGCACTCAATTTCCGAATGCTTCAACTAACGTGCAGAACGACTTCCGGCTTGGTGCTGGTGTTGTTTTTCGACTTCAAAGATGAGGACTTTATATCGAATGCCACGTATTGCCGAGCATGGCAGTCTTGGCCACCTCTATTTGTTTTAGAGAATTGGGACGGATTTCATGTGCTCTGTGAGCTGATGCCGTGTAGTCCGCTCTAGCGGTAGCTGCTTCTCGATGGTAGGCCAGAGGGGCATCATCTTGTCCACCGTTTCGCTGGCCGTATCGAGGACCAGTCTGCTCGGCACCTGCGGTGCGGTAAAAGGGTTGTTTTAAAGCGTTTGTTGTCAATGTCGAACCTTTGCTTAGCTCTGTGGTCCGAATTCTGAGGGGACCCTCTATATAGACCGGTGTCCAATGACTCCTTGATGAGCGCATTGCCATGATATGGAGTGACCGTGTCAACTCCACATCTTCGCAGAAGTTGATTCCACTCGATGCGGAGAGTTGCTGTAGGGTCGCCGACGTACGGGTCGAGTACGGAAAGGCCGCTGAGGTCATTACCTCTGTTGCTGAATCGGAGTGCGCCAGTTTGATTGTGATAGGGCTTCGCGCCCACGTTCTTGGAGATCACGCCCCCTGGTCCACCGTTGCGCAAGTAACCGCGAAGTCAAAGCCGCCGTACTTGGCGTCCGAGGCCATTACGCTTGACTTGAATTTCTGTATTGCAAGATCAGTTTGTTTTGTGTTCGGGTGAAAGGGTAGCGGAAAGGCGCAGGCCGAGCAGTCCGAAGAGAAACAGAATCGCGATAAGGGTAGCGCGAGGATAGAAGCTGGGAGTGCGATAGGCTTCGACGGCCAGAATGAGGGTGGCGAGAGTGAGCAGGGTAAGGGAGATGGCGCGGTGAAAGCGCTGCATACCGTACTGCAGGCTCTCTACGCTCTTGCGCTCGATGGTGCGGCCGTTGTTGGAGTCGGTGCAGGCAGCCTTGCTGGGACAACTGTTGCAGATGTCGGCTGGGGCGCGATAGGTGACAGTCTTTTTGACCGCATCCGAAAAGACCGGGAAGAGATGCTGGTCACGGGGGCACTCCCAGATGTCACGGTCAGCATGATAGGTGAAGCCGACGGTGCTGATGGTAGCGGAGCGTCGATGGGCGTGGCTGGCCACCAACTCCAAGAGAAGCGCGATGAAGGCAAGGAAGAGCGCGTATCCCAGGTAGAGGATGAATTCGATGGAAACGCCATGCATGGCTTCAGCGCTCCTCAGTTTGGGTGGCGACCTCGGAGAAGAGGATATCCTGCGGTCCTTGGATCGAGCTGCCTTTCTGCATATAGCGAACGCCGAGCGCGGCAAGGTAAAGCACAGGCAAGGTGCCCCCTAGGATAAAGACGATGTCGCCGGGCATGCGCATCCATTCGAGCACGGCATTGGTGTGGCTACCAATGTAATTCAAGGTGCGGGCGTCGTAATAGCTGACGCTGATGGAGTGGTAAAGCTGGAGCACACCAAGAGGAAACAGGGTGGCGAAAACCATCCAGGCAAGGCCTAGGTTGAGCGACCAGAAGCTGATGCGGGCGGCTTTGTCGGACCAGTGCTTCTCCGGGATGATGTAGCGCAGACAAAAGAGAGCCAGGCCGACCGAGAGCATCCCGTAGACACCCATCATCGAGGCATGAGCGTGGTTTGCGGTGAGGGCCGTACCGATCTCGTAGTAAGAGACGATTGGCAGGTTGATGAGGAAGCCAAAGACGCCCGCGCCAAGGAAGTTCCAGAAGCCGACGGAGGCGAGGAACATGACGGCCCAGTAGTGTGGAAACGGAGTCGAAGACTTCGACTCCTGTGCGATACCAAGTTGCAGGAAGCTCCAGGCTTCAAGCGTGAGGATGGTTAGAGGGATGACTTCGGCTGCGGAGAAGAAGGCCCCGAGTGCCATGTGCATCGCCGGCACGCCGGAGAAGTAAACGTGGTGCATAGTGCCAACGATACCGCCAGCCGAGTAGAGAACGACGTCGAGATAGATCATCCGTAGCGCCGTGCGTTCGTGGACAACGCCGAGCAAGACGAAGATGTAGGCGACGAGGACCGTGGTAAAGAGTTCAAGGAAGTCCTCGACCCAGAGGTGGACGACCCAGAAGCGCCAGAAATCGGTGGTGGTGAAGTGGTCTCCCGGGTTAGCCAGCAGGCCGACAGCATAAAAGGCAGGGATCGACAGCGCGGAGAAAAAGAAAAGCCAAGGCAGATTACCGGCAGATTCGGAACGGAGACGGCCGCGAAGTCCACGATAGAGGATGGCAACCCAGAAGAAGAGTCCGACGATGAGGAGGATCTGCCACAGGCGCCCGAGATCGAGATACTCGAAGCCCTGATCGCCGAGCCAACTGCTGATGGTGCGCCCCTGCATTCCAGCGAATTCTCCGAAAAGACTGCCGACGACCACGATGACGAGCGCACCGAGCAAGGCATAGGCAAGCGATTTTTGGCCCCGTGGCTCGTGCCCGGTGATCATCGGAACCAGGAAGATGCCCGCGGCAAGGTACGAGGTGGAAACCCAGAAGATGGAGAGTTGGAGGTGCCAGGTGCGAACGATGTTATAGGGGAGCCAGCGGCCGAGGTCGAGGCCGAAGAAGGTCTGCAGGTCGGCGCGATAGTGTTCGGACGCTCCTCCAAGCATGGTCTGGACAAGGAACAGCGCAGCCATGACGAAGAAGAACCACGCGCAGGCGTTTTGCGCGGGCGTAAGGACGACGTCGTCAGGGGAGCGGAACGACATGCTTTGCTGCTCGCGCCCATGCCAGCCCATCATGTTCCATCGGCCAAACATGGCCAGGAGCAGGCCCGTCCCGCCAAGCAGGGCGGCGAGCGAAAGCATGCTCCATACAATTGAGTCTGCCGTGGCGTGGTTGTTGACCAGCGGTTCAGGCGGCCAGTTGTTAGTGTAGGAGTAGTCGTGGCCAGGTCGTGTGGCGGCGGCAGCCCATGCCGTCCAACTGAAGAAAGCGGTAAGCTGTCGAATCTGTTCCGGGTCGCGGATAACGCTGGGCCGAAGGCCAAATTTAGTAGTGGGTTCGCCGAAGAACGAGGCGTAGTAGGCGCGATTCTGCTCGAAAGCCTGTACCTGGGCGTTGGTGTAGACGAGTATGCCGCTGGACTTGTCGTAGCGATTGGCCTTGAAGTCGTCGATGGTCTTGCCGCGCGCGATGTCGGAGTTGCTGCCGCCGTACGCTTCAATACTCGACAGCGCAGCGCGGTGGAGATACTCGGCGGTGAAGTCGGGGCCAAGATACGCTCCGTGTCCGAAGACAGAGCCGTATTCCATCAGGCCGTTTCTCAGGAAGACGCTTTGACCGGTCATGACGTCGGCGCGCGTAAAGAGGACGGCGCCGGTCTCGCTTTTCACGACTTCGGGAATGGGCGGCTCGTCGTTATAGGTGTAGTAGGTGAGTACGCCCATAATGAAGAAGCCGATGATGAGGACGATGGCCGCGGCTTGAATCCAGCCGTTGGAGATCATCAGCGGCCGTTTTTCGTTGAGCTGCATTCATTAACTCCCATTGTCTGACCAGATATTTTCATGCGACTTAGCAGTCGGGGTAAATATACGCCGACTCTTATTTCCAGAGAAAGAAATATGAAATCAGTGACCATTTAGCCTTATATTTACTCAAATCTTTAGAGGCTGTTATGAACTAGTGCGGAAGTACACAATCATGCATGCGGTTCTTGCAACCTTTCTTCGGATACACCTTATAACAAAGATTCCCCTCGAAATGACTGATACGTTGTCCGAAAATTATGGAGGACGTCTCCGCGGTGTTCCACACAGCCGCAGTACTTGCGATACTGCCCCTGCTGCGTGGAAGAAGATCGCCTCAACCACGGTGAGGCTTATTGGCGTCGGTTTCATCTATCTTGTTCCGGAAAACGGTCCCAGCCGGCTCTTTCGCTTTGTTCTCGTGACACCTTAGCGCGCCTCAACGTCCGGCAGTCTTCAATCCCACGCGGTCTTGTGCCTAACCAGCCACCAGCACGGAGGAACGCTCTCCTGCGGAAACACCGATCGGCTGCAGGTCTCCGGAGTGGACCCCAGAACGTCGTACTCCACCTTCTTGCCCTTCAGCGGAGTTGCCAGCAGATGCATGACCGTCACCGTTCCAAAGGCGGTTCCATGCTTCACTCTCAGTTGCAATACAGCAAAGTCCCCCAGGTAGAGCAGCGTCACCGCTCCGGCCAGCCCCAACGCCACTCGCAGCATCCAGCGCTTCATCTGCCCGCTCCCTTCACTATTCTGCGCCTCTCCGCGCAAGGCGATTAGAGAACCTTCCTCATCGGCTCTCCGGCTCAAGCCTCTGCATCTTTAAGTGTCCGACAGATATGGCGGTGCTAGCCCTTAGCAATGGAGCAAAAGACCAGCTTTTAAGTCGAACTCGCTTTAGCGGCTCGAAACTAAAACTATTCGATGGCAAAGACGGCGTGCACCGTGGCAGTTTTCTCAATCTGGCGGGGATTGATGGCCAGTGGCTGAACCTTCTCCGCCGCGGGTGCGGCCATGGCGCGCATCATCATGGGGCGAACAGGACTGGCCTGTACCTCGTTGCTGGCATAGAGCAGCGCCCCGAGTTTGGCGTTGAGGCTCTGCGCCATCTGTTCGGCCTGGGTGCGGGCGCGCTGGAGGGCCTTGGCCGCGGCTTCAGCCTCGGGAGCGTTCTCGTCCTTGAAGCTCCAGTCGATCTGGCCGCTCTGGTTGGCTCCGGCCTTGACAGCCAGATCGAGCACCTTTGCGGCATCGTTGGCATTGGTTCGGACGGTCCAGCTCTGCGTGACCTGGAACTTGCGCTGGGCCTTCTCGGCGTCGGTAAGTTTTTCCACCTGATAGGGCTGCACCGGCGCTACGGCCTGGTTCTCGCTCTCGATGGACGCGGACGGGACGCCGGCAGTGTTAAGAGTCTTGACGATGGCGTTCGAGAGCCGGGAGCCGTTGGCATAGGCGACGTCGCTGCTCGGGCCGTAGGTGATGAAGCCGATGTGGACGGTCGCGGTGTCGGCCATAGCCGTGACCTTGTCGGTGGCGGTGACGGAGATCGTCCGGTTCTCTTTGCTGACCTGGATCGTCTGTGCTGAAGCTGCGATGGTAGCGGCGCAAACTGCGATGGCGGTAAGTTGGAGGATCTTCATTCTTCGTCTCCTGTCGTGCCGATAAGATCGGACATGGTGGGCTTGTGCTTCGGCTTGGCTGCGAGCTTCTGCTTGGGATCGGGGAGGACGCGCTCGGGCGGCGGGGTTCCGACGCGTGCCCGCGCGTTAGCCTTGACGGCCTTGACCTTCGAAAAAACCTGCTTCTTCGGCTTACTCATCACGATACCTGCGGGCTGCAAGCCCCACACCGATTATGCAATACTCTGTTCCGAAGGGCAGCATGACGGACGGCGCAGCGAAGTTCCCGTCCCCATACCCCCGAATGAGGTGCCCGATGGAAGAGCGAGATTTTTTCGATGAGCGTCCGGAACAGCGAACGCATGTGATGACCTGCCCGCACTGCGGCCAGCAGGGCGAGTATGAGCTGAGCTGGCTGGTGCGGCGCAAGAAATCCCAGTTGCCTCGCGGCGCCGACGACCGCGACCGGGCACGCTTCGCCAAGGCGCAAAGCTACATGGTGCGGCGTGACGACATGGTGGGATGCAAGAATGTCCGCTGCCGAAAGCGGTTCGACGTGGCCGGAATCCAGTCGGTCGCCTTTATTTAGCGCAGGGTTGCCAGTTTCGAACCGGGCGGGCATTTCGCAAATGAACATAGATTCATTTATGCTGGTCTGCGTGAATGGAACTGTGTTTCGGCCTCTCCGGCCTCCGTCCGCACGATGCTGTGATTTAATGGAGGGGTACCTGTTGCCCGGCGGGGCGGCAGAATTGCGAACCGGAACCACACGCAGGAGACAACGACACCGATGGCTAACATGCTGATCCCCGTAGAAGAACGGAACCTGACGCCCGAACAGGTCGAACTGCTGGACAGGCGGCGTCGCCGCGGACAGCTTTTTCTGACGCTCTGCGTGCAGTGCTTGATCGTGGCATCGCTGGTGACTTTATGGGCGGGTCAGGACTGGACTCTGTCTCCGGGCTGGATGCATCCGATGGTGTATTGGGACGCTCTGATGTTCGTAGCAGCCTTGGTCTTTGGTATCGCGGGCGTTCGCCTGCGTCGTGGGACGACCGAGTTCATCAGCTACTAACGGCTGAACGACTGCCTGATCCACCTGCGGAGACTGTGACGGATGCGAGCGGCGCTGAAAGAAGCGCTCTCTCGCGGATGGGTTCGGATGGTTGCTCTGGTATGCGCAGCAACGGTGGG
>Ga0207678_10002579_pt1 | contig 16511 bp, 12 predicted proteins | sample KBSC63metaG_FD_184319 | JGI IMG/M metagenome (GOLD analysis project Ga0207678, IMG submission 184319) | Corn rhizosphere microbial communities from Kellogg Biological Station, Michigan, USA - KBS C6-3 metaG (SPAdes) (version 2) | ecosystem: Host-associated > Plants > Roots > Rhizosphere > Soil ...
CGCTACTCCCAGGCAGCAATTACCGAAGCACTTAGAAATCGCTGGCAGGACAGACTGGAAGAACCCCGGCTCATTAATCGGCTGCACGCAAATTGCGGCGTAGAATTCCGCAACCTCGTCTTCCCGCTGGATGTCTACGAAAATCTCTCCGGGTTCGGACCCACCAACAATGCCTGGATCAAAGCAGCGGTCGAGCTAGGGCAACAGGCCATTACCACCGCGCTCGACCGCGCCGGTCTTACCCCAGCCGATATCTCCGCGATCTTCTTCGCCTCTGTCACCGGCATCGCCAGCCCCACCATCGATGCCCGCCTGATCAACCTGATGCCCTTCCCCACCTCCGTCAAGCGCACTCCAATCTTCGGTCTCGGATGCGTCGCCGGAGCAGCCGGGGTCTCGCGCGCGGCGGACTACGTTCGCGCCTTTCCCAAGCAGATTGCCCTGCTGCTCTCGGTCGAGCTCTGCTCGCTTACCTGGCAGGACAATGACCAGTCCATCGCCAACCTCATCTCTACCGGCCTCTTCGGAGACGGATCGGCCGCCGTTGTGATCGCCGGGGCCGAAAGCAAGCTCGCCAACAGCTCCCGAAAGACGCCTCGCATCCTCGATACCCGCTCCACCTTCTATCGCAATACCGAATACATCATGGGCTGGGACATCGGCGACCTCGGCTTCAAGATTGTCCTTTCTCCTGACGTGCCCAAGGTGGTCAACGAGCATCTCCGCGGAAACGTCGAGGGCTTCCTCGCCGATAACGGCCTCAGCCTGGGAGATATATCCAGCTTCATCTTTCACAGCGGCGGCCCCAAGGTGCTCGAAGCCATGGAGGCCTCGCTCGACCTTCCCGCCAACGCCCTCGCGCCCTCATGGAAGAGCCTTCGCGAAGTGGGCAATCTCTCTGCCGCTTCGGTGCTAGCCGTGCTTGAAGACTATCTCGTCAACAGCCCCGGGGTTCCCGGAACCTACAGCATTCTGGCCGCCATGGGGCCGGCATTCTGTTCCGAGCTCGTCCTTCTGCAGTGGTAGCTCTCCTGCATTCCGGCCGTTGCGCTTCATAGTGCAACGGCCGATGCGGCTTTCGCTTCGCAGCCGCAGCCTGTGCCTCTTGCAGTTCATCCGATATTGATTTCATATAATGGTCCGGGCTGGCTTTACACTGAGACGGGAACCTCTGTAAGTTGAGCTAACAAGGAAAGCTGGATAAGACCATGGACGATATCGCACAGCGCTGCATTGAAATCATTGCAAAGTCGAAGAGCATTCCCGTGGACTCCGTTACTCTGAACAGCACCTTCGACGAGCTCAATATCGATTCCCTCGACAAGATCAACATCTCCTTCGAGGTCGAAGAGGCCTTCGCTATCGAAATTCCCGACGAAGCTCTCGGCACGATCAAAACCGTCGGCGATATGGTCACTGGCGTGGCTCAACTCCGTGAAAAGCACCCGCCTGCCGTCAGCACACAATAAGCAGTCCCCAGCAAGGAAGATTAAGTGAATCGCGTTGTAGTGACCGGTCTCGGATGCGTCACCCCCATCGGCAGCACCGTCGAAGACTTTCGTAGCTCCCTTTTCGCGGGAGCCACAGGGATCGCGCCTTTCCCGCCTTATCCTGAAGCGCCCGGCGAAGCTCAAGGCCTGCGCTTCACTCAAACTGCGCGGGTCAAAGACTTTGATCCACTCCAGCACCTTCCCTCCGGCACGATTGCGGCCACTGACCGCAACGCCCAGTTCGCCATCGTCGCTGCACGTCAGGCCGCAGAGCAGAGCAACCTCGTCCAGCACCATGCGCCCGGTGACATTGCCATCATCGTGGGCTGCGCCTGTGGGGGCCGTCAGGCGGAAGAGACTGAGACTGCCAAGCTCTACACCCGCGATGCCCGCGTCCATCCCCTTACCGTCACCCGCACCATGGCGTCCGCAGGGTCCAGCCATATCTCCATCGATCTCGGCATCACCGGGCCGGTCCTTAATATCTCCACCGCCTGCGCCTCGGGAACCCACGCCATCGGTCTTGCCTTCCAGATGGTCCGGGCCGGAATCGCCTCTGCCGCAATTGCGGGCGGCCACGAGACCCCTCTCACCTTCGGCTTCCTTCGCGCGTGGGACTCAATGCGCGTCGTCTCTCCCACTCAGTGCCGCCCCTTCTCCGCTGACCGCGACGGCATGACCCTGGGCGAAGGCGCAGCCATGTTGGCGATCGAAACCCTGGACTCCGCTCTCGCCCGCAACGCTCCGATCTATGCCGAGATCGTCGGCTTCGGTATGTCTGCCGACGCGCACCATATCACCCAGCCTGCCCCCGAAGGCGCAGCCGCCGCCATGCGCAAAGCTCTCAACGATGCCGGAGCATCTCCCGGCGAGGTCGGCTATATTAACGCCCACGGCACCGGAACCCAGGCCAATGACGCCACCGAGGCCGCCGCCATTCACCAGCTCTTTGGCGAACGCGCCTCACAGATCCCCATCAGTTCGACCAAGTCCCTCCACGGCCACTCCATCGGGGCCAGCGGAGCGCTGGAAGCGCTCGCGACCATCCTCTCTCTTCACGGCCAGCTTCCCGCCAATGCGGGCGTTACCGAAATCGATCCCTCTTTGGACCTCGACGTCATCCTCAATGCGCCGCGCGAAGCCACTCCGCAACTGGCGCTCTCGAACTCTCTCGCCTTCGGTGGCCTGAACGCCGTGCTCGCATTGCGTCCCTATAGCAAAGAGGCCGGAGCAGATGCCCCGGCCTCAAAGTAAATCGCAGTCTCTATAGATTAATGCGTCGCTACATACCGGACGATTCCGTTCGCAATCAGATTTACCGATGGCGCGACAGAGTGTGTCCCCGAGGTACGCGCCGCGTTCATCAGCGCCTGCAGGTCGATAACCGCAACCCAGTTCACGCCGCCATTCCAGTCCGACATCAGGCCATACGCCTTGCCGTCATTCGGACTCGTATAAGCGGTAATGGTGTGCGGGTCGAATCCAGCCGAAAATGCCCTTCCATCCGGAGTATTGGGAAGGTTCGCCTGCACGTAATCCACAAAGGCTGGAGTGCCGCTTCCTGAGGTCGCTGGAAGCTGGAAGGCTCCGAAGGAGTTTCCGCCAAACTCACCCGAGACAATGCCGAGGTGGGTAGAACCGGCTGCTACAGAGATGCCATCCGTTCCGGCAGCAAAGCTCACGAACTCAGGAAAGTTAACAACCTGGTTGGGAGCCGTCCAGGTTCCCACCGTGGATGGGGCAACCGGTGGAGTGAAGACCGCCTGGGTCAGGTCCGCAATCACAAGTTTTCCCGTAAATTCCACGGTCGATAGAGCAATTCCGGTGGTGCAGTCCTCCGCCGCTGAATCGAGTTCGCTGCCGATGCCGATCGTGCTATCGAACTCGCTCAAATTGCCGACGCTGTCGAGTTTATAAAGCGTGTAGCCCGACTCCTCGTTCGGCGACAGGATGAGGTTGCGATTGGGATCGACCGACATGTTTTCCGAGATCGCCGTATGCGATGCGAACGGCGTTCCAAAGCTGTTGTTGCTCAAATTCAGAAGCTGCAACCCAGCACGTGCAGGCGAACTGGCCACTCCTATTCCAAGGACTGCTGTATTGGTAAGCGCGTTGATGGCAACCCCGGTGGTCTGTGCCGACCCGCCGCTGAAACTCGGCGAAGAGTTCGCCCCGTCGCTGAGCGTGTTCGTGACACTGGTCCCGGTAATCGTATAGACGTGCGTGTTATTTGCTACGCACACCGTTTCGCCTGTCACCGAATTCGAGGAGCATGAGTTGATAACGTCGGTGGTAGGAATGGATATCGCCGATCCACCCCCTTCGATCGATACTGCCTGAATGCCAGTCGTTCCGCCCTCCCAGTATCCGTTTGGGACGTAGGCCGTCACATGTGAACCGGAAAGCACAGCCAGCGAACTGCTCGGCAGACAGGCTGCCGTGATGGTTGAAGAATGAGTCACCTGCAGGGCAGAACACGTTGCACCGCTGTTGAACGTTACATTATTCGAATCCGACCCGCTGATGGAAACGTAATATGTTCCTGTAGCCAGCGATCCCGGAATCTGAAACTCGATCTTGTTGCTGGTTCCGATGATCTTCTGGACAAACGACACAGTCGCCGCCGTGGAAGATCCCCCGCAAACCGAAGACAACGCGACCGAAACGTTCGAAGGACTGATCGTTCCCGACGGGAAGCCGGACCCCGTGACTCCGACCGTCGACGAACCGGCCACGCCCGAACTGGGGCTGGCCAGCGCATTAAGTTTCACCGTTGCCTGCGATGTAACTGGGATCAGCAACAGTCCGCATCCCAGTCCCAACGCGAAAAATGGCGTGCGGTATCTCTTCAAAACCTGCAGCGCTCTCCGGCTCCGGGAACGTCCCGCGCCGAACAGGCCTGCCAGGCCCGTTCCCATCATGACCCAGGTCGACGGCTCGGGAACAGGAGGAGGAGGACCGCTTCCGCCCGGCGTAATAATCGCGAAATCTCCATTCATCAGTCCTCCCGGGTCCGAGATGGTAGCGGTGAAACCCGGATCGACCGTAACCGTGGTCCCGTCATTCAACTGGAAGGAGGTTGTGCTGAAACTTCCGGTCAGAACCGCATCGATGGCCTCGAACAGGCCCGAAGGAGGGCCGTTCAGGATCGACAATGGACCGCCGTCGAAGGACAAACCATCTGCATTCAGCGTGAAGTACGAAGATCCAAATACCGTGGAAAATCCCCCCAGATAGTCCACCGTCAGGCTAAGACTGGATAAGGAGACAGAATTTGTGACTGGAAACGTTGTGTCGGGAAAGGTAGAGCTGTTCGGCCCGGTTTGATTGACGATATCAATCTGAGCGATGTTGGTTCCGGTGATGTCGTAACTGACATAACCCACCGGAATATCAGTGGCGTTCGCGGCTGGAACGAGCAAAACTCCAGCCAGGGATAGCGCGAATACGCGCAGAAGCATGTTTTGCATAGTCCACCTCAAGGCAATATCTGCTCCGTAAGGGAGCAGGAAAATCGCTGAATCTGGCCCGGGGACTCCGTGTATCGTGCATTTTAAAGTCCAAATTTCAATGTTTTGTTTTCATGTGCTTACCTCGTCGCAAATCGCCGATAGTGCAACCTTTTGCGTAGGCATAGCTGCATGATTTCTCTAAACGGCGATCTTTGGGCCTCCTGATGAGCGAGTCGTCTTCCTAGCGAAACCCCTCTACAATTCTCTTCATGCCATCCAGCAGCCGCTATTGGGCCCAACGTATCCAACGCCACCTCATGCTGGCCGCAATTGCTGCCGTGGGGACCGGCCTTATCTATCTCGCCACTGCTCCACCCGACTTTCGCCATCGTCTCAGCATGTCCACCGCGTATAGCAGCCTCTTTTTTCTGGCGTCAACGCTGCTGCTCGGCCCGTGGAACATCCTTCGCCGCCGCCCCAACCCGGTCAGCTTCGACCTGCGCCGCGATCTCGGAATCTGGGCAGGGCTGCTCGCCATCCTGCACACCGGAGTCGGCCTGACTGTTCACCTGCGTGGCCGTATGTGGATGTACTTCTTTAAGCGCCTCCACCCGTTGAAGTTACAGACTGGCCAGTTCGGATGGGCGAACTACGTCGGCCTGGTGTCGGCGCTGCTCTTCCTGATACTGCTCGCCATCTCCAACGACCTCTCGCTTCGCAGCCTGGGACTTAAGCGGTGGAAGTCTCTTCAGCGCTGGACGTATGTCGCCATCGCTCTGGCAATTGCTCACGGCATCCTGTTCCAGTTGGTGGAGAAGCGCCACCTTCCCTGGGTGCTGCTGTTCGCCGGGCTGGCCGTGATCATGCTTGTCGTGCAATTGGCTGGAGTGGCCTACGTTCGCGCCGGACGCCGGAGCCTCCGCGAAGACACTCAGTAATGGGTCAATCGTATGGGATGGTGGTGAGCCCGAAAGACATAGTGGCCGATCAGCCATCCGGCGGCGCTGCCCACCAGAACGTCGGTCGGGAAGTGCTCCTGGCCCATGACCCGCGTCAGGCTTACGCCCGTGGCCATCGTGTAGATTCCCACCTGGCTCCATTTTGATGGATACTCCCCCGCCATGACTGCCGCAGCCGACCATGTCAGCACACTATGCGTCGACGGAAATGACGAGTCGTTGCCCGTGCTTCCCGCGAAAAAGTGCCCTCGAGCGTCGTTGACCGCCGGCCTCTCCCGCCGGAACACCAGCTTCATCGCCTCATCGACTACCAGGCCATCTACCAGCGCCTCGCCACCGAGCAACCCGGTCTCCCGCGCATGCTCGTTGCCCTTGAAATATCCGATCCCATAAAGCGCAACCGGCGCTGCGATAAATCCGCCAAACAGCACGTTGGAAGCATCCACGCTGGTCTGGTTGAAGCCCGCATCGTGGGTCACTACCGAGTCCATCGTATGGTGGTCGGTGGCAATGGCAACGCCGGTCGCCCCGGCAAGCGGCAACAGCCACACCAGATCGCTCTTTCGTATCCGAGCCGGGCTGGTCCAGATCGCCGCCTGGTCTTTCAAGATGCGGACCGGCGTTCCGCGGAGCGTCACTGTCTCGTTGCGTTCGGTGTTCGGCGACGGCGCATCGGGCAGCAGGGACGAACCGCGATAGGACGCCTCTTGAACTCCTGAACCCGCCGTCTGGGCGATCGCATTACTGGATGAAGCAAAGCAGCACAGCAGTGCCAGCGTAGTAACTATCCGAAGGCCTCGCGCACGCAAGGCGCCGGAAGCTTTGTTTACCGTCATGTGGCTCCAAAAAGTCGTAATCTAAACAGAATCGCCGAGGGAGGAACGCCCTGCGCCATCCTTTCCATCATACTGCGACAATAACCAGGAAACCTTAATCTGACCTGAAGCTGCACAGAACCGATCTCTCAAGCCAGGAACATCTGTGATCTCGATCCTCATCCTCACCCGCAACGAACAGCGCGATCTCCCCGGCTGTCTCGCCTCGGTCGCGTGGTCCGATGACATCCACGTCTTCGACTCCTTCTCCACCGATGCGACAGTCGATATCGCCCAGGCCGCCGGAGCCCACGTCACGCAGCGCATCTTCGACGACTACGCCAGCCACCGTAACGCCGCGCTCTCCACCCTCTCGTTTAAGCATCCCTGGGTCTTCCTCCTTGACGCCGACGAGCGCCCCACACCTCAGCTCTCCCGCGAGATGCAGGAAGTGGTCCTCGCCGCTCCCAGCGAGATCTCCGGCTTTCGCCTCCGCCGTCGCGACTTCCTCTTCAACACCTGGCTCAAACACGCGCAGATTTCGCCGTTTTACATCAGGCTTGTGCGTCCGGAGCGCAGCCGTTACACGCGCGCCATTAACGAAGTCATCGAGGTTCAGGGGCGGATCGCCGATCTCAGCTATCCGCTCGACCACTATCCTTTTTCAAAGGGCATCGCCCACTGGCTCAGCAAGCACAACCTCTACTCCACCATGGAGGCTGAACTTATCCATCGCCAGCAGGGCTTGCAGAATCCGTCGTTCAAGACCGCTCTCCGCGATCCCGACTTCCACACCCGCCGCCTGCACCAGAAGGCTCTCTTCTACCGGCTTCCCGGACGCCCGCTGATCAAGTGGTTTTACATGATGTTCGTCCGCGGAGCGGTACTCGACGGTTCGGCGGGAGTCACCTACGCCACGCTGCAATCTATCTATGAATACTTCATCGTGCTGAAGACGAAGGAACTACAGCGCGGCGGAGCCTGACCTTCTCTCCGCCGCCATGCATTCCTGAAACAGAACTACAGCAGCTTTACGGATTCGACCTTGATCATGTCGCCCTGGACATCGCCCTTGACGTCCACACGGAGATGGTCCTTCGCCTGCGACGCCTTCAGTTGCTTGGCAATCTCGGCGTTTCCATTCGCGTCGAACTTCAGATACTTCTTGTCCGAGGTCACGATCCCATAGCCGCTCTTTTCGCACATCAAAGCGCACGAACGTGTATGCGCGTCAGGATTGGCCGCAACTTTTTTCGAACAGTTCTGGTCGACAACCGGGACATCTGTAAACGACTTTGTGGCGGCCAACGCCGGGGCGGCCAACAGGCCCAGAGCGAGAATTGAAGCAAGTACTTTCATAGCATTCTCCATTTCAGTTGAATTTCACTACATACAGGATGCAGCAGAATCCGGCACTGCAACCATACTCTCATTCACGCGTCGGGACTACTTTTCTCGCGTACTGTCGTAAGCTGCGCCAGCACAAAGGCAGCAACAGCAATCTCAATGTCGCGAACGGCGATATCAAAGAACATGCCGGCCGATACCAGGTTGATCGCGATGCAGATCAGCCACGCCATCACAATATAGCTGCCGATCTTCGTCCAGCGGCTCAGCACGATGATGCCCGCGATAATTTCCACGATGCCGACCACATGCATGAAGGTGGCCGCGCTTACCGGCAGCATCCGGGTCGCCAGCGGGCTGAGATACATTCCCCATTCGGTCAGCCGGTTGAAATATTTATCGATTCCAGCCAGAATCGGCACAACTCCCAAAGCGATTCGAAGCGCCCACCAACTGGCATTCAGGTGCTTATTGAATGTTGTCATCTCCTGCCTCTCACCCAACAGACTTCAATGTCAGTCTGTCGGTTACAAGAATTTCAAAGCAATGCCCGGCACATATTCCAGGGCCGCTGTAACCGATTCGCTTCGGCGTAGTCCATTAGGATAAGCAAGCCATGGAAACCATCGGAATTCTCGAACGCTCGAAAGCCCTGACCGACCAGGAAATCGTGGACCGTGTCCGCGCCGGCGACCTCGCACTCTACGAGGTCATCATGCGCCGTTACAACCAGCGCCTGTACCGCATCGCCCGGGCCATTCTGCACGACGATTCCGAGGCCGAGGACGTGATGCAGGATGCCTATGTCCGCGCCTATACGCATCTTGGCCAGTTTGCCGGCCGCTCGGCTTTTTCTACCTGGCTGACCCGCATCGCCGTTCACGAGGCGCTCACCCGCCTTCGCGCGCGCAACCGGCATCCACAGGTGGACGTTACCGAATACGACGGAGAGATCTCTATGAAGACGCCCCAATCCTCGCTCAACCCGGAACAAAACGCCTCGAGCGCTGAGATGAGAGAGCTTCTGGAACAAGCAGTACTGAAGCTGCCGGAGAGCTACCGGACGGTCGTCATGCTCCGCGATATCGAGGAACTCAGCACGGCGGAGACGGCCGAAGCGCTGGATCTTACGGAAGAGAACGTCAAAGTGCGGCTCCATCGCGGCCACGGCATGATCCGTCACTGGCTGGTGGAGCGAATCGGAACCAGCGCCAGAGAAGCGTTTCCTTTCATGGGCATTCGCTGCGACCGCGTCGTGCATGGCGTCTTCAATCGCCTCGCAGAACAGTAAAACGCATCCTCTCAACCGCAGGCCGTCATTTTATTTGTCATTCCGCAGCGAAGCGAAGCAACCTGCTTTTCGGCCCTCTCAGATACTCCCGGGCACCGCTTATCCCGGCCACTTCCACCCGGTAATCTCTTCGCGGTCGATGCCATGCTCGTGCGCGTAATTCACGCTCTCGATCATCTGCTCTTTCAGCCACTCCTTGGTATGCGCCGCCCTGGCCTGGAGCCCCGGCACCCGGTCGATCACATCAATGGCGAGGCTGAAGCGATCCACCTGATTCAGAATCGCCAACTCCAGCGGAGTGTTGATGTTCCCCTGCTCCTTGTACCCGCGCACATGGATATTCTCGTGATTCGTTCGCCGATACGTGAACTTGTGAATCAGCGAAGCATACGCATGGAAGTTGAAGATCACCGGCTTGTCCTTCGTAAACAGGCCATCGAACTCACGGTCCGACAATCCATGCGGATGCTCCGTATCCGGCATCAGCCGGAAGAGGTCCACCACGTTCACAAACCGTATCTTCAGATCCGGACACCGCTCCCGCAGAATCGCAACCGCCGCCAGCGCTTCGGCGGTTGGAATATCGCCCGCGCAGACCATCACTACGTCCGGCTCCACACCTAGATCGGTGCTCGCCCAGTCCCATATTCCAATGCCCTTTGTGCAGTGCCGCACTGCCGCATCCATATCCAGATACTGCAAGTGCAGCGCCTTGTCGGCAACGATCACGTTCACATAGTCCGTGCTGCGCAGGCAGTGATCGGCCACACTCAACAGGCAGTTCGCATCCGGCGGCAGATAAATGCGGGTCACGTGCGGGCTCTTGTTCGTCACCACGTCCAGAAATCCCGGGTCCTGATGTGTAAAACCGTTATGGTCCTGCCGCCATACCAGCGACGTAATCAGCAGGTTAATCGATGAGATCGGCGCTCTCCAGCGCAGCTCCAGCTTACTTTTCTCCAGCCACTTCGCATGCTGGTTGAACATCGAGTCGATGATGTGAACGAACGCCTCATAGCTCGAAAAGAAGCCATGCCGCCCGGTCAGCACATAGCCCTCGAACCATCCCTCCAGCGTGTGCTCGCTCAGCATCTCCATCACACGGCCGTCGGGAGCGATCTCGGTCCCATCCGCATCCTCCGGCAATATCTTCGACATCCAGGTCTTTTTGCTGGCCTTGTAAATCTCCTGCAATTTATTCGAAGCCGTCTCGTCCGGCCCAAAGACCCGGAAGTTTGTCATGTTGTTGCGCATCACATCGCGCAGAAAATGCGCGAGCATGTCGGTGGCCGACACCTCGATCTGCCCCGGCTTCTTCACCTCGATCGCATACTTGCGGAAATCCGGCAGCACCAGCGGTTTGCGCAGCAGGCCTCCGTTGGCATGTGGATTCGCCGTGATCCTCCGATTACCCGCCGGAGCCATCTCACGCAATTCAGGAATCAGCCTGCCGCTCTCATCGAACAGCTCCTCCGGCTTATAGCTCCGCATCCACTGCTCGACCATCTTCAGGTGCTCCGGCTTCTTCTTCGGTTCGAGCACCGGAATCTGGTGCGCCCGCCAGAACCCTTCGACCTTGTGGCCATCCACCTCCTTCGGTCCCGTCCACCCTTTGGGGGACCGCAGAATAATCATCGGCCAGCGCGGCCGCTCCATCTCACTTCCGCCCTCCGCGCTGCGCGCCTTCTTTTGAATCTCGCGTATCTCCAGTACGCATCGCTCCATTACTTCGGCCATTAATTGGTGCATCGCCGCGGGATCGTCACCCTCCACCACGTAAGGGTTCCATCCATATCCTTTGAACATCCACTCCAGCTCCTCCGCCGGAATGCGTGCCAGCACCGTCGGGTTCGCGATCTTGTACCCATTCAAATGAAGCACCGGCAGCACCGCGCCATCGCGTACCGGATTAAGGAATTTATTCGAGTGCCATGAAGTGGCCAGCGGACCAGTCTCCGCCTCGCCATCGCCCACCACCACCGCGACGATCAGGTCAGGATTGTCGAACGCCGCGCCAAATCCATGCGACAGGCTATACCCCAGTTCCCCGCCCTCGTGGATCGAGCCCGGGGTCTCCGGCGTGCAATGGCTTCCGATGCCGCCGGGAAATGAGAACTGTCGCATGAACCGCTGCATTCCCTGCGCGTCCTGACTCTTCTCCGGATACACCTCCGAATACACGCCTTCGAGATAGCAGTTCGACAGTGTCGCGGGAGCGCCGTGGCCGGGACCCGAGATATAGATAACGTCCAGGTCATATTTCTTAATCAGCCGGTTCAGATGCACCCAGGTAAAGCTCTGTCCGGGATCCGATCCCCAATGCCCCAGCAGCCTGTTCTTGATGTGCTCCGGCTTTAGCGGCTCGCGCAACAGAGGATTCGCCTGCAGATAAAGCATCCCCGCGCTCACGTAATTACAGGCCCGCCAGTAAGCATCGATTCGGCGCAACTCATCGTCGCTTAATGGATTCTTTGGCTGCATGGTCTCGGATACAGGGGAAAAATTGCTGCTCATCGCAGTCTCCTCCATCTGAATTGAGTTACCGACCTGTGAAACTATTCGCCTGCCCTCGCCATGCCGTCCACATGTACAGCAATCATCAAATCTTCTTTCGCCGGAACCACAAAAACCGCTGTCCTTGAATCAGATGCGCTCACCCGCCGAACGCCTTCTCCGCCCGCATCATTTAATCCAGCATCAACAACGATCCCCAATTCTTCCAGCCCCGCCAGAATCTCCACCCTTGACCGCGCATCATGCTCCCCGATGCCGCCGGTAAACACCACGGCATCCACTCCGCCCATCAGTGCAATAAACCCGCCAATCGCCTTCTTTATGCTTCGGGTAAAGATCTCCAGCGCGAGCAAAGCCCGCCGGTCGCCCTTCTCCGCCGCCTGCCGCACTCCCCGCATATCGTTCGGCAGACCGGACAACGCCACCATGCCTGCCTGCCGGTTCAGCATGGTTTCTACCGCTGCAACTCCGTTCCCGTTCTGTTGTCGTAGCAGATAAAAGACCAACCCCGGATCAAGGTCGCCCGGCCTCGTTCCCATCACCACCCCACCCGTGGGCGTCAGGCCCATCGTTGTATCGATCGACCGGCCGCCGGTCACCGCCGTTACACTACATCCGCTGCCCAGGTGGGCGATCACCATTCGCTGCGGCAGCCGAATCTTCGCCTTCCGTAGCTGCCATATCACCGACTCGCAGCTCAAACCATGAAACCCATACCGCCGCGCTCCCCGCTCGCGATACTCCGCCGGGATCGCATATGTAGTCGCAGCCTCCTGCATCGTCTGGTGAAACACCGTATCGAAACAGGCATAGTGCGGCACCTTAGGAAACCGCTGCATCGTCTCGCGGATCATCTCAATCGCCGAAGGATCATGCAGCGGAGCAAATGTTACCGCCTCCTCCAGATCTCGCATCACCTCATCGGTAATCCGCACATGCCGGTCCAGCTTTGCCCCCGGGTGCACCACCCGGTAGCCGACCGCATCGATTCCCGGCATTCCCCCTCCGGACACTGCGCCTTCAACCGCGGCAATCGCTTCCGCCAGACTTCCGGCCCCGGCCTGACGCCCTCCGGCCAAATCCCGCCCCGCAGCATCGCGAAAGCGGAACTCAGGTTTCGCTCCCCCGATCCCGCTCACCGCGCCCTCAAACAAAGAGGCAGGCTCACCCGCGCCTGCCTTAAATACCGAAAACTTGATCGACGAAGAACCGCTGTTGACTACCAGAATATGCATCCCGCCCTCACCTGACGAAAAGCCCGACTCATCCCAGAGTACAGTTTGAATTTAAAGATCTTCCACCGCTCTTGTGCAACAGATCAATCACCAGCTGATATAGCCTGTTCCGCATCTCAAACCGGTCAGCTGCCCGCGTCACATAGCGAACCAGTATATCGATGCCTTCTCCAGCCGGGCGCATCTCCACCGTAGGCATGGCAGAAAATAATCGCAGATCCATCTGCTTGGCCGACCGCTGCCACTCCTGCTCTGCCGCATGGCCGCCTTCTTCCGTCTCTTTCAACACCGCCTTGTGAATCTGATCGATTCTCTCGAAGGTGTCTTCGCCCGCCGGCACATTCACGCTGATCTCATCCCACATCCACTGCCCTGTGGTCGAAAAGTTCAGGAACTGGCCGGAGATGGCAAATTTATTCAGAAACGTCACCCGCCGCCCGGTCGGATGCCCTTTGTCAGTCCAGTTCCCCGTCTCCAGCAGCGACGTCCGGAACAGCCCGATCTCGATCACCTCTCCGGCCACGCCATTGATCTCGACCCAGTCGCCAAGGCGAATCCCGTTCTTGCCCATCAGCACAAACCAGCCAAAGAAGGCCAGGATGAAGTCCTGAAACACCACCGTCAACCCCGCTGTGGCCAATCCGAGGATTGTGGGCGTATGGTCCGGCGCGCCGAAGATCACCAGCAGCACCAGCAGCAAGGTCACAATCTGTATCCCAAGCCGTGCAACTGTCCGCAGCGTGTGCAGGCTGCGCCTGTCCATCTTCGAGCGGTCCACCATCATCCGCACCAGAGCGCTCAGCACCGCCGCGCACAGCAGCAGAAACGCAATCAGCGCAAACGACTGCAGAATCAAATGCGTGATGATCTTATGCTGCAACTGCACCTGCGCCAGCCATCGCTCATACACATCGGAAAGCTGCTGTTGGGTCTGTATCCGGTCGTCTACGATGGAATGCACCTGGGCAATCGCGTGCATTTTGCCCATTCCCGCCACGCGTCTCCTCACCGCGGCTTCAGCATCCGCCGCCGCTTCCGCATCGGTCGATGCTGAAGCCCCGGCCCCAGCCTCGCTCGCCTTCTTCTCAATTGTCGCGTGTTGCGCCGTCAAAGCAGCTACATTCGTATCGGCCTCTGCCTTCGCCTGTTCGAGCAAATCCATCCGGCTCCGCTGATCGAACCACGACTTCGCCCGCCCATATAACGTCCGGTGCCGCTTCGCCGAAGCCACAGCCGTCGGCGCGCCAGACTCCATCTGCTCGTCAAACTTCTTCATCGACGCTTCCCGCGCCGTTAGCTCCTGCTGAATCGCCCCTCGCTTGTCCCCGCTGACCCGCGCCAGGTCGTCCGTCGCATCCCCCAACTGGTCGCTATCCAGCGTCAACTGCGCCTTGGCCACGTCCAGATCGTCCGACTGCACCGTCCCATCCGGTCCCTTGGGTAGCTTTGCCGCCTCTTTCGTCAGGCGGTCCACGGCCGCCTGGTCCTCTTTCACCGTCTGCTTCAACGCGGCGACCTTCTGCGACAGCGCCAGCGCATCACCTTTCAGCACCGGAGGCTCCAGCGCCGCCATGCGCAGCGCCATGGCAAAGGCCTGATCGACCTCATGGTCCGCCAGCCTCTCCGCAGTTAGCGCCAGCCGCTGCTCCTCTACCGAAACCGCCGTCGCCGCGAGCGCCTGCGCCGTCTGCCAGGGCCGCTGATCGACCAGTCCTTCCGCCGAAGCTCCCCGCTTCCCGCGCAGAAACGGCAGGTTCTCCATGGCGCCCTGGGTCATATAGCTTGCCACCAGAAGCAGGACCAGCGCTGCCGCGGGCACCGCAATCAGAATTTTTCGCATTTCCTTCATCCTTCCACCGTATAACTTCTCCTCATCTCCCACAAAAGTCTTACTTCTGCCCGGGAGCAAAACTCCCCGCGACCATCTACACTCATTTCATGTGCGGAATTGTTGGTTATATCGGTCCCCAGCCCGTCGTCCCCGTCATCATTGAAGGCCTGCGCCGCCTCGAATACCGCGGTTACGACTCCGCCGGCATCGCCGTCGCCGGCAACTCAGCGGGCCTCGAACTTCGCCGCGCCCCCGGCAAGCTGCGCAACCTCGAAGCCGTTATCGCCGAGCACCCCCTGCACGGCAGCTTCGGCATCGGCCACACCCGCTGGGCCACCCACGGACGCCCCACCGAAGAGAACGCGCATCCTCACCGTGACTGCACCAAAACCCTCGTCGTCGTCCACAACGGCATCGTCGAAAACTATCTCGCGCTCAAAAAAGAGCTGACCGCCTCCGGCCACACCTTCGTCACCGAAACCGACACCGAGATCATCGCCCACCTCATCGAGCAGCAGATAAAGGACGCTCCCGGCATCGCACTTGAAGAAGCAGTCCGCCGCACCGTCCATCGCCTCACCGGAGCCTTCGCCATCGGCGTCCTCTCCGCCAACGAGCCCAACAAGCTCGTCGCCGCCCGCATGGGCCCGCCCGCCGTCATCGGCATCGGCGAAGGCGAATACTTCCTCGCCTCCGACGTCCCCGGCATCCTCCACCACACCCGCAACATCCACTTCCTCCAGGACGGCGAAGTCGCCATCCTCACCCCCGCAGGCGTGCAGATCACCGACTTCGACGCCGCCCCAATCCCGCTCAAGATCCAGCGCATCACATGGGACCCCATCCAGGCAGAAAAAGCTGGCTACAAGCACTTCATGCTCAAGGAGATCAACGAGCAGCCCCGAGCCATCCGCGACACCACCCTCGGCCGCATCTCCCTCGACACCGGCCGCGTCTTCCTCAACGACCTGCAAATCTCCGACGACGAGATCCGCCACGCCAGCCAGATCACCATCGCCGCCTGCGGCACCTCCTGGCACGCGGGCCTCGCCGGAAAGTTCATGATCGAGCGTCTCGCCCGCCTCCCCGTCGACGTCGACTACGCCAGCGAGTACCGCTACCGCGACCCCATCGCCGACCCGCACGCCATCGGCCTCCTCATCACCCAGTCCGGCGAAACCGCCGACACCCTCGCCGCCCAGGCCGAGCTCATCGCCAAGGGCAGCAAAACCCTCGCCATCTGCAACGTCGTCGGCGCTGCCATCACCCGCAAAGCGCAAGGCACCATCACCACCAACGCCGGCCCCGAGATCGGCGTCGCCAGCACCAAGGCCTTCACCGCCCAGCTCACCGCCCTCTTCGTCCTCGCGCTACACCTCGCGCAAGTCCGCGGTACGATAACGCCCGCGCAATCGCGCGACCTTGTAGCCGAGCTCAGCAAGCTCCCCGGCAAAGTCGAAGACGTCCTCCGCTCGGTAGACGACCAGTGCCACCAGCTAGCCAAGTCCTTCTCGACGGCGAACGACTTCCTCTTCCTCGGCCGCGGCATCCACTACCCGATCGCCCTCGAAGGCGCG
>Ga0207678_10002580_pt1 | contig 16511 bp, 12 predicted proteins | sample KBSC63metaG_FD_184319 | JGI IMG/M metagenome (GOLD analysis project Ga0207678, IMG submission 184319) | Corn rhizosphere microbial communities from Kellogg Biological Station, Michigan, USA - KBS C6-3 metaG (SPAdes) (version 2) | ecosystem: Host-associated > Plants > Roots > Rhizosphere > Soil ...
ACCCCGCAAGATTGGCCGCGGGCCGGCCGGTGCCCTTCGCTGCTATTAGGCGAGGCCGATCTGCTGCCGCTGCAGGGCGGCGTCCCAGAAGGCGGAGATCACGATGAGCTGGTCGCCGTCCCACTTGGTGGTCTGGCCGAACTCGACGTCGAACGCCTTTCCGGTCGGGGGAATCACGCTACCGTCGGGCAGGGTCATCTCCCCGGTGAAGGTCCCGGTGGAGTTGGTGACGACGGTAATCCAGTCGCCGCTGCCGAACTGGATCGCGTACGGGTCGCTGTACACGTGCATGTCGGGGAAGATGCGCAGCATCTGCTGCATCGCCGCGGCATGCGCTTCCTTTCCGTAGACCGGCTCGGCGAGCCCGGTGATGTACGCGATCATGTCCGGGTGGTGGACCTCGTCCACCGCGGCGAAGTCGCGGGCGTTGAACGCGTCATCGCCCTTCTTCATGAGCGCGAGCAGGCGTGCGGTCCGGCTGTTGGTGTCGGTGGTGGTGGGCATGAGAGTTCCTTTCTTACTGGCGGCCGGCGGGGCCGCTCAGACCTGTCGCCGCGGCCGCGTGTTATATATTGGAGTCAACTCTAAGTTTTGAGTTGAGTCAATACTTGCTAAGCTAAGACCATGACCGACTTTGGCCTGCGCGAGCGCAAGAAGGCCCGCACGCGCCAGGCCATCGCCGACGCGGCCGCGCGGCTGTTCGCCCAGCGCGGGTACGAGCAGGTCGCGGTCAGCGACGTGGCGCGCGAGGCCGAGGTCTCCGAACAGACCGTCTACAACTACTTCCAGACCAAGGAACAGCTGGTCACCGACCGCGATCAGCTGGTCCGAGATGAGCTGTCCCGGCTGATCCGCACCCGGGCCCCCGGGACCACGCCGGCCGCAGCCATCCGCGAATTCGTGCTGGACACCGTCGAGGGGATCCGCCGCATTCCCGCCGAACAGTGGCATGGCGAGCTCGGCTTCCTGGCCGCCATCAGCCCCACCGTCCACCGGCTCGCCCTGGAGATGTCAGACCGCCAGGCCACCGCCCTCGCCACCGCCCTCGCCGAGACCGGCACAGTGGCGCCCGAGATCGCACGACTGCGGGGAATCGCGCTAGCCGGCGTCTTCCAGATCATCATCACCGAGGCCGGACGCCGCACCCGCGAGGGCCAGAGCCAGAACCAGATCGCCGACGAGCTGCGGCCAGCCATCGAAGCGGTCCTCGACGACCTCGACGCCTGGCTTACCCCAGCTACGGACCGGCACAGCAGAAAACGCACGACCGAGGCTGGCGCGGTTCGTTCGGGAGGGTCGTAGGGCCGCGCCGAATGGTCATTCTGTGGGACCGGCTGTCCCGCACGCGACAAGCCGGTGTCGGCGTAGCGTGCGGTGTCCGGCGCCGCGGGCGAGGTGGCTTGTACAGGGTCAGGACCGGTTGACGGCACCCGAGTCGAAGGCCTCGGCGGCTGGCAGCTCGCGGCGGGCGATGATGAGGACGTCGATGCCGGAGGCACCGGCCTCCTCGAAAACCCGCCGTACGATCCGCCCGCCCACGGCGATGTGCGGCCAGCTGCGGTGGATGGGGCCGATCAGGATCTGGGTGATCTCGTGCTGCTGCGCGAAGCCGACGATGGCCCGGGCGGGATCGTCTTGTTGTATCTCGTGCCAGCGGGCGCCGAGATCGGCTGCCAGTGCTCGCAGCCCGTCGATGGGCTGGCTCTCCCCGGACAGGCCGGTGTCGTCGACAATGACGTGGACCACCTCGAGCTCGGCCTTGTACCTGAGTGCGATGCGCGCCGCGCGCCGCAGCACTGCGTCAGTACCTGGCGCTGTGGTGATGGCGGCCATGATGCGCTCGGTGGTCTCCCGCAGGACCTGAGGCTGCTGCCCGAGGTACCCGAGAAGTTGTTCATCTGACTCGTCAGCCACGAACCGCAGTGCCAGCTCCCTCAAGGCGATCAGGTTGTCGGTGCGGAAGAAGTGGGTGAGGGCCTGGGGGACCTTGTTCGGGGGGTAGATGTTGCCGTGGAGCATCCGGCGGCGCAGCTGCTGCGGTGAGGAGTCGATCAGCTCGATCTGGCTGGCCTTGCGCACCACCCGGTCCGGTACCCGTTCACGCACCGGTACCCCGGTCATCTGCTCGACCTCATCGGCGAGGCTCTCCAGGTGCTGGATGTTCACGGTCGTGATGACGTTGATTCCCGCGCCGAGGAGGTCGAGCACATCCTGCCAGCGTTTGCCGTGCCGGCCGGAACCCGGCACGTTGGTGTGGGCCAGCTCGTCGACCAGGGCGACCTCGGGCCTTCTTCGCAGCACCGCATCCAGGTCCATCTCTTCCAGGCGGATTCCCCGGTAATCGACTGCCTGGCGGGGGATGATCTCGAGGCCGCTGAGCAGAGCCTCGGTAAGTGGCCGCCCGTAGGTCTCGACGACCCCGGCGACGACGTCGGCGCCCCGGCTGCGCCGGCGCTGGCCCTCGGACAACATGGCGTAGGTCTTGCCGACGCCCGGGGCCGCGCCCAGGTAGATGCGGAAATGACCGGCCGGCTCGACCTCGCGGGCGGCATCTGTGTCCGCCTCCGCGGCGCCGCTCACGCCTCCGCCGGTCTCCTGGGAGCCGGTGCCCCTGGTCTGCTCGGTGATCTCGGCAGCCTTCCTCCACTCGGATCGGCCTGGTCAGGGCCGGCCGGCTCGATAGGTAACCGGTGCCTGATCACCAGCCGGCTGCTGTCTATTCTGGCAGTTCCTGTCGGGTTCGCCGGGGACGGCTGGCGTGTGGCGTTTCTGATCGATAGCGTCTGGATTGGCACCGTTGCCAGGCCGCCCTGCCTGAACAGGGAACGACCTGGTTCAGGTCGTCGCGGCCCCGGCGGATGCCCCGATGGTCTGGGGGCCTCGTCCTGACCACCCGCCTGAATGGATCCAACGATGACCAGCTGCGCACGGTCCGGCCGCGAGGACCGCCCGGACCCGATCGCCCGGGCTGGTTCCCGTCAGGCGGACTCGCTGGCCGTCCGGGGCACGCTGCGCACCTACCTCGGGATTGCCCCCGGAGTCGGGAAGACCTACGCGATGCTCCGGGATGCACGCGCCCGGCAGCGCGCCGGCACCGACACCGTCGTGGCGTACTGGGAGCGGCACGGGCGGCCAGCGACCGTGGCCCAGCTCGGCGATCTCGAAGTGATTCCGGCACGTACGGTCATCTACCGCGGCGCCAGCTTTGCTGAGCTGGATGTCGAGGCGGTGCTAGATCGGCGTCCGGAGCTGGCTGTGGCAGATGAACTCGCGCACGCGAATCTTCCCGGTGAGCGCCACGCGAAACGCTGGCAAGACGTCGGGGAGCTACTGGCCAGCGGCATCGACGTCTATACCACGCTCAATGTCGCCAATATCGAATCCCTGGGCCCGACAGTCTCCCGCATCACCGGCGTGCGCCAGGCCGAGCCGGTACCAGATGCGTTCGTGCGAGCCGGCACGATCAAGCTGGTCGACCTTGCGCCCGCGGCGCTGCGGCGCCGGCTCGCCCAGGGCCTGGTTGTCCCCGAGGAGCACGTGGATGCGGCATTGTCGAACTACTTCCGCTTCGCGAATCTCGCCGCCCTCAGAGAGCTCGCACGGCTCTGGCTCGATGACTCCGTTCCCGACCCGGTCGCGGCGTTCGCCGCCGCCCACGGCATCAGCGAGCCGGTTCAGGCCTCGGTCGTGATGGCCGGGCTGGAGGGCTCGCCCGCCGACGAATGGCTCATCCGCTACGCCGCCCACCTCGCCGAGCTGTCCGACGCACGGCTCAAGGGAGTGCACATCCGGTCGCTCGACAACCTCGACCGGGTGCCGGCGGCGCGGCTCGAGAAGGACCGCAAGCTGCTCGGCGAACTAGGCGGGACCTTCCTCGAGGTCCGCGCCGGCGACGTTGCTTCCGGGCTGATCCGGGCGGCACGCCAAACCGGCGCAGGCCAGCTCGTGATCGGGTCGCATCGCCGGTTGCGCTGGACGCGCCTGCTGGCCGAGTCCACGATGGCCGACCAGCTACACCGCGCGGCTGGCGACCTAACCGTCCAGGTCGTGAACGTCGGACGGCCGGACAAGACCAGCCACGAGTGGCCCCGCCCATGACGGGACGCCCGGCCTGGCCAGCCGGCGGCGGCGAGGCGCCTGCTGCACGCTGGGGCTGTTCCCGCCAGCTGCCGCTGCCCCGTCCGGCCTAGGCTATTGGCGTGGCCGAGACGGATGTGATCCGCACGCCCGATCAGCGGGTGCGGGTCTTCGTGAGTTCTGCGCTGCAGGAGCTGGCCGCTGAGCGCCGGGCGGTGCGGGATGCGGTGACCAGCCTGCGGCTGGTGCCGGTGATGTTCGAACTGGGCGCCCGTCCGGACCCGCCGCGGTCGGTATACCGGGCCTACCTGGCGCAGAGCCAGGTCTTCGTGGGGATCTACTGGCAGAGCTACGGCTGGGTCGGGCCCGGCGAGCAGGTCTCCGGGCTGGAGGACGAGTACCGGTTGTCGGCCGGGCTGCCCCGGCTCATCTACGTCAAGTCGCCGGCGCCGGAGCGCGATCCGCGGCTGGCGCAGATGCTGGCCGGGATCAGGGACGACGCTGAAGTCTCCTACCAGCACTTCTCTGACCCCGCCGAGCTGCAGCAGCAGGTGGAGAACGACCTGGCGGTGCTGCTGAGCGAGCGGTTCGAGATGACCCGGCCCGGCCAGGGCGCTGCGGACGAGGCGCCGCTGGCCGGGGCTTTTCCGGTGCCGGCCACGCCGCTGGTGGGCCGCGAGCAGGAGACCGCCGCCGTCGAAGAGCTGGTGGTCGGGGAGAGTGTGCGGCTGGTGACCCTGACCGGCCCGGGCGGGGTGGGGAAGACTCGGCTCATGGTGGAGGCGGCGCGGCGGCTCGGCCCGGGATTCGCGGACGGCGCGCGGTTCGTGGCGCTGGCCTCGGTTTCCGAGGCCGGCCTGGTGGCGGCCGCGATCGCCGCGGGGCTGGGCCTGAACACCTCGGCCGGCCCGCTGATTGCCGACTTGGAGTCGTACCTGCGGCCCAGGCGTCTGCTGCTGGTGCTGGACAACTTCGAGCAGGTTACGGGCGCCGCTCCGCTGCTGGCCGAGCTGCTGGGGGCCGCACCCGGTCTGGTGGTGCTGGCCACCAGCCGGACGGTGCTGCGGCTCAGCGGCGAGCACGAGTTCCCCGTGCCCCCGCTGCCGGTTCCGCCCGCCGGGCCTGGCCACGACCCCGCGGACCTGCAGCAGTACGCCTCGGTGAGCCTATTCGCAGAGCGGGCACACGCCGTTGCCCCGGGCTTCGAGCTGACCAGCGCCAACGCCGGGGCGGTGGCCGAGATCTGCCGCCGGCTGGACGGGCTGCCGCTGGCCATCGAGCTGGCCGCGGCCCGGATCAGGCTGCTGCCCCCGCAGGCGCTGGCCTCGCGGCTGGACCAGAGGTTCAGCCTGCTAACTGGCGGAGCCCGCGATCTGCCCGAGCGGCAGCGCACCCTGCGCAACACCCTGGACTGGAGCTACGGCCTGCTGTCGGCCGGCGAGCAGGCGCTGTTCACCCGGCTGGGCGTATTCGCCGGGCCGTTCAGCCTGCCAGCGGCAGAAGCCGTCTGCTCCCCCGGTGAGAGCCAGGGCGGCGGGCCGGGGCAGGTGATGGAAATGCTGGGCTCGCTGGTGGAGAGCAGCCTGGTCGGTGCGGAAACCCGCGCCGACGAGCCGCGGTTCTCGCTGCTGGAGACCATCCGGGACTATGCGCTGGAACGCCTCGCGGGCGGCGACTGGGTGCCGGCGCATGACCGGCACGCCGCGTATTTCGGGGCCCTGGCCGAGCCGTCCGGGGCCGAGCTCGCCGGCCCGGAGCAGCTCACGTGGCTGGCCCGGCTGGAGACCGAGCACGACAACCTGCTGGCCGCGATGTCCTGGCTGGCGGACCAGGGTCACCTCGATCAGGCAACCCACCTGTTCTTGATGACCTGGAGGTTCTGGTGGCTGCACGGCCACCTCGCGGAGCTCGCCCGCCCGGGTGACGAAATGGAGGCCGGCCGCGAGGACCTGCCGCCCTACCAGGGGGCGCTGGCACTGACCGGAGCCGGCTTTATCCTCATCGCCAACGGAGACCTGCCCCGGGCCCAGACCGTCTTCGGGCAGAGCCTGCCGCTGTACCAGCAGGCGAGCGAACAGCTGGCAGTGGTGCTCAACGCGACGGTCCTGGCCGTCCTGGGCCACCTGGCGGCAATCCGCCGCGATTACGCCGGCGCGAGCGAACTGCTCGACGAGGGCCAGGCCGTGGTGCAGCAGTTCCGCGACGAGGACCTCACCGGATACGTCCGCCTTCAGCAGCTGCTGACCGTCGCCTTGCTGGATAACTTCCTCGGCCAGGTCCGGCTCAGCCAGGGCGACAACGACGCCGCGGCGCGGCTGTTCACACATGGCCTGGCCGTGGCCCGCCGGGCGCATGACGGGATCCCTGTCCTCATCTCGCTGTATGACCTGGGGCTGGCCAGGCAGGCGCAGGACGACCTGGCCGGCGCGGCAGGGCACCTGAAGGAGGGACTGGCCATGGCGGCCGAGGTCGGAGACGAAACAAGCTGCGCCTATTACCTCGAGGCCCTGGCGGCCGTCGCCGGCCAGCAGGACGACCCGCAGCGCGCCGTGCGCCTGCTCGCCGCCGCGCGCTCGCAACTGGAAGCCAGCGGCAGCGGCTGGCTGCACGCCTACGTGCCACGCGCCCCGCACGACGATCCCGTCCTGGCCGCGCTGCGCACCCGCACAGGCGACGCGGCATACGAACAGGCTCAGGCCTGGGGCGCATCGATCGGAAGCAGACGGGCCAGAGAATACGCACTGGGATAGGGACAACCCCAGCCTGCTGATAGACCGACACGTCATGATCTATTGGCGGCATTCGTCTTCACACTGTTGTGAACCACCGGACTTTTGAGCGATGGCCCGGTCGGAGGTGGTTAGGCGCGGACTGCTCGGGTGGGAGCTGCCAGGGCGGCCGGTAGGGCGGTGCGGGCCTTGACGTCGAGCTTGGTGAACACGTTGGTGAGGTGGCCCTCGACGGTCCGGGCGGTGATGAACAAGGTTTGGGCGATCTCGCGGTTGGTGAGACCTTCGGCGGCCAGCTCCGCTATGCGGCGCTCGCTGGCGGTGAGTGCTTCGAGCCCGCTGAGCAGCACCCGGCGCGGCTTGGCTCCGGTGGCGCGTAGCTCGGTCTCGGCCCGCCGGGCAAGCGCGGCGGCGCCGAGGCGGTAGGCGGCATCGACTGCTTGGCGGAGCAGGTGGCGGGCCTCGCCGCGCTGGTTGCGGCGACGCAGGAGGGCACCCAGGTCAGCGAGCGCGCGTGCCTGTTCGAGGCGGGTGTCGGGGCCGGCCAACACCTCGATCGCTTCGCGCAGCAGGGCCTCGCCGCGTGCTCCGCCTGCTACGAGCCCGGCGGCCCGCAGCGCCACGCCCAGGGCGCGAGGGGCACCGAAGGCCCGGGCCAACTCGAGCTCTTCGTCACTGAGGCCTCGCGCCGTGTCGGGTTCGCCGATGGCCAGCGCGGCCAGGGCAGCCTCGGAACGCCACGGCAGCCAGCACGGGCTGATCGCGAGGCCGCCGGTGGCGATCTCACCGGCCGCCCGAAAGTGGCCGAGTGCCTCACCGAAGCGGTGCTGAGCGAACAGAAGTCGGCCGCTGGCGTGCCGCAATACGCTGGCCGTAAGGGACACGCCCGAAAGGTCAGCCGCCAGGGGTCCGAGCGTCCGCACGGCCCCGTCAAGGTCGTCGCGTTCCACCAGCACCTCGACCAGTACGCTCGCGGCCATCAGGGCGTACAGCAGCGGAGGCGACCGACCGGGGGCGTCCCGCAAGGCCTGTGCATCGGCCTCGGCGGCGGTGAGATCGCCACGCCGGAGGGCGAGCCAGGCCCGATGCGCCAGCACCGCCGGAATGATCATCCCGTTGGCGGCGGCCTGTGCCTCGATCACGGCAGCGTCGAGAAGCACCTGGGCTTCGCCGTAGCGCTCGGCGCAGTTCAGCGCTATCACCGCGCTCTGGAACCAGGGCGGGTCACCTGGCTCAGGCAGCGGACGCGAGCCGGCGGCGATGGCCCGGCGGGCCAAGTCGGCCACCTGATCGGCTGGCTGGTTGGCCAGCGCGGCCGCAAAGGCTGCCACCGCCAGGGCTTGGCGCGGGACTGCGCGCTCTGTGGCCTCGAAGAGCAAGGCCCGGGCTCGGTCGGCCACCGACGACGCCGTGGAATCATCGAGCAGTCCACACAAAACGGCCATCGCCTCCAATGTCAGATGGGCCTCGGCGTCGCGGCTGTCGAGGTGGGCGGCAACGCCATCGCACACCTCGACCGCCTCGGCCAGCCTGTGATGGGAACGCAGCGCATTCGCGAACACCAGGGCGGCCGCGGTTCGGGTCGTGTCGTCGGCGGCCGCTTCCACCGCCTCTTCTAGGTGGTGGCGCCAGCCTGGCTGGCCGGCGTTGAACTCGGCCACGCCGAGCTCGAGCAGCAGATCGGCTCGCACCTCGAGCGGTGGCGGCTCGGTTAGGGCCCGGCGCAGGTAGGCGCCCCCCGACTCGGGCGCACCCCTCGCGGTCGCCTCCCGGGCTGCGGCTCGCAGTTGCTCGACCACCCAGGCGTCGCCGGCCGGGGCGGTGGCCAGCAGGTGCTCGGCGACCCGGGCCGGGCTGGCGTGGGCTTCGGCCAGTAGTCGGGCGGCACGCCCGTGTGCTTCGACGCGCTCGGTGACCGCCATCTCCCGGTAGACGGCGGCGCGCAGGATTGGGTGGGCAAAACAAAGCGGTGCCTCGTCGAGCACGCCTGCCCGCACCAGCAGCTGGACGGCCCTGGCCCCGTTGAGGGGTACGAGCCCGGCCAGCCGGGCCGCCTGGTCCAGCTCGGCCCGCTCCAGAATGGCCACCGCCTGAGCCAGGTCGGCGGCGTCGGAACCCAGTCGTGCCAGGCGCAGCATCGCCCAGCGGCCCAAGGTTGCTGTGGCGATGTTCTGCACTTTGGCTGCCGAGGACGTGACCGGGGCGACGCCCTCCTCTTGCAGCGCTTCGACCAGTGTGTGGACCAGAAACGGCGTGCCCCCAGTCGCCTCCCAGCAGGCCGCCGCGAACTGGGGTTCCGGCTCGACACCCAAGCCGGCCGCCACGAGCGTGGCCACCCCCCTGGTGGTGAGCGGGGCCACGGTGACCACCTCGGTCGCCGGGTCCATGGTTAGGGCGGCCAGCAGCTCCTGACTCTGTCCCGCCTCGGCTGGCCGACTTGCCAGCAGCACCGCGGCGGGCAGTTCCTCCAGACGGGGCAGCAGGAAGGCCAGAAAGCGAAGCGACGCACCGTCAGCCCAGTGGGCGTCATCGACCACGAGGGCCAAGGGTCGCTCCGTGGCCAGGTTGGCGCACAGCCAGTACAGTCCGTGCAAGACCGCGAACGACGGGTCCGGAGCGAGCGGGGTCTCCCCCGGTAGGCCGACGCCCAGCCCCGGTAGGCCCAGCAGACGTGCCGCCACCCCGGGCGGCCCGTCCAACAGCCAGGCCCGCTCCTGCTGCGACGCCCCCGCCACCACCGGCTCGACCAGCTGCCGTACCACTCCGAAGGCGAACTCCCGTTCCAGCTCGGCGCCGCGCGCTCGCAGCATCCGGAAACCCTTCTCCCCTGCCGCATCACGGGCCGCCGCCAGCAGCGCGGTCTTGCCGATCCCTGGCGGCCCCTCCACCACCAGCGCCCCGCCGTGGCCCTGGTGTGCCCGCTGCAGGCACCGCCCAATCCGCTCCAGCTCGCGGTCCCGCTCGAGCAACAAACCATGGCGCTCGCCCTTGGCCGAGATCACCAGCCCACCCTACGTCGGCGCCTGCCCGGATCGCCGGGCTGGCGCCGGGCACTTTCGGTGCGGTCCGGCATCGGCGGGTGCCGGCAATTAAGAAGCTGCTGGCGGCGTACTAGCCCCCTCTGGTCGAGTACTAGACCTGCGCCTTTCCCCACCTTCCCCCGGTGATCGGGCCGGACCCCCTCCAATATTGGGCACCTTGTGCGCAGATCGCCATTGGAGAAGTCAGGGGGGTCTATGGGGGGGTTGTCCCGGTGCGAACACCCGGGTTGGCGGCCCACCCTTTTCGTAGCACCAACGGAAGGAAAGTCATGAATCGCAGCAGACCCTCACCATGCTGGCCGGCGCGACGGCGGCACCGCTGATCGCCATGGCCGTGGCCGCCGACAAACGACAATGACGCTGCCTGAACGACCAGGAGATTCTGATGAATACGGAAGTTATCTCACCGCCCGTCGAACGCGGACCCGAGACCGGGACGGTCGCGCTGATCGTCAACGGCCAGGCGCGCGAGCTGCGGATTGAGCCTCGTGTGAGCCTGCTCGACGCGTTGCGCGAGCACCTCGGTCTCCCGGGTTCGAAGAAGGGCTGTGACCAGGGCACGTGTGGTGCGTGCACAGTGTGGGTGGATGGCAGGCGAGTGCTGGCCTGCCTGACGCTGGCGGTCACCTGCGAGGGCCGTGAGGTCACCACGATCGAGGGGCTGTCAGCCGGCGGGGAGCTGCATCCGATGCAGGCAGCGTTTATCACCCATGACGCATTCCAGTGCGGCTATTGCACTCCCGGCCAGATCATGTCGGCGGTGGCACTGCTGGATGAGGGCGTCACGGACGACGGGCAGATCGCGGAGTGGATGAGCGGCAACATCTGCCGGTGCGCGGCATACCCGAACATCCGCGCCGCGATCCGCGACGTCCGTGACGCGGCGGGCGGTGAGTGAGGATGCGGCCACTCAGTTACGCACGGGCGACCGACGTCGACGGCGCGATCGCGGCGGTCGCTCGGCGCGATGACGGCGCGTTTCTCGCTGGTGGCACGACCGAGGTCGACCTGGTGCGCCAGAACGTGCTGCGGCCTGGGCTGCTGGTCGACATCAACGATCTGCCCTTGAACCGCGTGGAGGACCTACCCGGTGGAGGCCTGCGCATCGGCGCGCTGGCGCGGATGAGCGACGTCGCCCGGGTACCCGGGGTGGTGGCGCGATTCCCGATGATCTCGCAGGCGCTGCTGCTGGGCGCGTCGGCGCAGCTGCGGAACATGGCCTCGATGGGCGGCAACCTGTGCCAGCGGGTACGGTGCAGCTACTTCCGCGATGCGGCGTCGCCGTGCAATAAGCGCGATCCCGGCAGCGGCTGCGCGGCCCTGGGTGGTTTCAACCGTGGGCATGCCATCCTCGGCACCAGCGATAAGTGCATCGCGACACATCCGTCGGACGTGGCGGTCGCGCTAGTCGCCCTGGACGCGGTGGTGCATACGCGCGGGCCGGGTGGCGAGATGGCCATCGGTATCGACGACTTCTTCCTGCTCCCCGGTGACACGCCGGAGCGCGAGCATCCGCTGGAGCACGCCGAGCTGATCACCGCGATCGAGGTGCCGGGTGCGCCGGTCGCGCGCCGGTCGGTCTACCTGAAGTTCCGCGACCGCGAATCATATGAGTTCGCGCTTGTATCGGTCGCTGCGGCCGTCCGGATCCAGGACGGCACCGTCGCCGAGGTGCGGCTGGCGCTCGGCGGGGTGGCCACCAAGCCCTGGCGCGCCCGCCGCGCCGAGACCGCGCTGCTCGGCAGGCCGGCCAGCGCGACCAGCTTCGCACTGGCAGCACGCCAGGAACTAGCCGCTGCCATGCCGCGGCCGATGAACGCGTTCAAGGTCGAGCTGACGCAGCGGGCCATGGTCCGGGCACTGAGCACACTCACGGACGGAGAGGCGTGATGGGCGGATTCGTCGGCCAGGATGTGCCCCGGGTCGAGGGCCCGGCTAAGGTCACCGGCGCAGCGCGATACAGCGGCGAGGTCACGCCGCCGGACCTGGCCTACGCCCAGATCATCGGCGCCCAGGTAGCCAGCGGCCGGGTCACCTCAATCGATGTCACAGAGGCCGAGCGCGCTGGCGGGGTGGCCGGGATCCTCACCCACCACAACACCCCGAAGGTGAACCGGGTGCCGCTGGTCCCCTCGCTGCTGGGCGGCCCGGCACCGGGCGAGACGTTCTTCCCGATGCAGGACGATGTGATCCACTACGCCGGGCAGCCGGTCGCGGTCGTGGTGGCCGCCACCTGGGAGCAGGCGCAGTACGCCGCCACCTTGGTCCGGGTCAGCTACGCCGGAACCCCGTCGGTTACCACGATCGGCCAGGGCCGCGCTGACGCGTACGACGCGGACAGGATCTTCGGCGGCCTGCTGCCGGGGCGGACCGCGCGCGGGGACGTCGATGCCGGGCTCGCGGCGGCCGAGGTCCGCGTGGACGCGGCGTTCCGGTTCGCCGCCAACCATCACAACCCGCTCGAGATGCTGACCACCACGGCGGTGTGGGACGGCGAGGAGCTGACGCTGTATGACTCGTGCCAGGGCATCAAGGCGGTGCAGCTGACCGTGGCCGCGCTGCTGGGGATCTCCCCGTCTAAGGTCCGGGTCCTGGCCCGTTTCATCGGCGGTGCGTTCGGTGCCAAGGCGATGGTGTGGCCGCACGTGACCCTGGCCGCGCTGGCCGCCCGGCACGTGCGGCGGCCGGTCCGGCTCACGGTCACCCGCGGGCAGATGTTCTCCTCCTGCGGGCACCGCGAGGAACAAGAACAGCACGTCTGGCTCGGGGCGACCCGGGACGGGACGCTGACCGCCATCCGGCACCGCAAGATCTCGGTCACCTCGCCGTTCGATGACTGGGCCGAGCCCGCCTTCGGCGCCGCGTCCCAGCTGTATGCCTGCCCTGCTTACGAGGGGGTGCACCGGCTGGTCCGGGGCAACACCATGACCCCCACGTTCACCCGCGGACCGGGCGAGGCGCTCGGCGTGTTCACTCTCGAATGCGGGATGGACGAACTCGCCGCCGACCTCGGCGCCGACCCGGTCGAACTGCGGCTGCGCAACCTGGCCGGGACCCAGCCCGGCAGCGGCCACCCGTGGTCCAGCTACGGGCTGCCCGAATGCCTGCAGCGCGGCGCGGAACGGATCGGCTGGGCCAGCAGGAACCCGCGGCCGCGGTCCGAACGGGACGGCAACTGGCTCATCGGCACCGGCATGGCCGCCGCCGCCTACCCGGTCGCGTTCTTCATGCGCACCCAGCGCGCCCGCGCCCACCTGTACGCCGACGGCACCGCCATCGTGGCGACCTCCACCCAGGAATTCGGCACCGGCATGCCCACCGTGCTGACCCAGGTCGCCGCCGACGCGCTCGGCGTCGAGCTGCGCGACGTCCGGGTCGAGTTCGGCGACACCAGCCTGCCCGCCTCCGGGTCGCCGGTCGGCTCCAACGGCGCGATGATGATCAGCGCCGCCGTGTACAACGCCGGGGTCGCGGTCCGCGACCAGCTGATCGCGCTCGCCGTCACCGACCCGGCCTCCCCGCTGCACGGCGCCGACCCCGCCGGCATCACCGCGGCCGGCGGCCGGCTGATGCTGGCCGCCGATCCCGGCACCGGCGAGACCTATGCCGCCCTGATGGGCCGGCACCGGATGACCGACGCCGAGGCCATCGGCAGCTGGGACCCGCCGCCGGTGGACACCCCGTACGGGCTGCTGACCTTCGGCGCCCAGTTCGCGAAGGTCGCCGTCGACGCCGACCTCGGCATCATCCGGGTCCGGCACCTGGCCGGCGCGTTCGCTCCCGGCCGGATCCTCAACCCCAGGACCGCCCGCAGCCAGCTCATGGGCGGCATGCTGTGGGGAATGAGCCAGGCGCTGCTCGAAGGCAACCGCATGGACACCGCCCGGGCCGGCTGGGCCGCCACCAGCCTCGGCGAGTACCTCGTCCCGGTCAACGCCGACGCGCCCGACGTCGACGTCGACCTCATCGAGGTGGACGACCACGTCGCCGGTCCGCTCGGCGTCAAGGGCGTCGGCGAGATCGGGCAGGTCGGCTCGGCCGCGGCGATCGCCAACGCCGTCTGGCACGCCACCGGCTACCGCGTCCGCGAACTACCCATCGCCATCGAGCACCTGCTAGCACACCTGACAGTTAGCCCTGCGGCCGCGGCGGCAGCAGCGCCGGTACCGCGATGACCGGCCGGGCACCAAGCCGCCCCCGGCCAGCCGGCCGCCTCAGCCGCGGCGGCACGGAGCCGCTGCCCGGCCGACCGCTGCTGACCACCCCGCCGCACCTGCAGGACCAGGCGTCCGCCGACCTGCAGCGTCAGCGCCTCGCCGGCCAGCCCTGGCTCGGCGTGGGCGGGCTGCTGCTCGGCGCGGCCGTCTTCTTCGCCCTCGCCCTGGGCACCGGCAGCACGCGGACATCGCTGCTGATCCTCGGCCCGATCTCGACGTTCGCGCTGCCCGCCGTTGCCATGGTCGCGTTCTGGTGGAACGACTGGCCCGGCTCACGGTTCACGACGCCCTGGACCGGCCTGATCGATACCCTCCTAGTCGCCGCCGCCGCGGTCGTGCTCACCATCGCGGGCCAGGCCATCGTCGAGCGATCTGACCTCCGCGGAGTCTTCGAGGCCAGCCCCGGGCCCGGCGTGCCCGCTACCTTTCCCGCCACGCTGGCCCTGGCCGGCGCGGCCTTCACCGCCATGCTCCAGCTGTCGCTGGTCTGCGAGCGCTGGCCGCTCGGCGGTGGCGGGCGGCTCCGGTCCGGCATCGCCGCGCTCCCCATCTCCTGGGCGATCGGGATCGGCGCCTACTTCCTGTTCGTCAATCTCGACGCCATGCCAGCCGCCGAACGCGCGGCGGGGCTGCGCAACCCCGGCGGCCCGATCGCCGGACCAGAGTTCGGCTCAGCGCTCACTGCCGTCGGCCTGTGGCAGGCGGTGTTCTTCATCGCCCTGCGCGGCTGGCCCGTCAACAAGATCACCCGCCGCCCAGCCCGCTTGCTCGCGGGCAACGCCCTCGTCATCGGCCTGGGCGCACTGACCTACCTCGTCCTCCGCAACCTGGCGCACTGGCAGCCCGACGCCATCAGCGCCGCCTGCGGGTGCATCATCAGCGCCACGCTCATCGTGGCCATGCTGTTCGACGGCTGGCCCGCGGCACGGCTCCCCCCCGCACCGGCCCGCGCCCTCACCCTGGCCCTCACCGCCCTGGTCGCGCTCGCACTCGACCGCGCCCTAGCCGCCTACGCCGACAGCATCCGCTGGACACGGGCCACCCCCAACGAGTGGATCACCACCGCCGCCCTCAGCTTCATCGGAGCCGGGATCATCCTCCACGTCGGTATCGGGCTCCGCTGGCCATTCGCCCGCACGACCACGCAGCAGAACCCATGACGTCCCAGGAACCCTCCAACCCCGTCGTGCACAGGCTCGTTGCCGCCATCAACGACGGCGACCGGGACGCGTTCCTCGCCACGCTCACACCGCACGCCACGCTGACGGCAACCCGTGGTCACTCCACGACCGGATCGACCGCGAGATCTTCTCTGCGCACGGTCACATGAACGTCGAGCACGAAATGGCCGGGACCGCCTCAGTCAGAAATAAGTCACCCGGCGAGGCGCTATAGCCGGGGGGTATCACAGCCAGCCGCACAGGTATTGGACTCCGCTGCCAGTCCGGCCGCATCGTGAAGGCGCATCCAGCCGACGGCGGCTCGCTTCGAGCCCCCGACGATGCCGACGCCCACGAGCGCCGATCCGTCCCTAGGAGGATTCACAGATGGCCACGTCGCTCGCGAACACCCAGAGCCGCGCCGAGCTGTCGGCGTCACGGGCCCGGATCGTCGCCGCCGCGGACGAGACCCGGCGACGGCTTGAGCGTGACCTGCACGACGGCATCCAGCAACGCCTCGTCTGGCTCGCGCTGAAGGCGCAGATGATCCAGGAGATGACACCCCGGCCCCCTGACAACATCCAGCGCGAGCTGTCACTGCTGGCCGACGGCCTGTTTACCGCGCTGGACGAACTGCGGGAGATCTCGCACGGCATTCATCCCGCCGTCTTGTCCGGAGCCGGGCTGGGCCCGGCGCTCGAGGCACTCGCCCGGCGCTCAGCGGTGCCGGTCGAGCTCGACCTGAATCTCGGCTCGCCGCTGGACCAGCAGGTCGAGGCGGCTGCTTATTACACCGCGTCCGAGGCGCTCGCCAACACCGCCAAGCACGCCCAGGCAACAGTCATCGACCTGCGGGTACAAGGCGACGACAGCGCCCTCATCCTGTCGATCCGTGATGACGGCATAGGCGGCGCCGACCCCAGCCGCGGCTCGGGCATCATCGGCCTCAAAGACCGGGTCGAGGCCCTTGGCGGAACAATCTCGGTCCTCAGCCCGCCCGGCCACGGAACGGCCCTGCACGTCCGGCTCCCGGCTGGCCCCAGCGCCGTGGCCCGCGCAGACGGCAGCAGGCGAGAAGACACCATGACAGACGCCGGTCGCTGCCCAGCCACTCGTGAACCCCGAGGGCCATCGTCCGGCCTACCGATGGCTACCGCGCCGCGAAGCCACGCACGCGGCTTCGGAGGCCGATCCTCCTTATCACCGTCGACAGCCTGAGCGCTTTGACCCGCAGCGGTTCACCCCGGAGCAGGAGAAGGCCCGGCACCGCTACGCGTGGTTCCCGTT
>Ga0207678_10002582_pt1 | contig 16509 bp, 12 predicted proteins | sample KBSC63metaG_FD_184319 | JGI IMG/M metagenome (GOLD analysis project Ga0207678, IMG submission 184319) | Corn rhizosphere microbial communities from Kellogg Biological Station, Michigan, USA - KBS C6-3 metaG (SPAdes) (version 2) | ecosystem: Host-associated > Plants > Roots > Rhizosphere > Soil ...
AGCGGCCCAGGCGGTCCTCCAGATGACTCAGGACCTGCACTGGAACACCCCCCTTGCCTCGCGCAGTCGTGCCGATATCACCCGGTTCTTCGACGGGTTCACGCTAGTTGAGCCCGGCCTGGTGACTCCCGCGCAATGGCGGCCGGACCTGAGCAATCCCGTCCGTGATCGGTGGAGGGGCGACGGCGGCGATGATGCGCCCGCGCTCAAGGTGGTCATCCCGGAACCGTCCCAGGACGACCGCAGCACGTGGAACCTGTGCGGGGTCGGCATCAAGAATCAGCCCTGACAGCGGCCCTAAACGACAACTAGCATCAATAGTGCGTGCTTAGCGGAAACATCCGCCTAGCAGGTAATCACAGTTTCGGTAGGCATTCACACATTCGCGCGGTCATCGGACGCTTGGACTGAACCTAACTGCAGGCATCAGGTTGACCAACGCGCCCGTAGTAATTCGCCGGAGGTCGCCACCAGCCCTGTGTACCCTGCCGTCTGTGACAGATCCGTATGCTTTTGACTCAGGTGCCCGTCTGATGTTCCACGGGCCGCTTTCCGCCGAGCGCGCTGACCGGCTCGCCGCCGAACTGGCCGTTGCCGCCCCCGGGACTGTTGCCGACTACGGCTGTGGCTGGGGAGAACTGCTGCTGCGAGTCCTGGCGGCCGCGCCCGGGGCACGCGGAGTCGGGGTAGATACCCACGGGCCGGACATCGCCCGCGGCCGGGAAAACGCCGGTAAACGGGGGTTCGCCGACCGGGTGACATTCATCGAAGGTCCGGCGGCCGACAACGCCAGCAAGGCCGATGCGGTAATCAATTGCGGCGCCTACCAGGCCTTCGGCAGCATCCCCGACGCGCTTGAAGCCCTGCGCGCACTGGTGAACCCCGGGGGGCGGCTGCTGTTCGGTGCGGAGATCTGGGACCGGACACCGACCAAGCGGGAACTGGCCGCCATGTGGCCAGGCACGACCCTCGATACCTGCCTCTACCTTCCCGATGTCGTCGACGCTGCGGTCGCGGCAGGCTTCCGCCCGCTCCGAATCCAGACGGCCACGCACGGCGAGTGGGACGAATTCGAGTCCGGCTTGGCCGCCGGAGCTGAGGAGTGGCTGCTGGCCAACCCGGACCACCCCGAGGCCGGGCACGCCCGGGCCAGGCTTGACGCGCACCTGTCGATCTGGCTACGCGGGCACCGTGACGTAATGGGATTCGCCTATCTCACCCTGGGAGCACCCTGACAACAGCACGGCAATGTTTCCATACCTCGCAAACCGTCCCGCACTTTCCCCATTTCAGGGCACCCGCTACCGCGGGGCCACCTGCCCTGGATAAGCCTCAATATATTGACTAATTAAGTCGGAGGGCGGCAGAAGGTTCTCGAGAGTAAAGGTCAAGTGCGTCAGCTGCACTGCGCTGCATGACAACGTGATCAAGTACCGTAGCCACCCTCCCCCTGGTCCGCCCCCGCCTGGCCGGGATGCGCTGGCACCGCCCGTCCGGGTGCCGCGGGGAGAACGCTCAGGTGCCGGGCAAGCACGTCAAAGTACGGTTCCGCCGCCCAGGAAGCATGGTCGCCGATTACGTAAAGGCGGCGGCGGGCCCGGGTGACCGCCACGTTGAGGAGGTTCGGGGTCTGCGTGGCGAACGCACGGGCAGCGGCCCCGCCCGGCCCGCCCCCGAGGACGAGGATGACCACGTCGGCTTCCTTGCCCTGCATGGTGTGCACGGTGCCGACCCACTTCCTGCGGTCATCCGCCGAGCACGCCTCTCCGAAGACCTCGCGGTGTACCACGGCGGCCTCGGCCGCGACTTGACGGAACGGGCTCAGCACGCGGACCTGCGAAACGTCGATGCCCGAGGCGAGCAGTTCGTGCAGCAGTTCGCGGAGCCGTTCCCCTTCAGCCGGGACCCAGTGGCCCCGCCGTTCGCCGGACCTGACGTCGAACCAGCGGTCCTGGCCGGAGAACGGGCCGGAGTCGCGCGTGCCGAAGACCATCAGCCCGCCGTAGGCGATCTCGTTACTGACCTCGAACATCGGGCGGTCGCACCGCCGGTGCACGCGCAGCGGCATGCCTACCCACACCGGCGGCGCGCCCGCTGGCTCGCCGCCGGACACGAGCGTGCCGAAGCGCATCAGCCGGTCGGCGACTCGCTGCGCCGAGGCACGCGACGGCGCCCACTCCTCCGGCACGCCGAACAACCGCAGCAGCGCCTGCTGCCCGCCCCACGGCAAGGTCACCACGGGCTCAAGCTGCATCGGGTCACCGACCACCACCGTCCGCCTCGCCCGGAAGATCGCGCCGGCCGCCTGCTGGGGAGGGGCCTGGCCCGCTTCGTCGATGAGGAGCCAGCCGATGGACTCGGGGCCGAGGCCGCCGAACATCGCGGGCAGCGACGCGAACGTCGTGGAGACGACCGGCACGGCGAGGAACAGCGTCTGCCAGGCGGCGAGCAGGGCGCGGTCGCCTGGCCTGCCCTTGCCACTGAGGAAGTCAACGAGCGCGTTCAGGTTTCTCCTGATGCGGCGCGCCTGCGCGGCGATTAGCGCCTTGTGCAGGGCGAGCGCGGCGAGGAACAGCTCGGTGCGCGCGGCGGCGAACTCCTCGTCCGCCCACGGTGCCACCAGCTCGCGGCCGGCGACCGCGCCCGCCTCGGACGGGGCGGCGGCGAACTCCGGCCCGCCCGGGAAATGCTCGCCCCACCGTTCGCGGGCCTGCGCGATCGCCTTCTGCGCGACGGCGCACTCGGCGGTGAGCCGGCGCAGCGTGGCTATCGCCTCGGCGCGTGCCCGGACCGTCGCGGCGAACCGTGCCTGGAGTTCCGTCACCGCCCGCTGTGCCGCGTCCACCGGCACTGCGCAGTCGCGCAGCGCGTGGTCGAACTCGACCCGCCGGGTCCGCCACCCGCGGCCGGCGCCGAACCTGGCCGTGACCAAGGCAGGCAGGCCTGGTTTCGTCCGGGCATGTGCATCCCGGGCCTTGACCAGCACGCCGTAGCGGGACCAGGCGGCCCGCAGGGACCGCTCCGCGTCGACCCGCTCGGCGGCTAGGGCGCGCAGCGTGTCGTCGGCGGCGGTGATGGCGTCGTAGGCAGTCCCGGCGTCGCGGCGCAGCACGGGAAGACGGGAGAGCGCCAGAGCGGCCTGCGCGCGTTCGGCGGCGAGTGCCGCGACCTTCCGCCGGGCGGCGCGGAACTCATCGCGGGCTGCGTCCCAGTCAACCGGGCGGCCCGCCAGCCGGCCGAGCAGGTCGACCAGGCAGCCGTCCTGCCGGCCGGGCGCGCCCCACCAGAAGCGCTCGGCGAAGGCGCGCCGGTTAGCGGCGTTGCCGAGCCTGGCGGCGATCATCGCCCACGCTCCGTCCCCGTGCACGAGCCGTGCCGTCGCGGTGAAGTAGTCGATCCGGGCGGCGGCCTCCCGCCATTGCGCACCAATGCCGCCCGGGCCGGGGATCTCGGCGGTGATGTTCTCGACGGCGCCGTTGTTGGACGACGCGACCACGATCTCCGAGCCGGCCAGCGCCGGGTTCAGCGGCGTGACCGCGTGCCGCACGCCGCCGGACTGCCAGCGGTCCGCGGATCCCGCCTCGAACGCCTCGGCCGGGCTGGTCAGGTCCGCGAGGCGCTCGGCCCGGCTAACGACAATCGCCGCGACCAAGTCACGCAGCAGCGTTGTCTTCCCGGTGCCGGGCGGGCCGTTGACGGCGAGCAACCCTGGCGTGTCGCCCAGGCGCGCCATGATCTCGTTCACCGCGAACTGCTGGCTGAGCGCGAGGGACTGGTCGAAGTCCGCGGGCCAGCGGCCCGCTGGGATGCGGGCTGGCCGGCAGCCGTCGCGGACTATGTCCGGCCGCGCTCGCACGTCCGTGCGGTGCCGCTCGTCAATCCGCGCGCTGCCCGTCAGGTAGGCCGTCAGACCCGCGCCCGCCTCGCCGTCGGCGACCGCGGCGGCAAGACGGGCGAGGTCGTCGGCGTAGAAGCTGTTCAGGAACGACGGTGCGGTCTGTTCGTCCGCCCGGTCGGCGTCCACGAGGTAGGACCGCACGCGCAGGCCGCGCGGCCGCAGTTCTCTCGTCACCCCGAGCCGCTCGGCGAGCTGTGCCGCGAGCCGCCGCAGGTCCTCGCCGCGAAGTGCACGCGACCGTAGGTCGCCGGGGTCTCCTGCGCCCGCGGGCCGGATGCCGGCGACCAGCAGGTCCGTCGCCTCGGCGGCCACGTCGGCGAGCTTGCCCAGTTCGCCGCCGAACTCGCGCACGTCGAGGCTGAAGCCCGCCAGCGACGGCCCGTCCGGTGCGGCCAGGGCGCGGCCCACCGCCCAGGCGCACGACGAGAGCACCGCGGTATGCGGGACCAGGACGCCGTCCCCGTCGACTGTGCATGCGAACAGCGCCGACTGCCCCCCTCCGGGCTCGCGCTGGCCGCCGTCGGCGTCCGGCCCGTACCGGCGGGTCAGGACATCGCGGACCCCGTTCAGCTCGAAGATCCCGCCGAACACCTCATGCCGCCACGCCTTCCCCGCAGGGGGCGGGGCGCCGAACCGCGAGCCCGGCTCCCACGGCATGGGCGTCCCCGCCGCGACGTCGGTGATCCGGAACCGGGCATCCGGCGGGGGCAATGGCCGGGCGCTGAAGACCTCGACGGCCCGCCAGAACTCAAGCACCTGGACGCGTTCGCCGCGCTCACTGGACTCATCGCACGCCGCACCCATTGACCCTGCCGCTCTTGAAAAGTAACTTGCTGGTTACTCAGAGCAACGGAGGTAATGCCTTACCGGTTCGGTTGCCGCCTCATCGGCTGCCCGCGTGCAGGTACAACGAGTTTAGGCGGGGCAAATCCTCTCGAACCGAACTGGTTCTTGGCCATACCTCGGATACCTTGCCGGGATTGCGGATAACAGCAACAGGCGCGGCGCGCTCGGTAAGGAGACTCGGTAAGGAGACTCGGTAAGGAGACTCGGTAACGAGACTCGGTAACGAGACGTGGAAGGTTTCCCGGCCCGTCCGCGGGTCCGCGCGTGCGAGCGTCCCGCGCCTGCGATGAGCCGCGGTCATTCGCTCGGCGAGACCGCGAGACGCCGGGCGATGTCCGCGCGGAGCGCCTTCTTGTCGACCTTGCCGACCTTGGTAGCGGGCAGGCTGTCGGTCAGCACAAGGTGCTCGGGAAGCTTGTAGCGGGCCACGCCGTGGTCCTCCATTGACTGGCGGACTTGCTCCAGCGTCACTTCGGTGCCGGGCCTGGGAACGACATACAGGCACACTCGCTCGCCGAGGACCGCGTCGGGCATCGCGACGGCAGCCGCGTGACTGACCGCCGGGAGCCGGTAGGCGAGGTTCTCGATCTCCTCCGCGGAGATCTTCTCGCCCCCGCGGTTGATCATGTCCTTGTCCCGGCCCTCGACGATCAGGTTGCCCCCGGGAGTGCGGCGGCAGATGTCGCCGCTGCGGTACCAGCCGTCGGCCGTGAACGACCTCGTATTGTGCTCCGCCGCCCGGTAGTAGCCGCGGAGTGTGTAAGGGCCGCGGGTGAGCAGCGATCCCGGCTTGCCGTCGGGCACGTCCCGGTCATTCTCGTCTACCAGCCGGACTTCGTCGGCCGGGGAGAGCGGGCGGCCTTGCGTCGTGCAGACGATTTCGTCGGGATCGTCCAGCCGGGTGTAGTTGAGCAGGCCCTCGGCCATCCCGAATACCTGCTGCAGCCGTGCGCCGAGGACCGGTTCGACCTGGCGCGCGAGCTCGTCGGCGAGCCGCGCCCCGCCCACCTGGAGGACACGCAGGCTGGCCAGCTGACCGTTGCCGGTGGCGGCCGCGTGCTCGAGCCAGCGCCCGGCCACCGCCGGGACGACGGCGGTGTGCGTGACGCCGTCGGCGGCGATGGCGGCGAACGCGCGCACCGGCTCGGGTGAGGGCAACATCACGACCTGGCCGCCGACGAGCAAGGTGCCGAGGATTCCGGGGCAGGCGAGCGGGAAGTTGTGCCCGGCCGGCAGGCTGACCAGGTACCGCGTGCTCCCGTCCAGGCCGGCCACCTCCGCGCTGGCGCGGGCGTTGTAGGCGTAGTCGTCGTGGGTGCGGGGGATCAGCTTGGGCAGCCCTGTCGTGCCGCCGGACAGCAGGAAGACGGCGGCGTCGCGGCCGCCGGGCTGGCGCGCGTCGAACCGCGCCCGGTCAGCGGCGGCATCGGTGCCCTCAGCGCACACCGCGCGCAGGTCCGCGCTCCCCGGCGCGAGGCCATCGCCCGCGACGAGCACCTGCCACGGCGCCCCGGTCGCCGCTGTGACCTCACCGCGCAGCTCATGCGCCAGAGCCTGGTGGTCGAAGCCGCGGAGCCGGCTGGGAACGGCGATCGCGGTGGCCTCGGCGTGGATCGCCAGGTAGCTCAGCTCGGCGCGGCGGTGGGCGGGCAGCGCCATCACGGGGACGATGCCTGCCCGCAGGCAGGCGAGGGTCAGCACGACGAACTCCCACCCGTTCGGCAGCTGCACGACGATCCTCATCCCCGGGGCGAGGCCGAGGTCGAGCAGCCGCCCGGCGGCGGCGTCGGCCCGTTCGGCCAGTTCGCGGTGGGTGAGCCGGACCCCGGCGAGCGGGTCCGCGAGGGCTGGCGCGTTCGGCGTGCGGTCCGCCGCCTGGCGCAGCAGGGACCCGAGCGGGATTCCCGCCCAGTATCCGGCGGCCTCGTAGCGGGCCGCGTCCGCCTCAGGCCAGGGGACGACGTGCTGGCTGATCGGGCTGGGCATCGGTGACCTCCCGGGTAATGATCACGGCGTCGAGGGCGACGAGGCCGTCGGCGGAAAGGCGCAGCGGGTTGATCTCAACCTCGTCCAGGTGAGGATTGGCGGCGAGCAGGTCCCCGAGGCGGGCGAGCACGCGGCCGAGGGAGGCCGGGTCGAGCACGGGACCGCCGCGCCACCCGTTGAGCAGGGCCCTGGCGGCCAGCTCAGCCGGCATCGTCGCCGCCTCCTCGGCCCGCAGCGGCGCCATGCGGACCGCGACGTCGGCGATCGCCTCCGCCGTGGTGCCGCCGAGCCCTGTGAGCACGACCGGGCCGAACACCGGGTCCCGGCGCGCGCCGGCGACCAGGTCGACACCGTCCGGGGCCATCGCCTCGACCAGGAAGCGGCGGGCACCCGCCTTCTCCAGCGCGTCCAGGGCGTCGTCGAGCTCGGCCGGGGTGCGGACGCCGAGCCGGACACCGCCGGCCTCGGACTTGTGCACGACGGCGGCATCGAGGAGCTTGACCGCGACCGGTCCGCCGAGCTCCGCGAAGGCCGCGTGCGCGGCGGCCCGGTCATCGCAGCCACGGCGGGGCATAGTGGCGATGCCGAGAGAGCCGAGGACATCCTTGGCCGCCTGCTCGTCGAACGGCCCGGCGCTCACCGCGAGCCCGTCACGTCCGCCGTCCGCGCCTGCTGCCGCCGATGATGATCCAGAACGGTTCCGTGGTTCCAGCCCAAGCTCACCCTCAGGCCATCCAGGCTGGGAACTCCGGTGGCGGGCCCGGGCGTCGGCCACGAGCGCGGCCACCGCGGCGGCGACGCCCGTCGGGTCCGTCGCGACAGCGATCCCGGCGGCGGACAGGGCGCGCCTCGTCTCGGCGGCCTCGTCGCCGACACCCGCGACGCCGAATACCACGGGCACGCCGGGCACCTGGCCGTCGCGCACCGCGGCCGCAAGGTCGACTGCCTCCGGCTCGTGCAGCGCGTAGCCGGCCACGATGTCCACGCCGGGGTCGGCGGCCACCGCTGCCAGGACCTGCGCGAGCTGCGGGCCAGGGCGGCCGGTGTCGACCGGGTTGCGCTGGAAGGTCAGCGGCGGCAGCAGCCCGCCGATGGCACGCTGGGTGTCGGCGGCGAGCTCGGGGACGCTCACCCGCCGGCCCCGCAGGTCGTCGAGAAGCAGCAGGCCGGGGCCCGCCTGCGCGGTGACCACGCCTACGCCAGGCTCGCGGCCCGGGCGTGCCCGGGTAACCGCCAGGGCCGCGGCGGCAGCGGTCAGCTCGCGCTCATCGGCCGCCAGCACGGCGCCGGCCTGGGCGAGCGCCGCGCGGGTGGTGCGCCACGACGTGGCCAGCGCACCGGTGTGCGAGGCGGCGAAGGCGCTGACATCGTGCCGGCCGACCACCAGTGCCACGACCGGGACCCGCTGCGTGAGCCGGCTCACGGCGTGCGCCAGGCGGCGGCCGTCGCTGACCGATTCGACGTGCAGGGCCACCGCGCCGGTCGCCGGGTCGCCGGCGAGGTAGTCCAGGACATCGGCGGCCGTCACGTCCGCCGCGTTGCCGAGGCCCACCGCCAGGCTGACCCCGTGGCCGGCTTCGGCAAGCCCGAACGCGAGCGCGTGGTTGATGCCGCCGCTGGCCGCGACGACGGCGATGCGCCCGGCCCGCACGGCGGCCGCGCCGGGTACGAAGCTGGCGGCCAGCCCGGCCGACGGCACGATGAAGCCGCTCGTGTTCGGGCCGAGCAGCCTGATTCCGGTCGCGGCGACGATCGCGCTCAGCTCACGCTGGAGCGTCACGCCCTGCCCGCCGGCCTCGGCGAACCCTCCGCCGCAGATGACCGCGGCGGAGGCGCCGGCGGCGGCCGCCTCGGCGAGCACCCCGGGGCAGGCCGCGGCGGGCACGCAGATCACCGTCAGGTCGACCGGGCCGTCGGCGGCCGCCGCGGCCATAGAGCCGTACATCGAGCTGTCCCGGCCGTTGACCAGCGCGAGTGTCCGCCCGCCGGCGGCGAAACCGCGCAGCGACCGGGCCATGACGGCGCCGAGCTTGCCGAGGCTGCGGGACGCGCCCACCACAGCGATCCGGCGGGGTGCGAACAGCGCGGTCAGCCCGGCCGGGCGTTCGCGGCCCGGTAGGCCGCCCGGCTGCGGCTGGCCCGGTGCCGGCGGCTGGGGTTGTGCCGCCAGGGCGGTCATCCGCGCTCCCATTCCGAGGCGGTGGCCGCGGGGACGCCGACCAGGTCGGCGCGCCCGGACAGCAGCGCGGTGACGGCCTCGTCCCGGCCCAGGCCCGGATCGATCAGCAGGGCCGGCAGGCCCATCTGGAGGCGGGCGTGCTCGCACAGCAAGGTCCTGGTCAGCGGCGTGCCGCCGTGCACGGCGGCCAGCACCGGCCCGGCGGCGGCGATCCTGGCCAGCCGTTCCTTCGCCGCGGGCAGGCCGTCCTCGCCGTCAGGGGCCTGGACGCGGGCGCCCCACGGGCCGCCTTGCGGCCTTTCCGCGAGCGGCAGCTCGCGCTGTCCCGCTCCCGGTGGCGCAGGCGCCCCCGCCGATGCGGGGGCGCCTGCGCCGGCTGCGGCGATGGCCACCGCCCGGCCCGGCGCGGACCAGCCGCCGCTGGTGAAAGGCGACCGCAGCGGCTCGGCGCCGTGCGCCCCGCGCCAGGCGCGGTGGCTGGCGGCGATGAAGTCCGGGGCCCGGCGGGCGAGGCGGGCGTCGGTGATGCTCCGGGTGAGGAAGTGGTAGGCGAACTGCCACGGCTCGAACGCGTCGTGGTAGCTGCCGAAGTGCTCCCACCAGGCAAGGCTCGGCCGGGCAGAGTCCTGGATCTTACGGACCGGCGGCTGCGCCGCCTCCTCGTACTCGGCGAGCGCCGCCTCGAGGCTGCCGGGGTGGGCCGCCAGCGCGCGCGACAGGGCGATCGCATCTTCCATGGCCATCTTGGTGCCCGAGCCGACGGAGAAGTGCGCGGTGTGCACCGCGTCGCCCAGCAGCACCGCCGGCCGCGGCGCCATGACGTGCCAGCGGCGGGTCCGCCGCGTGCGGAAATTCGCCCACCGTGAGTTGTTGACCAGCAGCTGGTGCCCCTCGATCTGATCGGCGAACAGCTTCTCCAGGTAGTCCTTGGACGCGAGGTCGGAAGGGCCGGGCGGCTGCCCGGCGTCGAACTCATCCAGCCCCGCGCGCCGCCAGGACGCCTCGTCGGTCTCCACGATGAACGTCGAGACATCCGCGCTGATCGGGTACCCGTGCACGGCGAACACGCCGTCCGGGCCGTGCTCGTGCACGAACGTGAGGCCGCTGAACAGGTAGTCCGTGCCGAACCAGATGAACTTCGCCGTCGCGGTCTCCACCCGGGCGCCGAGGGCCTCGGCGCCGAGGACAGCTTCCAGTTGGTCGCGGATCCGGGAGCCGGTGCCGTCGGCCGCCACTACCAGGTCGTAGCCGGCCAGTTCATCCAGCGTCACCGTCGTGGAAAAGCGCAGTTCCGCGCCGACGTCCCTGGCCTGCTGCTGCAGCAGGGCGAGCAGCGTCCGCCGCGCGATCGCGGCCATGCCGTTGCCGCCGCAGCGGATGCGCTCCCCCTTGAGCCGGACCTCGATCTCGTCCCAGTGCCGCCCGTGGCCGTCGAGTGCCTGGCGCATCACCGGGTCGGCTTCGTGGATGCCGTCCAGGGTGCGGTCGGAGAACACCACGCCGAACCCGAATGTGTCATCGGCCCGGTTGCGCTCGAAGACGGTGACCTCGGCCGACGGGTCGGCACGGCGCATGAGGGTCGCGAAGAACAGCCCGCCCGGGCCGCCGCCCGCTACCGCTATCCGCATGAGGCGGTCTCCTTCCTTGCCTCGGTCAACATATAACAAACTATTGACGCCCGTCTAGAAAGTGCCACGCGTTAATCGTCAGGTTGGCCGCCGGCTCCGTTGAGCGCCTCGTCCACCGCCCGTTCCGCCGCAACCCTGAGCAAGCCGTGCGCCTGGAGGAAGGTGTCGTGCGCCTGGCGGCCGGGCCAGCCTTCCGGCAGCAGTTCAGCCGGCAGGTCGGGATCGCGGAAGGGGAAGTGCCGGTAGTCGTAGATCAGCCGCATCCGTTCCACGAGGGCCGCCCGGTCGTCCAGGGAGCCGGCCCGGTACTCGGCCAGCCGGGGCGCGTAGCGGCTGAGCAGGTCGCGGTAGTCGCGGTCGAGGGCGGGAAGGTCCCAGGCGCGCGCCGCGATGTCCCTGTCGGCCTCGTTCCCCGCCGACCGGGAGCGGAAGGTATCGAGCTGCACCGTGGAGGAAGCGGCGAACTCGTCCCTGACCTGCTGGCTGCGGTCGTGCGGGCTTAGCCAGACCGACGGGGACAGCGGCCCGAAGCCGAGCCAGGCCAACCGCCTGCGCAGCTGCTCGCGCAGCGCCCGTTCGGTCTCAGGAACCTGGTAAATGACCATGTGCCACTGGCCGTCCCACGGTCCGTTCGCGCGCTGGAAGATGCGGCTGCGGCCCTCGTCAAGCATCTGCCAGGCGCCGGGGGTCAGCGAGTAGACGGTCTCCCGCCCTTCCCTGTCCGCGGCGAGCCACCCTTCCTTGCGCAGCCGGGCGGCGGCGACCCGCACAGTGGCCTCCGGTATGCCGAAGCAGTCGAGCAGCGCTACGAGGACCCGCAGCCGGACCCGGCCGTCCCGGTACCGCAAGTAGTCGCCGAACAGGTCGAAGACGAGTGATCGCGCTCTCACGTCCACCTCCTCAAGTCAGCCAATTCTCCCCGGCGACCGGGGAGGACAACATAAGTGTGTCAGATAATTGACGAGCGTTGAGAACCTGCATCATGATGTCCCGCATGGCCGCGGGTAACGTCCTTGCCTGCCGGCCCGGGCCGCAGAGCCTCGAGCTGGTCAGCGCGAAGCCACGCTCCGTTCTGGATGACTTTGACAGCCTTGGCCGGCGGTGACGGGCAGCCGCGCGGCGGCCCCAGCCGGCGGCCTCAGCCGGCCTCAGCCGGCGGCGGTCGCGAAGGAAGCGCCGAGATGGCTCATCGCGTCGTCGAGGAGGGTGCCGAGGTCGGCGGCGGGGTCGTCGAGCCAGTGCTCGTAGGCGGCGACGGCGACGCCGAGGACGGCGTGCGCGATGGCCTGGGGGGCGAGGTCGTCGGGGCGGCGGCCGGTGCGCTCGGCGGCGAACTCGGCGATGACGGCGCGCCAGGCGGTGAAGCGGAGCGTGGAGTGCGCGAGGAGGGCGGGGACGCGGAGGATGAGCTCCATGCGGCGCCGGTGGAGCGGTACCTGGGCGGGGGTAACGCGGTTGAAGTCGATGAGGGCGAGCCTGATCGCGTCCATCAGCGGGATCTCCGGGGGGCAGGCCTTAAGGCGGACCCGCATGCGCTCGAGCTCGTCCTCGAACGCGCCCCAGGGGACGTCGTTCTTGGACGGGAAGTAGCGGAAGAACGTCCGGCGGCCGATCCCCGCGGCCGCCGCGATCTCGTCCACGGTGGTCGCGTCGAACCCGCGGGTGGCGAAGAGGCCGAACGCCACCTGCTCGAGCTCCGCGCGCGACGTGGCTCGGCGTCGTCCTGGCTGCCCGGTGCCGCTGACCGCCGGGGGAGCTGGCACTGGAATCACCGTCCTTAGTGGGAGATGGCCAAATTTTACGCCAGCTAGTTGGGGACAGGTGATCACAATGCGTGAGTGCCTTGATTTTGGCACATGGTGCCGTTTAGGCTCCTGCCAATGTCCTTCGTGGCACTTGGTGCCACTAATGCTTGCGGAGGTTCGCATGCCTGAAGTTTCCGGCACTGAGCACGAGGTGGAGACGGAAGCCCTGACTAGCGACGAGCTGCTCGTCGAAGAGGTCTCGATCGACGGTATGTGCGGCGTTTACTAGGCCGGTTTGCCGTGACCCCTGTGACCTTCGACCTTGACCGTGCCTGGCGGGTCGATCCGCGGGTGTCGATGCGGCCCGAGCCGTTCGGGGCGCTGCTGTATCACTTCGGCACCCGGCGGCTGTCGTTCCTGAAGAACCAGACGGTGCTGGCGGTGGTCAGGTCCCTGGCCGACCATCCCAGCGCCCGGGACGCGTGCCTTGCGTCGGGCGTGCCGGAAGCGGAGCTTCCGGCGTACGCCCGCGCGCTCGCCACCCTCGCTTCCTCGAAGATGATCACCGAACGGACCTCGCATGACTCTGGCGTCTGAAGCTCCCGCGCAAGCTCCGGGGAAGCTCACGGACCTGTTCGAACTGGGCCTCGATGCCCCTATCTGCCTCACCTGGGAACTCACGTACGCCTGCAACCTCGCCTGCGTGCACTGCCTGTCGTCGTCAGGCCGGCGCGACCCGCGCGAGCTGACCACCGATGAGTGCAAGGCAGTCATCGACACGCTGGAGCGCATGCAGGTCTTCTACGTCAACATCGGCGGCGGCGAGCCGACCGTCAGGCCCGACTTCTGGGAACTCGTCGACTACGCGACCGCGCACCACGTCGGGGTGAAGTTCTCCACCAACGGGGTTCGCCTCGACGCCGCGGCCGCCGCGCGGCTGGCCGCCTCCGACTACGTGGACGTGCAGATCTCCCTCGACGGCGCGACGCGCGAGGTCAACGACGCGGTGCGCGGCCCCGGGTCGTTCGACACGGCGCTGCGGGCGATGGGGCACCTGCGCGACGCCGGGTTCAAGGGCTTCAAGCTGTCGGTCGTGATGACGCGGCAGAACATCCCGCAGATCGACCAGTTCAAGGCAATCGCCGACTCCTACGACGCGCAGCTGCGGCTGACCAGGCTCCGGCCGTCCGGGCGCGGCGCGGACGTGTGGAACGAACTGCACCCGCTGCCGGCGCAGCAGAAGGAACTGTACGAGTGGCTGGTCGCACACGGGGAGCAGGTGCTGACCGGCGACTCGTTCTTCCACCTGTCGGCGTTCGGCTCCGCCCTGCCCGGGCTGAACCTGTGCGGCGCGGGCCGGGTGGTCTGCCTCGTCGACCCGGTCGGGGACGTGTACGCGTGCCCGTTCGCGATCCACGAGAACTTCCTCGCGGGCAACGTACGCGACGCCGGGGGCTTCGAATCGGTGTGGCGCACGTCGCCGCTGTTCATCGACCTGCGCAAGCCGGACACCAACAGCGCGTGCCGGTCCTGTGCGTTCTACGACTCGTGCCGGGGCGGGTGCATGGCCGCGAAGTTCTTCACCGGGCTGCCCATGGACGGCCCGGACCCGGAGTGCGTGCAGGGGTACGGTGAGGCGGCGCTGGCTGCCGCTTCTTCCGCTGCCGCGCCGCGCCCGCGGGTCGACCACTCGCACCGCACCGGGCCGTCGAGATCTGGGCCTTCCCGGCCGCGCACGGCCGGCGAGCCGGTCGCGGTATCGATCGGCCGCCGCCGGCCGCCGACCCACGACTGTGACGAGAGCCCGCTGGCGGGATTCGTCGCGGATCCAGCGGAGGACTCAGCGGGGTTGTAACTGCTGGCGGGCCGCTGAACATTTCCGGTCTATCCGGCATAGTGGGTAGTCGTTCCGCAAGTGGCAGACATGATCGCGAAGACTTTTGTGTCGCGAAGGCTTTTTAGCGTGATAGCGCTAAAAAGCCTTCGCGATCATGGACGTGCCGCTAAAGGAGGTGGCCGCGATTCCGGTGGATGGCTCAAGCGGCCACCCTGTGGGCGCGGCGCGGGGCGCCCCCGCCAGGGGCCGCGATGTCGCCCCGGCCGGAATGCGGCTTACGCCCGATCCCGGTGCGCGGCTGGTCGCTGACGGGTCGGTGCTCGTCGGCGGGTCGCCCGTGCGGGTGCTGCGGCTGACACCCGCCGGGTCGCGCCAGGTCCGGTCCTGGTTCTCCGGGGTGCCCGTGCCGCCGGGGGCGGGTGCCCGGGCGCTGGCGCGCAAGCTCCTCGACGCGGGCATCGCGCACCCGGACTTCTGCGGCCCTGACCTTGAGTTCCCCGGGGTTGCCGACGTGACCGTGGTGATCCCCGTCCGCGGCCGGCACGCCGAACTTGACCGCTGCCTCGCCGGCCTGCGCGACCTCCCGCACGTGATCGTCGTCGACGACGCTTCGGAAGACCCGGTGGCCATCAAGCGGATCGCGGAAGGGCACGGGGCGTCCGTTATCCGACGCCCGGTCAACGGCGGTCCCGGGGCGGCACGCAATACCGGCCTGCGCGCGGCGGGCACGGAAATCGTCGCTTTCCTCGACTCCGACTGCGTACCGGAGCCCGGGTGGCTGGAGAACCTGCTCCCGCATTTCGCCGACCCGGCCGTCGGCGCGGTCGCGCCCCGGATCGTCCCGCACGAGAACGGGACCCGCTGGCTGGCCCGCTACGAAGGGGCAAGCTCGACGCTCGACATGGGCGCGCGCCCGTCGGTCGTCCGCCCCGGCGCCCGCGTCTCGTACGTGCCGGGCGCGGCCCTCGCCGTACGGAAGGCCGCCGCCGGCGAGGGCTTCCGCGACGGCATGTACGTGGGGGAGGACGTTGACTTCGTCTGGCGGATGGCGGCGGCGGGCTGGCGGGTCCGCTACGAGCCCCGCGCGGCCATGGGACACGATCACCGGGTCACGTTCCGCGCCTGGTTCAGCCGCCGCGCCGACTACGGCACCTCGGCCGCGGCCTTGGAAGAACTGCACCCCGGGTCGGTCCGGCCCCTCTACGCCTCCTGGTGGACCCTTGGCGCGTGGGCGGCGGCCCTGGCCGGCCGGCCGCTCACGGCGGCGGCCCTCACCGGTGCGGCGACCGCCCTCTTGTCCCGCCGCCTCGCGAAGGTGACCGGCGAACGCTGGCCCCTCCCGGAGCCGCCGCCTGAGAGCGCCGCCTGGCAGCTGGCGCTCCGGCTGGCCGGCGGCGGGACTGTTGCCGCAGGCCGTCCCATCGGCAGTGCCCTGTCCCGGACCTGGTGGCCGGTTGCCATCCCGGCCGCGCTCGCCGTCAAGCGGCTCAGGCTCCCCGTCGCCGCGCTGATCCTCGCACCGCCCCTGCTGGACTGGGCCGACAGGAAGCCGCCGCTCGACCCCGCCCGCTACGTCGCCGCCCGCCTCCTCGACGATGCCGCCTACAGCCTCGGTGTCTGGCAGGGCTGCCTCGCCCGCCGTACCGTCCGCCCGCTTCTCCCTGCTGTCGGCGGCGGGCGGCAGGCGGAAAGCGGCGGACGGCGGGCGGGAAGCGGCGGGCGGCAGGCGGGCCGGTGACGCCCGCCTGCTAGGGCTCATGGTGAAATAGGGCTCGAAGGACGAAGCCGACGGAGGTGGGCGTGAACGTGCGGCGGACGCACCGCTACGACGCGACGGTGACCTGGACGGGCAACCGCGGGACCGGCACCAGCGGATACCGCGACTACGGCAGGGATCACGAGATCGCCGCTGACGGCAGGCCGGCGATAAACGGCAGCTCCGACCCGGCGTTCCGCGGCGACAAGACGCGCTGGAACCCGGAGCTTGAGCTGCTGGCCGCGCTTTCCCAGTGCCATCTGCTCTCTTACCTGCACGTGTGCACGACCGCCGGCGTCGTGGTGACGGCGTACGAGGACAACCCCCACGGGATCATGGCCGAGACCGAGGACGGCGGCGGCCACTTCACCGAGGTGATCCTGCGCCCGCGGGTCACGGTCGCCGACGAGACCATGGCCGCCAAGGCCCAGGAACTGCACGAGGAAGCCAGCAAGAAGTGCTTCATCGCCAGCTCCGTGAACTTCCCCGTCCGGCATGAGCCCTCGGTGACGGTGGCCAGCGCACCGTGACCGTACTCGCCCCGGCTTCGTGCCCGGGCCCGGTCGCTCTCACCGTGCCGTGACCCGCCTGCGGCGGGGGAGCGGGCCCTCCCGCCGCCACTTCGAGCCCGGGC
>Ga0207678_10002583_pt1 | contig 16507 bp, 14 predicted proteins | sample KBSC63metaG_FD_184319 | JGI IMG/M metagenome (GOLD analysis project Ga0207678, IMG submission 184319) | Corn rhizosphere microbial communities from Kellogg Biological Station, Michigan, USA - KBS C6-3 metaG (SPAdes) (version 2) | ecosystem: Host-associated > Plants > Roots > Rhizosphere > Soil ...
GGTCAGCCTCGAGCTCGGCGGCAAGGACCCGATGATTGTCCTCGCCGATGCCGACCTCGACCGGGCCGTCAACGCCGCGATCACCTACGGGCTCGGCAACAGCGGCCAGGTCTGCATCTCGGTCGAGCGGATCTACGTCGAGGACGCCGTCCACGACGAGTTCGTGGAGCGGCTGACGGCGGCGGTCGGGTCGCTGCGGCAGGGACCGCCGGGCGAGCTCGGCACGGTCGACGTCGGGGCGATCATCTTCCCGCCCCAGCTCGACCTGATCGACGCCCACGTCCGCGACGCCGTCGAGCGCGGCGCGCAGGTGCGGACGGGCGGCAGGGCCGGCGCCGGGCCGGGCCGCTTCTACGAGCCCACGGTCCTGACCGGGGTCGACCACTCGATGCTCTGCATGAACGAGGAGACGTTCGGGCCGACCCTGCCGGTGATGCGGGTCGCCGATGCCGATGAGGCGGTCGCGCTCGCCAATGACGGCCGTTACGGCCTGCAGGCATCGGTCTGGACCCGCGACACCGCCCGCGGCGAGGCGCTCGCGCGGCGGATCGAGGCCGGCGTCGCCTGCGTCAACGACGCCCAGCTCAACTACTCGGCGCTGGAGCTGCCGATGGGCGGCTGGAAGCAGTCGGGGCTGGGCTCACGGCACGGTGCCGACGGGATCCGCAAGTACACGCGCCGGCAGTCGATCCTGGTCACGCCGGGCTACGCGCCGGCCCGCGAGGTCCACATGCTCCCCTACATCGGTGCGGTCACCGCCGAGGTCTCCGACGCGCTCTCCGCCTACGCGGCGAGCGAGCTCTTCGACGATGCTCAGCGGGCGACCCTGGCGGCGCTCTGCGACACCTGGGTGCCGTCGCTCGAGGCGCCCGACGGCGAGGACCCGACCGGCTTCTGGGCCCGTTCGGCGAGCGATTACGCGGTCCCGATCGGGGTCGAGCTCGGCCTGCTCGAGTCGGGAGCGCCGGCCGAGCAGCTCGCCGGCCTGCGCGGCCTCCTCGACGCGCTCGCCGCCGAGGGGATGGACGCCGTCGCCCCGCAGGAGGCGCGCGAGGCGATCGTCGCCGCCTTCATGGCCGACCCCGAGGCGACGGCCGGCCTCGACGGCCTCCGCGGCCTCTGCCTGTCGCTCCACTACGCGCTCCCCGACGCCGGCACCGGGATCAACCCGAACTGGCCCGGGATCGGCTATCCGGGGCCGCAGGCGCTGCCGAAGCCGGCCGCCGACGTCGAGCGGCCGATCACCCCGGTCGTCCCGATCGAGGACCTGACGCTGAGCGCCGATGCGGTCGTGGTCGGCTCGGGAGCAGGGGGAGGGGTGATCGCCGCCGAGCTCGCCGCCGCCGGCAAGCAGGTCTGCGTCCTCGAGATGGGCGGCTACCACGACGAATCGGAGTTCAACGGCCTCGAGCTCTGGGCCTACCGGAACATCTTCCTGAACGGCGGTCCGTTCGCGACCGCTGACGGTTCGGTCTCGATCCAGGCGGGATCGGCGCTCGGCGGCGGCACCGTCCTCAACTGGACGAACTGCCTGCGGACGACCGACCACGTCCGCGCCGAGTGGGCGGCGCATGGCCTCGAGGGGATCGACGGCGCCGACTACGACGCCGACATGGACTCGGTCTGGGACCGGCTCGGGGTGAACGGGGAATGCAGCGACCTGAACGGGCCGCATCGGCTCCTCCAGAAGGGCTGCGAGGCCCGCGGCCTCGACTTCCGGGGGACCACCAGGAACACCGACCCGGCCACCTACGACCCGGTCACGGCCGGCTACATGGGGTTCGGCGACCAGTCCGGCTCGAAGCGCTCGACCGCGAAGACCTACCTGGCCGACGCGGCCGCGAACGGCACCGACTTCGTCGTCCATTGCCGGGTCGAGCGGATCCTCGTCGAGAACGGGCGGGCGGCGGGCGTCGAGGCGGTCTACCTCGACCCCGACGGGCGGACCGCCTCGGTGACGGTGCGGGCGCCGACCGTCGTCGTCGCCTGCGGCTCGGTCGAGTCGCCGGCCCTGCTTCTCCGCAGCGGGATCGGCGGCCCCGCCGCCGGCGACTACCTGCGCCTGCACCCGACGAGCGTCGTCTTCGGCTACCACGAGGAACCGCAGGACCCTTGGTGGGGGCCGCCGCAGGCCGCGCTCTCGCACGAGTTCGAGGACCTCGACGACGGCTACGGCTTCCTGATCGAGTGTGCTCAGCACACCACCGGCCTGACCGCGGCGGCGCTGCCATGGCGGTCCGGGCGCGACCACAAGGAGGGGATGGCGAAGTACCCGCGGGGCGCCGGCTTCATCAACCTGACCCGCGATCGCGGCCACGGCCGGGTGACGGTGGACGCCGGTGGGCGGCCGGTCCTCCACTACCCGGTCCGCGACGAGCTCGATGTCGCGCACCTGCATCGGGGCATCGCCGAGATGGCGCGGATCATGGAGGCGAGCGGGGTCGAGGAGATGCAGGCGTTGAGCCGCCTCGCACCGGTCTGGCGGCGTGGGGAGGACCTCGAGGAGTTCATCGCCGCGGTCGGGAACCTGTCGATCCCCGACCGCGAGATCGGCCTCTTCAGCGCCCACCAGATGGGGACCTGCCGGATGGGTGCCGACCCGGCGAGCTCGGTGGCGGGTCCATGGGGCGAGCTCCACGACGCCGGCGGCGTCTGGATCGGCGACGCCAGTGCGTTCCCGACCGCCTCGGGGACGAACCCGATGTTCACGACGATGTCGCTGGCCCACCGGACCGCCCGGGCGATCCTCGCCGGCTGAGATCGTGGCCGGAGCTTCTGCCTCGGATCTGACCGTCGCGGTGACCGGGCCGACCGGCGACATCGGCATCGCCGCGCTGCGGGCGCTCGACGCCTCGCCGGCCGTCGCGAAGGTGATCGGCATGGCGCGCCGTCCGTTCGATCCGGCTGCCCACGGCCTCTCCGACAAGGTCGTCTATCAGCGCGGCGACGTCCTCGACCGCCCCTCCGTCGACGCGCTCGTCGACGGCGCCGACGTCGTCGTCCACCTCGCATTCATCATCATCGGCGACCCCGACGAGGCGCAGCGGATCAACACCGAAGGCAGCCGGAACGTCTTCGACGCGACGGTCGGTGCCGGGGCGAAGCGCCTCGTCTACACCTCGTCGGTGGCCGCCTACGGGTTCCACGCCGACAACCCGCAGCCGCTGACCGAGGAGGTGCCGCCGCGCGGCTCCGAGGACTTCTACTACTCGGCGCACAAGGCCGAGCTCGAGCGTGTCCTCGACGATGCGATCGCCGGCTCCGGCACCGAGGCGTACGTCTTCCGTCCCTGCATCGTCGCCGGCGCCGGAGCGCTCACCCTGATCGAGACGACGGTTCGCCTGCTGCCGATCTACGGCCAGCTCCGGCTCGCCCGCCGGGCGCTCGAGCAGATCCCGTTCCTCGGCCCGGTGCTGCCCGATCCCGGCGCCGAGTTTCAGCTCGTCCACACCCTCGACGTCGCCTCGGCGTTGCGGGCCGCGGTCGAGGGCGCCGGACCGCCCGGCCGCTACAACCTCGCCGGGCCGGGGTCGATGAGCATCGCGCGGATGGCGCGCGCCTGCGGCTGGTGGTCCGTTCCCGTTCCCGGCGCCGCCGTCGCGGCGCTCAGCGAGGTCGCCAACCGGATCCCGGGGCTGCCCCCCGAGGTCGAATGGCTGAACGCCTTCCGGGCGCCGACGATGATGGACACACGAAAGGCACGCGACGAGCTCGGCTGGACGCCGGAGTGGGACGCCGAGGCGACGATGCGGGAGACGGTCAGCGGCGCCCGCGAAGCCGGCGTCCTCTGAGCGGCGCGGCGGGGGCGGTCAGCCCTCCGGCTCCGGCCGCGGCTCCTTGCCGCCGCCGCCCCGGCTCGTCCAGCGGAGTCGCCGCTTCGCCAGGTCGGATCCCGGCTCGGGGAGCAGCGCCCGGGTGAACGGCGCCGCGGTCGTGCCGTGGACGACGATCGAGACGAGAACGCAGACGAATGCGGTCCAGACGATCACGTCGGTTGCCGGACCGGGAAGCTGGACGGCGGCGCCGGCGGCGGCCGCGTAGTAGATCGAGCCGATGCCGCGGACGCCGAACCAGCCGAGGAAGAAGCGCTCCCGGGTCGGGACGTTCCGCGATCCGGCCATCGCGATCGCCACCGAGAGCGGCCTGATCACGAGCAGCAGGACGGGGACGAGGAGCCGTCCCGACCAGCCCGGCGCCTGCAGGCCGCTGAGCGAGAGCATGCTGCCGAACAGCAGGATCACGGTCAGCTCGCCGACCTTCTCGACCGTCTCGGCGCCCTGGTGGACGGGGCCGTTGAGCTCGTGGGTGCGCTCGAAGCGCCGGAACGCCACCCCGCCCGCGAAGGCGGCGACGAAGCCATAGGCGCCGGCGGCCTCGGTCAGCCCGTAGATCGCCAGCACGGTCGGGATCGCCAGCCAGCCGTCGAAGGTCGTCGACAGGAGCCGGCGTTCGCGAAGGCGCACGGCGAGTGCCGCGGCGCCGTAGCCGACGAGGCCGCCGATCAGGAACGCGACGACGAGCGCGTAGAGGACGTCGGCGAGCAGCCAGTCGCCGATCCAGTCGGTCCCGCCGGGATCGAGCATGAACAGGCCGGCGAAGAAGAAGGGGAAGGCGAGGCCGTCGTTCATCCCGGCCTCGCCGGTGATCGAGAAGTTCGGCTCCTGCTCCTCCTCGTCGCCGGGAGGGCCGACGCCGACGTCGCCTGCGAGGACCGGGTCGGTGGGGGCGAGGACGGCGCCGAGGACGACGGCGGCGCCGACCGAGAGCCCCATCACCTCGTGGCCGAAGATCGCGACCCCGGCGATCGTCAGCGGCATCGCGATCAGCAGCAGGCGAGCGACGCCGGACCACGAGCGGCGGGTGAAGGCGCGGTCGAGCTTCAGGCCGGCGCCGAACAGGGCGATGATCAATGCGAGCTCGCTGATCCGCTCGATCAGCTCGGCATCCTCGACGGGCTTCAGCCAGTCGATGCCGATCAGCTCGATCGCAAGCGCGGCGACGGCGCCGAGCCCGAGGTAGATGATGCTCGCGGAGAACGCGCGGTCGCCCTGATGGGAGAGGGCGCCGATCGCCGCGAACAGCGCGATCGCGCAGAAGACGAGGCCGATCGCGTAGAGGTCGGCGAATGCGAATCCGCGCTCGGCGGCGATCTGGATCATCGTGCGGGCCTGTTTATCCGGTCAGCAGGACCGCAACAAGGGTGTCGCCAGCGAGCTGGACTGCTTCCTCGATGCTGCTCGTCCCGGCATCGACCTCGTTGATTGCGGTGAACGTGACCGCCTGGATGACGCTGCGGAGCCATTCGACCGGCATGTCGGCACGAATCGCCCCTCGTTCGCGGGCGGTCGTGAGAAACCTGCGTGCGGGGCTCGTGTCGTCCACCTTGAATGCCTCATAGGTCGCGCTCTGTCCGTCCCGGTCCGCAAACAGGCGCCCGTAGCGGAGCGCGAGGTCGATCGAGGCGGCGCCGAGGCCGCGGATCGCAATCTCCGGGTCGGGATCGGCGACTGCGGCCATGGTTTCCACGCGGGCGGTGTCGATGATTGCCGCGGTGACGGCCTCGAGCAGGTTCTCGCGGTTCGGGAAGTGCCGGTAGATCGTGGTCCGGCCGATGCCGCAGGCATCGGCGATCTCCTGGAGGCTCGCCTGCGGGTCGCGGCTCAACAGCTCGGTGGCGATCTCGAGGACGAGCCGGCGGTTGCGCTCGGCGTCGCTGCGGAGCTGCTCGTCGGAGCTCATCGCGACGGGATCGCCATCGCGACCAGAGTGTCCCCCAGCAGCTCCGGTGCATCCTCGCGGGCGATCCGACCGGCGAGCACGTCTCCGATCATCGCGGTCATCACTTCGAACTGGGCCTTTGCGATCCAGGCGACCGGCTGATCGCCGCGGATCTCGCCGCGCTCCTGGGCCGCGTTGAGGAAATCCCACAGCGGCGCGCCACGGTCGCCGGTCATCCGCATCACGGCCGCTCTCGCCTCCTCTCGGTGCGAGTACAGGAATCGGTAGCGGAGGCCGAACTCGATGCCGAGCTCGCCGATCGCGCAGAGCGCATCCTCGACCCCGTCAGCTTTCGCGAGGATCTCCTCGACCTCGGCGATGCCACGGCCGATGACATCGGCCGCAACCGCGTCGAACAGCTCCTCACGGTTCGCGAAGTGGCGATAAACGGTCGAGCGGCCGACGGCGGCCGCATCGGCGATCTCCTGCATGCCCGCGTCCGGATCGGCGGGCAGCAACGCAGCGGCGGCATCGATGACCGCCTGCCGGTTGAGCACCGCGTCGCGGCGCTGCGCCGCGTCCGATTCCATTCGCATCAACGATCATATGGCCGTCTGCTGTGACCCGACGTAACCGGGATGCTATGTTCCGTTTCTAGGCGTTCGGTGTCGTTCCCCCGCGGCATCGGACGCCTTCTTTTTCCCTTTCACCCGCGATCTACCCGTTGCTAGACTGCCCGTCCCTCGCCGCTATCGTCTAGGGGACTAGGACGCCGGATTCTCAGTCCGGAAACCGGGGTTCGAATCCCCGTAGCGGTACCTACGGAACCCCGGTCGGCGCGGGTGTTTCGCGCGTTCCGGGGAGCGGATGGGGCAGTAACTCGGTGGCCCCGAACCAGCGACGAGCGGGTTCTTTGCAATCCCTCCTGTCAGGTTGAGGTTACGGTCGCATAATGGTGGCGAATATGGCGAGGCAAGCCGGCAACGACGACCTTGAGGGCCACCACGAGTTGCCGACCGAGGGGCGGGCGCTTACTGCAGTCTCGGTGTCGGCGACACTGCATTGTCTGACCGGCTGCGCGATCGGCGAGATCAGCGGGATGGCGATCGGCACCGCAGCAGGGATGTCCAACGGGCTCACGATCGCGATCTCGGTCGCGCTCGCGTTCCTATTCGGCTACGCGCTGACCAGCCTGCCGCTGCTCCGTGCGGGGTTGGCCCTCGCGACCGTGATCCCAATCGCCCTCGCCTCCGACACGCTCAGCATCCTGATCATGGAGATCGTCGACAACGTGATCATGGTCGTGATTCCCGGCGCCCTCCACGCTGGGCTGGGCGACTTGCTCTTCTGGGGAAGCCTCTCGTTTGCGCTGGCGATCGCTTTCGTGTTCGCTGTCCCGGCCAACCGCTGGCTGATTTCCCGCGGCAAAGGTCATGCCGCGGTTCACCGGACCGGCATCCACGGCGGTCCCTCGCCACGGCTCGTCGGCGCGATCACCCTCGCGGCGTTCGTGTTCGGCAGCGTCGTCCTGATCGGCGAAGCGCTCGATTGACCTCAGCGACCGGCGCGCGCAAGCCTCAGGGCGCGGCCACCGGGCCACTTCCCAACGCGGCCTCGGTGACGTAAGCAACGGCGGCAGGGTTGATGTGGTGTGGGCGGTCGGCCTGGTGAACGAGGGCGAACCGCCCGCCCCTACTGGCTTCGCTGAGCTGATGGATCGCCTCTTCGATGGTCTCGTCGACCCGCAGCGTCGTTTCCTTATCGAACACGATGATCGTGGCCATGGGACGCCGAGCCTAGCCCCCGAGCGCTCCTCGTTGCTGTCAGTGCTGCGAAACCGCTGCGAAACCCGCCGCAACGAGCGTTGTGGCTATCCGCTGGCGCGGGCCTTGCTTCGTCCCCCCGGTGTCAGCTCGCAGGGCAAGGCTCCCGCGCGCCTCCTTCTTCAGACGGAAGTGCCTATTGGTCGAAGCCGGTCTGAAGCGGCGATACTGGAGAGGCGATGTCGGGAGAGAATGTCCACGCGAGCAAGGCCGAAGCTCTCGAGACTGCAGCGCTGTCGGAGTAGGTCTTGTCGGAGGCGAGTGTGGAGATCGTGCGCCGCGTCTACAACCGGTGGGCTGAAGGCGACTTCCAGGCCGGCGATTACTTCGACCCTCACATCGTGTTCATCATGGGGTTCGGGTTCCCCGAGAGCGGGATCTACTTCGGAACAGAACGCGTCGCCGAGTACATGCGGGGCTTCCTCGAACCCTGGAAACGCGTCACCATTCGAGCTGAAGAGATCATCCCAGCGGGCGACAGCGTGGTCGTCGCCGTTCATCAACAGGGGGCGGGCAGGGAGAGCGACGCCGCCACCGAGTTCCGTTACCTCACGGTTTGGTCGTTCCGCGGAGATAAAGCGATTCGGTTCGAGACCTTTCGCGAGCGCTCAGAAGCACTCAAAGCGGTCGGGCTCTCGGAGTAGGCGATGCCGCAGAAGCATGTCGAGATCCTCCGTGCTTAGCGCAGGTCAGGCCGGAGCATCGCTTGGGCCCGACGCTTCGCCGCGGCCAGGCCGGCGAATCTTGCGGAACAGGACGATCAGACGGTCCTCGTCCTCGGGGGTCAGGTTCGATCGGCTCCCCTTCGATTTGATGGCCAGGTCGCGGACCTCGCGGCGCTCGTCCGGCGAAAGCCGGTTCCAGTACTTGCGGCCTTCCGTGTTCAGCCAGAGGATCGCGGCCAAGACCTTGCGCCACGGCACTTTCCGAACGGCGCTGATTGCTTGAAGTACCCAGGCCGGCATCGTTCTCATCCTCGCTACCCCTCGTGCCCGGGCCCTAACAGCGCCGAGTCCCGGAGATGGTGACCTCGATCAGCGCGGGGGTGCCTACGCCGTCCCGGTCGGGCTAGGCGACCGTCTCGAACTGCGACATCAGCCCGTGGTCCTCGTGGTCGAGCATGTGGCAGTGGATGACGAACTTGCCGGGGTAGTCGCTGAAGCGGCCGGCGACGAGCAGGGTCTCGCCGGGGTCCATCAGGAAGGTTTCCTTGAGGCAGTCCTCCCACGGCGGCGGCGGCTTGCCGTTGCGGCTGAGCAGGTACCAGTCGGTGTGATGGATGTGAAGCAGGTGAGTCGCGGTCGTCTTGTTGACGAGCTTCCAGGTCTCGACCGTGCCGAGCTTCGGCCGGTGCTCGACGTAGGCGGGATCGAAGGTGCGGCCGTTGATCAGCCAGGGCGGCGCGAACCCCTTGCCGATCGAGATCGTCCAGGTCTTGCTCGGGCTCTGCGGAGCGCTCTCGACCCAGCCCGGCAGCGGTCGCAGCGCGGCCGGCACCGAGGTCGAGTCGGGGATCGGCTTTCCGACCCGGAACTGCATCAGCGGCCCCGCGTAGGCGCGTGATCCGATTCCGCCCGGCGAGTTGCCACGGCGAACGCTCTTCAGCACGACGTTGCTGTGCTTGGCGCGGCTGAAGTCGACGATCAGGTCGACCCGCTCCGCCGCGCCGATCAGGATCCGGCGCCGCTTCAGGGGCTTCGGCATCAGCCCCGCCTCGGTTCCGATCTGCGTGACCGTGACGCCGCCCTCGAAGACGAGGTTGTAGTTGCGGAATTGCGAGGCGTTGAGGATCCGCAGCCGGTAGCGACAGGCATGGACCCGATGGTGGGGGAGAACCGCCCCGTTGACGAGGATCCGATTGCCGACGATCCCGTCGTTGGGCGCATGGGCCGAGTCCGAGAACGGGTTGGTGAGCTGGTTCTTACGGTCGAAGGAGCGGTCGCAGATCATCAGCGGGATGTCGCGTGAGCCGCGTGGCAGCGGCAGCGATGCGTCGAGCGCGTCGTCGCTGATCCACATCCCGGCGAGACCGCGCCAGACGTTGCGCGAGGTCCGGTCGAGGCGGTGGTCGTGGTACCAGTGCATCGCCGCGCGCTCCGGCTGGCCGCCCTCGACGAAGTCGTAGGTGTAGGTGCGCTGCCCGCCATGCTCGATCAGCAGGTCGTTGCCGGACTCCGCCGGCGTCAGACGGTTGGAGATGTCGCAGTACATCGACGCTCGAAGGTTGTTGGTGAGGCCGCCCGGTTGCCCGTCGTCGGCCGATGTGTTGTGGGCGCCGTGCAGGTGCACGGTCAGCTCGCCGGCCTTCGCCGGCAGCTTGTTCCGGAAGGTCGCCAGGGTCCGCTCCCCGACCGGCCTGCGGATCGTCGGGCCCGGGAAGTCGCCTCCATAGGTCCACATCCGCGTCTTCGCTCCCGGCAGCACGGCGATCTCCTCCTCGACGACGTCGAGGTCGAATGCCGCGGCGTCGATCACGCGCGGGATCGGCAGCGCCGCGGCGAATCGAGTCGCCTTCGCTGCCGCCGCCGTCGAGCCTGCCCCGACGCCGCGCAGCGGCGCGGGAAGTGCGAGCGCGGCCGCGCCGGCGCCGGCGGCCGCAAGCAGCCGCCGGCGCGTCAGGCGCGAGTCCTCGTCTTCGGGCAGCAGCCCGCTCCTACTTGACGACCTTGATCTTCCCCTGCATGAAGGGGTGGACCAGGCAGAAGTAGTAGAGCGTCTTGCCGTCGTTCGCCGACACCTTGCGGGTGTTGTGAGCGCCCTGGGTGCCGAGGAAGACGGAGTCGCCGGTCTTGCCGAACGACTTGTCCCAGCCCTTCTTGCCGACCTCGACCTTGGGCTTGTTGACCTCGAACGTGTTCGGGTCGACCTCATGCGCCTTGAAGGCGTTCACGCAGACCGCGAGCTTCAGGTTCTCGCAGTCCTTGATCGCCTTCTTGCTCTTCGGCAGGCGGTTCTGCTTGACCAGCGTGAAGGTGTGCGGGCCGACCTTGCTCGGCAGGGTCTTGTTGATGATCTTCAGCTTCGAGCCCTTCTCGACCTTGTTCGGACCCTGGAAGAAGAGGTCCGCGTGCTTGCCCTTCCCCTTGACTTCCATCTTGATCTTCGCGACGTGACCGCCGCCGGCCTTGCCGGCGTCCGACGCCGAAGCGCCAATCGCGGCGATGCCACCGGCGCCGACGGCGACGACCGCCGCCGTGACCCCTGCGGCGCGCCGCAGCTTCTTCATCTCCATGGGTGCTCCCCCTACTGGGTGGGTTGAATTGACTGCGGCAGAATAGGTCGCGCCGTGGACGTCCGCAAGACCCTTCGGCGCCGGGACGGGTAGGGTTCGCTGCGCAGGAGGATCCCGGCCGCGCCGGGACAGAGTTCGACAAGGGAGAACACCCAGATGACCAAGGTCCGTTCGCTGCTCGTGCTCGGAGCGATGCTGGCTGCAGCGCTCGTAATCGCCGCTTGCGGCAGTGACTCCTCGAGCAGCGATTCCGGCGGCACGATCATCCGTGGCACGACCGACCAGCCGATCTCCTACGACCCGGCCGGCGCCTACGACCTCCCGTCCTACGACGGCACGTATTCCTTCTACCAGAACCTGCTCACGATCGAGCCCGGCGGCAACAAGGCCGTCCCGGAGGCCGCCGAGAGCTGTGACTTCACCGACAAGGACAACAAGGTCTTCGAGTGCACGCTGCGGGACGGCCTGAAGTTCTCCGACGGCTCCGACCTGACGGCCGAGGACGTCGTCTTCTCGTTCGAGCGCAACGTCAAGATCGCCGACCCGAACGGCGCCTCTTCACTGCTCGCGAACATGAAGAGCATCGAGGCGAAGGGCGACGGAACCGTCGTCTTCAACCTCAAGCAGCCGGACGCGACCTGGCCGCTGCTGCTCACTGCCGGCTCGTTCGGGATCGTCCCGTCCGACGTCTATCCCGCCGACAAGCTGCAGCCGAGCGACCAGGTGGTCGGCTCCGGTCGCTACACGCTCGCCGACTACCAGCCCGGCCAGCAGACCGTCATGGAGAAGAACGACTCCTACGACGGCGCCGACCCGGCCAAGAACGACCGGGTGATCATCCAGTACTTCGACAAGGCCTCGGCGCTGAAGCTCGCGGTCCAGGACGGCGACGTCGACATCGCCTACCGGAGCCTGAGCCCGACCGACATCGACAGCCTCGATGGCGCCGACGGACTCAGCGTGATCTCCGGCAACGGCACCGAGATCCGCTACCTGGTCTTCAACACGAAGCTCCAGCCCGGCGACAACGATGCCCAGAAGCTGGCGATCCGCCAGGCCGTCGCTCAGACCATCGATCGCCAGTCGATCGCCGACAACGTCTACAACGGCACCGTCCAGCCGCTCTACTCGATGATCCCGCAGGGCGTCGAGTTCGCCAACCAGGGGTTCTCCGACAAGTACGGCGAGGCCCCCGACGTCAATGCCGCCAAGCAGACGCTCGCCGACGCCGGCGTCGACACACCGGTGCCGCTCGAGGTCTGGTGGACGCCGTCGCACTACGGCGCCGCCTCCGGCGACGAGTACGCGGAGATCAAGCGCCAGCTCGACGAGAGCGGCCTCTTCGACGTGACGCTCAAGTCGACCGAGTGGAACCAGTACTCGACGGCCGCGTTCACCGACAAGTACCCGACCTACCAGCTCGGCTGGTTCCCGGACTACCCGGACGCCGACGACTACACGTCGCCGTTCTACCTGCCGGACAGCTTCCTGAACATCCACTACAACAACGCCGAGATGAACAAGCTGATCGGCCAGGAGAAGTCCTCGGCCGACCCGCAGGTCCGCCAGCAGGCGTTCGACCGGATCGGCGAGATCGGTGCCGAGGACGCGCCGACGATCCCGATCTGGCAGGCCGACCAGGTCGCGGCGGTCCGCGACGGGGTTCACGGCGTCGAGGAGACGTTCGACCCGTCGTTCATCTTCCGGTTCTGGCTGATCTCGAAGGACCAGTAGGCGACCGGACCCGCGCAGGGGCGGGGAGAGCGATTTGAAGGAGTCGTCCGGTTCGAGCGGGTTGCGCACCTATGTGCTGACCCGGTTGGCCCTGGCGCTCCTGACGGTCCTGATCCTCCTCACCGTCGTCTTCCTGCTGATGCGGGTGGCGCCGGGGGACCCGATCACGGCCGCGCTCGGCGCCCGGCTGCCGGCGAAGGAGCTCGAGAAGCGCAAGAAGGAGGCCGGCTACGACAAGCCGATCCTCCAGCAGTACGGCGAGTACCTCGGCCAGGTCGTCACCCTCGACCTCGGCGAGTCGGTCACCGACAACCGCTCGGTCACCTCGATCCTCGCCGAGAACGGCACCGCGACCCTCGAGCTGACCCTGGCCGCGTTCACGATCACCCTGCTCGTCGGGATCCCGCTCGGGCTCTTAGCCGGGCGATATCGCGACGGACCGTGGGACATCGGCGGTCGCCTCTACGGGATCGTCATCTACGCCTTCCCGGTCTTCTTCCTCGGCTTCCTGTTCCAGCTGCTCGCCTCACAGGTCGGTTGGCCGACCTCGGGCCGGGCGAGCCCGATCGTCGAGTTCGACCTCAACAAGGTCACCCACTTCTATCTGATCGACACGCTGATCCAGGGCGATCTCAACGCCTTCTGGGACGTCGTCCAGCACCTCTTCCTGCCGGCGCTCGTGCTCGGGCTGACGATCAGCGGCGTCCTGATCCGGCTGATCCGGGTCAACCTGCTGCAGACGATGCGCGGCGACTACGTCGAGGCGGCCCGCGCCCGCGGCGTCAGCGAGCGCCGCGTCGTCGTCAACCACGCCTTCCGGAACGCGATGGTCCCGGTCGTCACCGTCGCCGGCCTGCAGTTCGCGATCCTGCTCGGCGGCGCGGTCCTGACCGAGGAGACGTTCAACTGGCCCGGGATCGGCTCCGAGCTCGTCCGCTACCTGAACCAGCGCGACTACGTAGCCGTGCAGGGGATCGTCACCGTCTTCGCGATCGCGGTCGTCGCCGTCTCGCTGCTGATCGACCTCATCAACGCCTTCATCGACCCGAGGGTCAGGTACCGATGAGGCAGCGCCGACTCTCCCGCTGGCTGGAGCCGATCCGCGAGTCGACCGGCGTCTCGCGCTGGATCTTCTGGATCGGCGTCGCGATCGTCGCCTTCTTCGTGATCCTCGCCGTCTTCGCCCCGCTCCTGGCGCCCTACGGGTTCGACCAGGTCAGCGCCGACGGGGTCCGCTTCCCGAAGCAGGGATCGCCCGACGGCACCCATCTCTTCGGGACGACCGTGGGCAACTACGACGTGCTCTCGCGGGTCATCTGGGGGGCGCGGACCGCGATCGAGGTCGTCGTCCTCGCGGTCGTCTTCTCGCTCGCGATCGGCGTCCCGCTCGGGCTCTTCTCCGGCTACGTCGGCGGCCGCGCCGACCGCGTCCTCGTCCTGATCATGGACGCCCTGTTCGCCTTCCCCTACATCCTCCTCGCGATCGTGATCGCGTTCCTGCTCTCCGACAAGCTCGGACAGGGGGTGGTGACGGCGGCGATCGCGATCACCGCCGTGTACGTGCCGCAGTACTTCCGGGTGGTGAGAAACCACGTGATCAGCGTCCGCGAGGAGCCTTACGTCGATGCCGCCCGGGCGCTCGGGGCGCCGCGACGGACGATCGTCAGCCGCTACGTGCTCCAGAACGTGATCCAGAGCGTCCCTGCGCTCGCGACGCTGAACGCCGCCGACGCGATCCTCACCCTCGCGGCCCTCGGCTTCCTCGGCTACGGGATCCAGCCGACCGACGCCGCCGAGTGGGGCTACGACCTGCAGCGGGCTATCGACGACGCCGGCGCCGGGATCTGGTGGACCGGGCTCTACCCGGGGCTCGCGATCGTGCTCCTGGTCACCGGCTTCACGCTGCTCGGCGAGGGGCTCAACGACGTCATCAACCCGCTGATCCGGGCCCGCAGCACCGCCAAGCCGGAGATCGAGGAGCAGCCGGGCGGTGAGGGCGAAGCCGCGATCCTGTCGATGGAGCCGCCCCGCGGCGGAGAGGAGCCACGAGGCCCATGAACGCCGTCGGCGACAACCGGGAGCGAGGCGGCGGCGAGCCGATCCTCGACGTCCGCGACCTCCGGGTCTGGTACGGGACCGGGGGAGACCCCGTCCGCGCCGTCGACGGCGTCAGCTTCTCGATCGGCGCCGGCGAGACGCTCGGGCTCGTCGGCGAGTCGGGCTGCGGGAAGTCGACGCTCGGCCGCGGCGTGCTCGGCCTGCTTCCCGACGCCGCGGCGGTCGCCGGCTCGGTCCGCTTCCGCGGGCGCGAGCTCGTCGGGCTGTCCGTGAAGGGATTGCGGGAGCTGCGCGGGCCCGAGCTCGGCCTGATCTTCCAGGAGCCGATGACCCGGCTCGACCCGCTGCAGACGATCGAGGCGCACTTCCGCGAGACGCTCCGCACCCACCGCCCCGACCTCGACGACGACGAGATCCGGCGACGCTCGCTCGAGACCCTCGCCGGGATGGGGATCCCGCGGACCCGCTTCGGTCAGTACCCGCACGAGTTCTCGGGCGGGATGCGGCAACGGATCATGATCGCGCTGGCGCTCGTCCTCGAGCCGAAGGTCCTGATCGCCGACGAGCCGACGACCGCGCTCGACGTGATCGTCGAGGCGCAGATCCTCGGCATCCTCGCCGACCTGCGCCGCAACTTCGACACGGCGATCCTCCTGATCACCCACAACCTCGGGATCGTCGCCGAGGCATGCGACCGGGTCGCGGTCATGTACGCGGGGGAGATCGCCGAGGAGGGCGACGCCCGTGAGGTCTTCGCCGAGCCGGCCCATCCCTACACCCGCGAGCTGCTGCGCTCGACGATCTCGCTCGAGACGACCGGCCTCAACTACATCCCCGGCGCCCCGCCGAGCCTGATCGACCCGCCGCCGGCCTGCCGGTTCCACCCGCGCTGCCCGAACGCGATGCGCGTCTGCGCCGAGCGCCACCCGATCGAGGTCCGGGCGCCGGCCGGGCAGCGGGTCTCCTGCTGGCTGCACGGGCCCGAGGGGGAGATCCCCGAGGGCGGCCGCGAGCCGCTCGAGCGGGAGGAGTTCCTCGAGGCGGAGGAGGCATGAGCGATACAGCCGCACAGCCGAGCGCCGAGACGAGCGGCGAGAACGTGCTCGAGGTCCGCGACCTCCACACCACCTACTCGGTGCGGGGCTCGTTCTTCGATCGCCTCCGGGGACGTGAAAGCGGATCGGTCCGCGCCGTCGACGGGGTATCGCTCGACCTCCGCCGCGGCGAGGTGCTCGGCCTCGTCGGCGAGTCGGGGTCGGGCAAGACGACGCTCGGCCGGACCCTGCTCGGGCTCGTCGAGGCGACGTCGGGCTCGATCCGGCTCGACGGCGAGGAGCTGACCGGTCGCAGCGAGGCGGAGCTGCGGCCGTTGCGACGGCGGATGCAGATCGTCTTCCAGGACCCGCACGCGTCGCTCAACCCGGCGATGACGATCGGCGCGCTGGTCGCCGATCCGCTCCGCTTCCACAAGCTCGTCAGCGATCGCGAGGAGCTTCGCGCGCGGGCGAGCGAGGCGCTCGAGCGGGTCGGTCTCGCGCCGGCCTCCGAGTTCCTCGACAAGTTCCCCGCCGACCTCTCCGGCGGGCAGAAGCAGCGCGCCGTGCTGGCCCGGGCGATCATCCTCGGTCCCGACGTCCTCGTCGCCGACGAGCCGGTCTCGATGCTCGACATGAGCGTCCGCGCGAAGATCCTCGAGCTGATGCTGGAGCTCAAGGACGAGCTCGACCTGACCTACATCTACATCACCCACGACCTCGCGACCGCGAAGTTCTTCTGTGACCGGATCGCGATCATGTACCTCGGCCAGATCGTCGAGCTCGGCCCCGCCGCCGACATCTACGAGCGCCCGCACCATCCCTACACGGCGGCGCTGCTGCGCGCGATCCCCGAGCCGGACCCGCGCCGCGCCGTCCCCCGCGACCTGCCGCGCGGCGAGGTTCCC
>Ga0207678_10002585_pt1 | contig 16504 bp, 6 predicted proteins | sample KBSC63metaG_FD_184319 | JGI IMG/M metagenome (GOLD analysis project Ga0207678, IMG submission 184319) | Corn rhizosphere microbial communities from Kellogg Biological Station, Michigan, USA - KBS C6-3 metaG (SPAdes) (version 2) | ecosystem: Host-associated > Plants > Roots > Rhizosphere > Soil ...
GGAATCGCAGACCACCGAGCGCATCATTCGGATTCGTGTCAGCGGGGACGGCGACACTGCGACGCTCTCAGTGGAAGACAGCGGACCCGGTTTCCCTCCCGGCGCGGTCGAGCATGTATTCGAGCGATTCTTTACGACCAAACCCGCCGGCAAGGGAACGGGACTTGGCCTGTGGATGGTGTCCGACATCGTGACCAGACATGGCGGTACGATCTCCGCTACGGATACCGGTCACGGCGCCCGCTTCACCGTGAAACTTCCGGTGATGGGTTACAGCGCAGACGCCGAGGCCGCTGCGTAACGACCTGATCACGATTGATCACGTCGCGCACAGCCGGCCTCGGTCGAAATCCCCGCGCTCCTCTGTGGAATCTGCTATCTGCTGCCGCCACACCCCGGCATGCGGAACGCGCCGATCTTCGTGGAGTAGCGCGTCTCACCCTTCCTGAGATAGTCGCCGACGTACCAGATCGTGCAGTCGTCGCTCGGATCGATCGCCGTCTGGGTGTAATCCTCCCAGCGTAACGTCGATTCCTGCGCGGCCTCGCCGTCCACGAGCGTCGTCTCGCGCAACGTCAGTTGTCCCTTCGGATCGCCTGCCAATCGCCCAGCGAAACGCTGACCGACGAAGTCCGTCTTGCCACCGAACGAATATCCGATTCCGATGTTGCCGTACTTGTCCATCGCCGGACTCGGCATCCACCTGTACAGCGAGTCCGGAGCGAACGTGCCCTGCTGATACAGACTCACGTTGCGCGCCTTGTCCAGACGGAATTCGTACCAGCGTACACCGCCGCCGCCAAGCGCTGTGTTGATTGAATGAACGCCGACGATCGACTCCTGGTTGCCGATGCGCCGATACACGAGGCGCGTCATGAGCTTGTCACCCTGGGAATCGATGCGATGCTCCGTTCCGGGCTGTGGAACGCAATTCGTGAGCTGTCCGTTGCACAGAAAGTGATACGGAGCGACAGTGATCTTCTCCGGTCCGGTGAGCGTTGTACGTGATGGATCATTCCAGTCCACGTGATACTTCCAGACGTAAATCCCGTCGTCCTCGAAGATCTTTCTGAGTTGAGTTCCGCCGGTGGCCATCACGATATTCGGCGCGCCAGCCGGCGGAAGTTGCGTTCCATCCACGTCGGCGTTGTTGAGGAAGCTCACGTTATCCACGATCATGCACTGCTCGGTTGCATCCTCGCCCTTCAACATCCGGGCCCGATCGGCGACACAGGCGTGCTTCTGGATTACGGCATCGCCGGTGCTCGTGGGGACGTAGTATCCGTCCGGCCAGATCGCAGGACGCGGATAATCGGGAAAGAGCGGACGCGCGAATTCGTATCGATAGTAGGGACCGAACGGACTCGACGTGGTGCTCACGGCGTAACACATCGCATAACCGCCGCTGTCCGCCGGCGGCCGCGTGCCTGGGCGACGTCCCTGCGGGTTTTCTGCAGGAAGCTGGGTCGGGTGTGCCTGCGGCGGCTGATAGAGCTCTACAGCCTTGCCAGGCTGTCCTGGCTGTCCCTTCTGGCTCAGATTCGCCGGATCTCCCGCCTTGGGAGCCACCGGTTCCACGGGTCGGCGCGGCAACCGGGTGAAGATGGGCATGACCACGAGCCAGCGATCTGCGAGCTGATCGTAGCGTACGACAGCATCGCCGTTATTGTGCGACTCGCACGCACCACCAAATCCTTTGAAGATGTTGTTCGTCTCGACCGGGCCGTACAGCACCTTGCCTGTCGTGTCGAATAGTGCGCCCTTCTTGGTGTAGATCGCCATCCGCGAGTTGACGAGCTGAACGATGTAATCGCGCCCGACTGCGAGACTGTTGTCGGCGGGACTCCGCATCACGGCATTTCCCTGCGGTCCAACGAAGTCGGCGCCCAAGCCGCCGAAACTTGCGAAGAGCACCGGTGCCGATCGCGATCCCTGGCGATGTTGCTCGACCTTCTCACCACCTTTCGGAATCACGATCGGCGCCACCACTATCGTTGTGTCAGCCATCTCGCGCACGCCGTCCGGGTCGGGCGCCAGCGCGTTGTGCGGAATGCCATCAGGATCACCGCTCGCTTCCAGTCCCGACGGCCGGTAGTTCCCGGCGCTCAACACACCAGAGACATCGTGCGCCACGGCACGATGTACCGTTGCATGCGTATCGGGGCTGGCCGGCGCATCCGGCTTCTGACGGCGCGCGACAGTGGTTGCAACGACCGCACCCAGCAGTCCGGCAGTCACGACCGGAATGGCGATTCGATTCGAAATGTTTTTGATGAGCGTCAAGGCTTGCTCGATATTTGAAGTGAGTTCATGAAGGTACCAGACTGTTCGATCCTGCCGTTCTATCTTGCCGCTGGAAGCTTGAGCGCGGCATCGCTCAGGCCGCGCTGCGCCATCAGCTTCTCGATGTCGGCAACTTCGACGGGCACGAATCCGGACATGTTCACATATCCCGTCTTCGTAATCAGCAGCATGTCCTCAAGCCGGAATCCGAGATGTTCGTCGGGAATCCGCATCTCCGGCTCGATGGTGAAGATCTCGCCCGGCTGAAGAGTCGCGGCAGCATACGGTGTGTCGTGTACAGACATTCCGACAGTATGACCGAGGGCACGGACTGTCTTCCCGCGATAGAGATCGATGAACGAATTTGCCGCATCCTTGATCTTGCTGTCGCTGAACTTGTAGTTGGCAACGATCTTTTCCATCTTCCCGACCGCTTCCTGCGCAATGTCGTTGGCAGACACATAGGGCTTGATCGACGTCATCAGCGCCTGATACAGCCGGAGGTAGATGTTGTACATCTCCTTTTGCCGGGCTGTGAATTTTCCGTTTGCGGGAAAGATGCGCGTGACGTCGGACGTGTAGTAGTTGTAATCGGGCGCGTAGTCGAACTGCACCAGATCGCCATCCTGCAATATTGCGGTATCCTTGTGGTAGTGCGTGTAGTACGTGTTCTTTCCCGTTGCTATGAGTGCGAAGTAGGCGGGGCCGTACGAACCGTGCTTCTTGAACACGAACTCCGCATCCGCCTGCAGCTCGTACTCGCGCATGCCAGGTTTCGCGTCACGCATCGCTTCCATGATGCCGAGGCCGGCGATGTTGGTCGCCTCGCGAATGATTTCGATCTCGCGTGGACTCTTGATCGCGCGGAGAGTGTCGATGATCGGATCGAGGTTTCTGATCTCGATCGCCGGTGCTGCCGCCTTCATCTTCTGCTGGAATGCTTCCTCGCGCGATTCGCGGCCGTCCCACGGATCGGCCTTGGTTGCGCGAGCCAGCGCGACCGGATCGGCGGCCGACGCACTTCCAAGCACCTCCGCACGGAACGGAGTGAAGATCTGTCGTCCCGCAGTGCCGGCTGCGATGAGGGCGGGCCCGAACTTGTCCCGCTCCACGACGGACTCGATGCCGGTATCCTTCTCCGCAGAATCGCCCGGTATGAGCGAAGGCCCGAACATGGAAAGCTCGCGCTTTTCGTTGGTCGGACTCAGGAACAGCGTCGACTTTCGTGTGCGCCCATCGATCATGAGGATCGCACGAGGCTCGATGACGCCGGTCAGATAATAGAATTCGTTGTTCTGACGCAGGGGCTGCTCGCCGGGACGCTCCGTGGTGCCCTGAATGATCGCGACACCGTCACCGATCGACTTCATGACAGCGGCGCGGCGCGCGGCAAACTCGCTCGCGGGAAAGATGCGGCCGATTACCGGCTGTGCCTGCAAACCCGACGACAGACAGAGCAAGCCGAGTGTTGCGACTGCCAGGTTGCTGCACACCTTTCGAATGCGCTCGAATCCATGCGTCCCAGATATCATGCGAATCTCCATTCTGTGGGGATATTGCGTTGGCGCCAGGCGGCTCGGCGCGCTAATGCGACCGCGCCGAGTCGGGCCGCGTCATTGCCCTGATCTGATCGGCGTTGCCGGTAAGCTCCCAGCGGATCAGCGACATCGGTATCAATCCGGCATCGAGGAACTCGTCCATGAAGCGTTTGGTCGAGTAGGCATCGCCAAGCTGTTTCGCGCGTTCATCGAGCAGCTCGTCGAACTGGATCTTCCCCATGATGTAACTCGTGCCGTACGCCGGTTGCTGTAGATACAGGTGCTGTTCACCGGTCACCGTTTCACCATCCACTCGCAGCCAGCCCCGGGGCGTCCACTCGGATGCGAACTTTTTGGCCTGATCCATTGTGAAGTCGTTGCTCTGCAGATGCAGGTCGCCCAGTGCGCGCGCTGCACGCTCGGCCACCAGCACATAGATGAGCTCGTCTGAGCGCGGATGGGTGTCCACGAAACCTTCTCGCATCATCATCTCCTCGAACGCCGTGGCGAAACCCTCGGTGCGTGTAACAAACGTGTTGTAGAGCAACGCATCGCGTCTTATCGGATCCGGATGCGGCTGGGCCGCCATTCTCGCGAGATCGAACCAGTGGAAGTCATGCGTGAGCATGATCATCGGATCGCGGTAGGAAACCTCGTCGAAGAACTCGCGCGGCCTGTCCGCCGGACGATAACGACCGATTCTCGCGCGCAGCGCGGGATCCATGTACGGCTGGACCGTGAGGACGTCATGATCGCGCAGGAAGTTCATGTACTCCGTCACGGCGGCGTTGAAGCGATTGACGTAGGTCGCCGAGTCCGAGATGGGAACAAGCGGCGGAAGCTTACGGTTCCTGTCTTCCTCGAGCTTGAGCGAGGCCCGCGAACGCGACAGCTCTCGACGCATCAGTACTTCTTCCTCGTCCCACGTGTACGGCACGAGCTGGACGTTCTTCAGATACCAGTTGTAGTTGTCGACTCCGACTCCGGACGGCCCCGTCTTGGATGGCGCCTTCTGTTCCAGCCACGTGGCGAATTCGTCGGTTGCGACGCGAGCCTGTTGCGCCGCGGAGGCGACGCCCGGGTTGGTCGTCGCGACCCTCGCAGACAGTGCCGCGAGCGCGCTACTCTGCGCCTTGATGTCGGCGATGCCGTAATTCCACAGATCCTTGGCGTTGCCGTCGAGATTGACCCGGGCTGCCTTGAGCAGCTTCGGAATCGTCCGCAGCCGCGCTGCAAGGCTATCCGCGCTCGCCGGCGACAAGGGGAACGTGTACATCCACATCTCGATCGCGCCTGATACCACGGTGCCTTCGCGCGCCGGCTGATCGCTTCGTGACGGGAAGTAATAGACGTAGAACGAGGGGTTTCTCGCCCATGGCCTCAGCACGCGGTGACTGAAGTCCAGCCCGTTCATCTCCGCACGCACGATGTTGTAGTCCACCTGCTGCGGAGTGGTCCACCCAGTGGTGTCCATAGCGGCGAGACGACGCTGGTAACGTGCGAGCTCGGCGTGCTGCGCAGTCATCGCTGCCACGGAATAATCCGGCACGCCGTCGACGATTTTTGGCTGCTCGAACGTGCGCCAGTCATGGAACAGCGCTACGAGATCCGCATAGCTGGTGCGTTGCTTGGCGCGCGCCTCGCTAGCGGGCGAGCATGCTGTTGCGAGCGCGAGCATTCCCACAAATGCCAGTTTCACAGTCATCGGGCCTGGGGTTGGATCAGCGTTCAACGGCTCTGGAGACGAATTCGCGAATGTCGCCTCTTACCAATTCTCGGATACAGTATACAATACGGTTAAATACGGCGGCCCGGAAGGGTACGTTGCGGCAGGCCCCCTGCCGGACACCCCCCGCGCGCTCCACAAACGAACTCGCCGTACCTCGTGATGTCGCGTTTTCAACACGTTCGGCGCCACCGCGCCGGGAGGATGGGCATGGAGTACAAACCGATCGTTGCCGCGCTGGCGGCGCTCTCGCTTGCGGCACTCCCGGTGCCGTCCCTGGCACAGAAGGTTGCTCCCGATTACCTCGCGGGTCTCAAATGGAGATCCATTGGTCCGTACCGCGCGGGCAACATCTCCTCGGTGACGGGAATACCTGGCGACCCCACGACCTACTATGTCGGGACACCCGAGGGCGGCGTGTGGAAAACGACCAGTGCCGGCACCGTTTGGTATCCCGTCTTCGACGACGCGCACGTCGCGTCCATCGGAGCAGTAGCAGCCGCACCGTCGAGTCCAAACACGGTTTATGTCGGCACCGGTGATCCCTCAGGCTGGTCATTCTCACCCGGCAACGGCGTTTACAAGACGACCGACGGCGGAAAGACGTGGCGCAACGTCGGCCTGGAAAAAACGCGCTACATAAACTCGATAATCGTCGACCCCAGGAACCCCAACATTGTTCTCGTCGGCGCAATCGGAGCACCCGCTTCGGGTGGGCCTGCCAACGAGGCGCGTGGCATTTACCGCACTTCGGATGGCGGCGCGACCTGGAAACGCGTGCTGTACAAGGACGCCTACACCGGCGTCAAGAACATGACCTTCGACGCCGCCGATCCACGGATCATCTATGCGTCGTTTCAGCGCGGGATGACCGGCGTCTCGCCCGCTGAGCTTGCGCCGCTCGCCCCGCTCGGAAACGGGATGTACAAGTCGGCGGACCAGGGAGTCACGTGGACTCCGGTAGGCACCAGGGGCCTTCCAGAGCGGATCCCGAGCTATGAGATGGCAGTCGCGTCCGGAACCAATGGCAAACGCGTCTACGCGGAAGCGCAGGGCGCCGGCCGCGATGCCGGTGGAGTATACCGCTCCGACGACGGCGGCAACTCATGGACGCTCGGCACCAAGGAACTGGGAAGTGCCGGCGGCAGGATCTACGTCGATCCGAAGAATCCGGACGTCGTGTATCTCATGGGAACCTCGATGTATCGCTCTCTGGACGGCGCACGCACTTTCAATTCATACAAGGGTGCGCCCGGCGGAGATGACAATCGGGAGCTCTGGATCGATCCGTCCAATCCGCGCAGGATGTTGATGGGAGCCGATCAGGGGCCGACCATAAGTGTCGACAACGGCGTGACATGGACACCCTGGTACATCATGCCCAACGGGCAGTTTTACAACGTCGCCATCGATGGAGACTTTCCATACAGGGTGTGTGGATCACAACAGGACAGCGGAACTGCATGTGTCCTGAGCCGGAGCGATTACGGCCGGATCCGTGAAAACGACTGGTACGCTGTCGGTGGTTTTGAGCGCGGCGCAATCGCGCCGGATCCTCTCAATCCGCGCTGGATTTTCACGCAGGGATGGTATCACACCCTCCGCAGGTACGATCGCACTACGGGCCAGGTGGCGGTGCTTTACACCCCCACGCCGGAAGATCGTTTCGGTGGCCTGCCACCAACGGTATTCCTGCCGCAGGATCCCCGCGTCATGTATCTCGCCGCGCAGTACGTGATGGAATCCGACGACAGTGCTCGGCATTTTCACAAGATCAGCCCCGATCTCACCGCTCCGGGCGCACCGCTGGACACGAGCTCGACCGCGCCCCGCTTCCGGCGCTACGATGCCTTCATTCAGACGCTGTCCGTATCGACTCTGACGAAAGGCGAGATATGGGCGGGCACCAACAACGGCGTCATTCAGCTCACACGCGATGGTGGAAAGAGCTGGACCAACGTCACGCCGCCCGGCCTTCCCGCACGCGCTGGCATAAACATCATCGACGCTTCGCACAGCAATGATGGGACTGCGTACGCTGCGGTCGGCGCTCCGGGCGACGTGCATCCGTACATCTATCGTACCACCGATTACGGCAGAAGCTGGACGAAGATCGTTACCGGCCTGCCAGGCGAAGGTCTCGTTCGCGTGGTGCGTGAAGATCCGGTCAAACCGAACTTGCTGTATGCAGGTACGGTCACCGGTGCGTGGGTTTCATTCGACCGCGGAAATCACTGGCAGTCGCTTCAGATCAACCTTCCCCACACCGTTGTAAGCGACATCGCGATTCACGACAACGACATAGCGATATCGACATACGGCCGCGGCCTCTGGGTGATGGACGACGTCACGCCTCTCCGCGATGCAGAACAGGCAGTCGCTGCCGGCAGTGCGCCGTATCTGTACGCTCCGGAGACGACCTACCGCGTCCGCTGGGACAACGACCAGGATACGCCGAGGCCGCCTGAAGTTCCGGCGGGCGAAAACGCGCCGGAAGGTGCGATGATCTACTACCATCTCGCGTCACCCGCGTCTGGACCGATAAGCATCTCCATTCGCGACCAGAGCGGCAATATCGTTCGGCAGTACACAAACACGGCACCGCCGCCCAGTCTCATGCCGAACGTTCCCACATACTGGTTCTCACCGCCGGAAGGACTGCCAACCACGGCGGGCCTGCATCGCGTGCTCTGGGATCTGCGCTATCCGGACCCCAAGACGCTGCCGTACGGCTATTCCGGCAACATGCTCACGTACACCGAGTACACGCTGACGTGGCACGCAGTACGGGGAAATACGCCGCGCGTTCAGCCGCCGGGAATCATGGCCATCCCGGGCAAGTACACGGTCGAGCTGACAGTCGACGGTCACACGTACAAGCAGGACTTCACGCTCAGAAACGATCCGCGCGTACCCGTCACTCAGGAACAGCTCGCGGCGCAATTCGAATCGGAGAAAGTGATTACCGCCGGAATGGCGACCAGCTACGACGGTTACTACATCGTCGATCGGATGCGCAAGGTGCTCGCCGCCAACGAAGCAAGGCTCGCCGGCAAGCCGAACGCATCCGAGGTCACTGCAGCGATCGGATCGTTGTCCACGCAACTGTCGCAGCTTGCGGATGGCGAGTTTGGTTTCGCCAATCGCGACCTGACGAGGCATCTCGAAGATGCCGACTTCGGCGATCTCCTGCCAACCGAGAGCAATCTGGCCGCGGTCCAGGCGAACTGTCGCCAGATCGACGCCGCTCTGGCAGAGCTGCACAGGCTCCGTACAACGACGATACCGCAACTGAATACCGTCCTGGAGCACGCTCAGCTGACGCCACTGCCACTCGGCGACGGGCCCAGCGCTCCGTCGTGCGGAGTCGCGCACGATGCGGTGGCTCGAGCCGCCAGATAACGCGGAGGGTTCCCATTCACGACGAAGCCGGTGTGGCATCCGCCACACCGGCTTCTTTACGCCCCAGATCCACGCTGTTCTGGCAATTCGCACGGCATTATCAGATCGTAGTGGCACGTACATCCATTGCGTCGCCCGCGAATACGTGCACGAAAAAAGCGGGAGCCCATCACACAGTACAGTGATGGGCTCCCGCTTTATCTTCCCGCCTTTGCTACGAGCCTACTGGCAGGTTGGAGCTGCCGTGGGCTTGGTATCCCAGTACACGCGGGTACCGAAGTTGTCCGGACCCTGTCGCGCGATCGCAGCGTTGAGGTTCGTCGCGTTGACCGACGCTTCAGTCGTCGAGTAGTAGTAACGACGCGGAATGTACGGAACTATCGTGCTCGGCCCAGGAACGATGACCGGCGTACAGGTGCGACGCCACTCTGCCCATGCCTGGCCGTCATCGCCAAACAGCGCGATGTATTTCTGTGTTGCGATCTGCTTGAGCCCTGCCGTGCCGCCCTGATACACGATACTCGGCTGAGCCATGAACGTGGCGATGGCTGAAGCGTCCGTCACTCCCCACTGCGCCATCGACGCCTGAATTGCGGCATAGTAATCCGCCGCCGCCTCGCCATGCGGGACACCGCCGATGCTGCGCTCTGCTGCCTCTGCGCGGATGAACATCAACTCGGCGTACGTCATGAGCTTGGATGGAAACGACAGTCCGGCAGACGTACCGAAGGTGCCGTACGATGTGACGCCCGGATAGAACACGAGACCGGGACGCGACGCCTTTCGATACCACACGTTGGCAGAGTCCTGCAGGAGCGCGGCCGGCATTCCGCCGTATCCGTTGGGATACGCCGAGCTGTCGACGACTGGCTGGCCATAGACCTTGATCCGCGGATCGTTCGCCATGAGCGCCGTCATAGTGCGCGCAAGACGTGCGTCATCACGCGTCTTGAGCACATCCGCGAACGGATTGTCCGACACACCGTCGCCAGGCCACGCGAGCTTGGCGTTGTCAGCGTTGGATGTGAACACGCCGCCCGCGTCGGTGAAGGCTGCCTTGAGCTCCGCGTCGGCGGTCGTCGGATCGACGTTTACGAGACGCATCGCATAACGGGCACGGAGCGAATTGGCGAACTTCCGCCACTGCGCGAGATTGCCCCCGTATATCGGATCGGCGGTCCCGAGACCGGCCGAGCCAGCTCCTGCGCCGCCCATTGCGTCCGACGCTGCCTTGAGCGTGGCGAAGAAACCAGCGTAGATGTCCTTCTGCGCATCGTACTTCGGAGCGACCACGCCTGAATCTGCTTTGAGCGCGTCCGAGTACGGGACATCACCGAAGTAATCGGTCAGGTAGCTGAAATCCCACGTCTGCAAGACCATCGCCGGACCGTAAATGCCCGGTGCGGACGCGGCCTTGCCTTTCGAGATTACCTGCCGCAGATCCTGCAGGTCGTTGTTGTAAGGCCCATTGAAAGTGCCTGTCGTACCGTCGGCTTGAAGACTGATGTACGAGTCTGCCGTCGGATAAGTCGTGTTGGCGATCTGTTGAATGATGATCGCGGGGCCACCAAAACCCACCCAGCGCCCGACTGCGGCCGCAGTGGCGCTCGTGAAGAGCGCGCCTGCCGGTGCGGAAGTCGGACTGTTTGGATTCCGGTTGGCGGTCGTGATGTTTTCGGTGTTACACGCCACCGCTCCGGCAATCACCGTGAGCCCGGTAAGGCCGTGTGTGAGGCCGCGTAGCCAAGTCTTGTTCATTGATTCCTCCTCGGTATGCGGTGGCGAATTATGGGGTGACCTGGAACGTGATGCCGATGCTGCGCGTCGTCGGCATTGGAGCAAATTCAAGCCCCTGTGCGTTTCCAGTGTTGTACGTGAACTCAGGGTCGATGTTCGGGACGTTCGTTTGCGTCCAGAGATTCCGTCCTACGAGTGCGACGTTGATCGTCTGAGCGCTGAATCGGTTCGCGAGAGTGGTTGGCAGGTCATAGCCAACACGTACCTCGCGCAGCTTGACGTACGTATCGGTGTACGTGTACGCCTGATTGAACAGCCACAGCGACTGGAAGTACTGCTCCGACGTGACGTTGACCGTGTTCGGCTTGCCTGAAGCCTTGTCGATCCCCTTGACCACGATGCCGGGCTTGTTCCAGTCAACTTCGCGTCCCCTCAGCGTGTTCGCGCACATTCCGCTCTGATCGCACATCATGTTGGTGTTGCTGAAAAACTGACCGCCCACGTGGAAGTCGAACAGAAAGCTTCCGGTGAAGCGCTTGAACTTGAATTCGTTGTTCCAGCCACCGACCCACCGTGGATTCACGTTACCGAGCACAGCCGCCGGTCCCCGGATCGGAAGCCCCTTCTGCGTTAGCAGATTGCCGCTGGAGTCGCGAAGGAACGTGTAGCCGGTGAGCTGCCCGTAGGGCTGACCAGCGGTGGCGACCACCGATGCGCTACGCTGAGTGCCGAGCACCACAGTAGTGAGGCCAGGCGTCAGGGCGACGACCTTGCTCTTGTTGTTTGCGTAGTTGAACGTGGTCGTCCAGTTCAATCCGTTGTCGGAACGCAGAGGCGTTACACCGAGCGTGGCCTCGAATCCCTTGTTCGAGATCTGACCCGCGTTGATCGCCTGTGTCAGGTAACCGGACGTGGGTGGGATCACGAGGTTGAGGATCTGATTCTTCGTTTCCTTGTCGTAGTAGCTCGCGTCGACCGTGACTCGGCTATCCAGGAAAGCCAGCTCTGCGCCGACTTCGGAGCTCGTCGTCTGCTCCGGCTTGAGATTGGCGTTGGCGAGATTGTCTGAGAGCGAGAATTTCGGCAGCGATCCAAACTTGGTCGAAGAGCCGTTGAACACTGTGGCCAACTGGTACGGCGTAGCGTCGCTGCCGACGCGCGCGAATGCGCCGCGCAGCTTGGCGTATGTGAGGACCTTCGACTTCAACTGCGGAAGAGCGTTGGTGAGAACCAGCGACGTATTCACGCCCGGGTAGAAATAGGAGTTCTGACCCTGAGGGAGTGTCGACGACCAGTCGGTTCTACCGGTTGCCTCGACAGTCCACCAATTGTCCCACGTGAGTGCGCCAGACTCGTAAACGCTGTTCACGCGCCGATCGGAATCGAACTGCTGAAGCGTCGGCGTGATGGCGGCGTTGGAGACGTTGTAGATGCCTGGTACCGAAATACCTGGCGTCGAGACGTTCGTGGATCCGAACGTGTTGCGACGCAGAGTTCCACCGAGCAGGCCGGTAAATGCGAGACGCGTCCTCAGCTGCTTGTTCACGTTGAGCAGCAGATCCACGTTGCTCTCGGTGTTGTCCTGAGTCGCGTTCGAGAACGCGCCGGCGTAGTTCGGATCGGAATACTGGATGTTGCCAGCCGCGAAATCGCGATTGATCTTCCAGTTATAGTAGTCCTGACCGCCGCGAAGTGTAGCGGAGAGCCAGTCGTTCACCGTGTACGTGCCGCTCACGCTTCCGATTACGCGGTTGCGGATGTCGTATTCAGGGTTGAAGTCCTGCAACCAGTACGGGTTGTTGTGGAAGTTGTAGTTCCAGTTGTACAGGTTGCCGTTCGCATCGTACTGCTGCGCCTTCAGCTCGTTCATGTTCACCTGACGGCCGAACCAGACGAACTGCTCGAGAATACTTGTATTGTATCCCTGGCCAGGCCGATTGTGGGCCGTCCCCTGGATGTACTGAACGTTTCCAGATGTCGTGAACTTGCTGCCGAGCCGGAAGTTTCCAGCGAGAGAGCTGGACAGATTACGGAAAGTGTTGTTCGGGATGACGCCTTGCGTCTCGTTGTTTCCGATGGAGAAGCGGCCGTTCGCGTTGTCGGTTCCACCAGACACGGCGAAGGTATTGGCGAAGCTGTGTCCGGTCTGGAAGAAACTATCCGCGTTGTCCGGGTGCGGAATGAACGGAGTCGGTATCCGATTGCCCTGGGCATCGACCGGGCTGTCGAACTGCGGGATCAGCTGCCCATTCATGCGCGGGCCGTAGCTCTGATCGTAACCGTCGTTCACACCACCGCCCTTGCCGTCCTTGAATGCGAAGTTACCACCGGATCCCTGGCCGTAGAGATTCTGCCAGTCCATATAAGTAGACGGCCTGTCCCAGGTGTAGGTACTGGTGAGAGCCGTCCGGAGCTTGGCGTTGGAGTTGGCGCCGTGCTTGGTTGTGATTACGATGACGCCGTTCGCTGCGCGTGAGCCGTAGAGCGCGGCGGCGTTCGGCCCCTTGAGCACCGAGACGGACTCGATGTCTTCCGGATTGATGTCGTTGATGACATTACCGAGGTCGAGTCCGGAGCTTGCCGAGTTCGAAAGCGAGCCGACATTGAATGATCCGCCGCGATCGTCGCTCGAAACGGGGATGCCATCCACCACGAAGAGCGGATTGTTGTCGCCGTTGATCGAGTTGGAGCCGCGGATGGTGATCTTCGTCGAAGCGCCCGGTGTGCCCGAGCTCGTTACGACCATGCCTGAAACCTTGCCTGCCAGCTGGTCGACGAAGTTCTGCGAGTGGGTCGCGTTGAGTTCCTTGCTCGAAATCTCCTGCTGCGCGGTTCCGAGTTGACTCTTTTCACGCTGCTGGCCGAGGGCAGTTGTAACGACACCCTCGAGCTGATTGATGAGGGCCGCGAGGGTGAAATTGGCCGTCGTCGTCGAGCCGAGGTGAGGGGAGATGACGATGCTCTGTGAGCGGTAACCGATTCTCCGCACCATTACGGTGACGGAAGTGCTGGTCAGGCGCGACGCTGGAATTGCGAAGGTATAGCGTCCCTGATCATCGGTGACGGCTCCGACACTCAGTGCCGGGATTGCGACGGTCGCCGCGGGAATTGCTTCACCGGTTTCAGCGGTGACTCGGCCTGAGACCACGGCCGTTTGCGCCTGCGCCACAGCAGGGAGTGCCAGTACGGACCCGGCTATGGCAGCAAAGGCGGCACAACAACAAACAAATCGCTTCATTTGGGTCCTCCAGAGGGGGCAGAGGGGCGTGCACACTTTCCAGCCTTCAGGTACTCCACTGACGGTCAGCTCGGCGCGACGGAGCGGAAGTCGGGTTGGGACTTTCGCCGTTCACCGTAGTGGAACGGCCTGTTGCACACGCATCGACTAGGACGCGTGCTCGAAATGGTACGGGGCGGAGCGACTGCGATGTAAGGTTATGGATACAATATCCGCTGACACGGATATAATATCCGGCGCGTGCACGGAAAGGGCAAGCACGCAAATCGCCAGGCGCCGCCGCCGCTCCCGACGGACTCCGACCGGGCCCTCTATACTACTCCAGGCCCCCGCCCCGCGGCTCCGCGGCGGGCAGCAGCAACGTGAACACCGACCCGGCCCCGGGCTCGCTCTCCACCGTTATCTCGCCATCCATCCTGTGCGCCAGCTGCTGGCTGATCGCGAGCCCCAGTCCCGTGCCGGCCTGCTCGCGCGTGTACGGGCTGCGACGGTCGCTCTCCCCCTGCACGAATGCCTCGAAAATGTGCTCCAGCTGCTCCCGCGGAACGCCGATTCCCGTATCGCGAACACTGAAGCCGACGAACGACCGCCCGCGCGTGAGGGATTGGCCGCGCGGCGTATGGTCGACCAGCCTGCAATCGACGGTCACGGAGCCGCCCGCGTCGGTGAACTTGACCGCATTGGCTATAAGGTTGACCAGTATCTGCCGCACGCGATCCGGATCGCCTACGTACCGCGGTGTATGGGTGTCGCAGGCACCGGTGCAGCGCTCGCTGATCCGCACTCCCTTCGCAATCGCCTGAGGAGCCACCAGCGACAGCGCAGCGTTCATCGTATCCGATGCCAGAACCTCACCCATGTCCACTCGCAGCGTGCCGGATTCGATCTTCGCGAGATCGAGCACGTCATTTACAAGCGTGAGAAGATGGGCGGTACTCGCACGAATTCGCGCCAGCTGCGCGCGCTGTTCGTCGGTCAGCGGGCCCGCCAACTCCAGCGCGAGCAGCTCGGCGTAGCCAAGTACTGCGTTGATCGGCGTTCTGATCTCATGCGACATCGTCGCCAGAAAGTTGCTCTTCGCCTTGTTCGCAGACGCTGCACGAACCGTCGCCGCCTCCGCAACCGCTCTCGCCGTCTGCGCTTCGCGGAACAGACGCGCGTTGTCGATCGCGGTCGCCGCGCGCGCCGCAAGATCCTTCGCGAGTGCCACGTCGTCCGTCGTATAGTGGCGCCCCGACTCTCCCATCACGAGCGTGAGGACGCCGAGTGCGAGACCACGGGCCTGCAACGGCACCATTATGACCGACGAGAAATGAAGATGCTGCAACGCAGCCAGCTGCTCCGCGCTGCGAGCGGTGCGACGAAGCATGTCATCCGTGACAAATGGAATGAATTGCGTTGCACCATCGCGCACCACGGCGGGTGTACCATCGTGCGAATCCCAATCGATCGGGAACCGATCCTCCAGCGTGAGACCGAGTGCGCGCTTCGCCGGATCCTTGTGCGCAACGGCGAGCCGAGTGAGACGCGGTGGCCATTCCCGCAACCTTGGTTCTCTCACGATGTCCACCGCGCACCAATCGGCGAGCATGGGAACAGCCGCTTCTGTCAGCGATGCGAGCGTTGCCTCGTAGTCGAGCGAAGATGAGAGCAGGCGAGTCGCTTCCGCCAGAAATTCACCGCGTTCGGCCTGGACGGCGCGTTCGTCATAAAGGCGCGCCCGCTCGAGCGCCTGCGCACACTGTTGTCCCACGGTGCGAAGAAACGTCTCGGTTGGCTCGTCGAAGTCCTGCGGCTCGCTGAAGCTGAACGCGATGGTCGCGACCGCAACACCGCCGATGAACACCGGTACGCCAACAAACCCCTCGTAGCCGACATCCGCAACAGTCGGATAGCGTCGTCGCGCATCTTCACGCGAGCGTACGAGAACCAGATCGCCGCGAAGCACCGCGTCGGAAAGCGGGCGGCCTGACTGCAGATCGAAACGCCGGTAGGCTTCCGAGATCTCTGCGCTGAAGCCGCGGGTACGAATTATTTCGAATTGCGTCCCACCACCGTCGCTGTGCGAGATCACCGCGAATGATCCCGCGTCGGCGCCGACCGCCGACATCCCCGCATCGAGTATCAGATCCGCTACATCCGATGCGGTCGTCGCCTTGTTCAACTCCGTGGAGAGCGCAAGCAGCCGCTTCGCGCGCTCGGCGGACGACGCCGCAAGATGCGCGCGCAGCTCCGCCTCGGCGTTGCTCATCTCGAGCTCCTCGGTCAGCATCTGAGCTTCCTCCACCTGCTGCTCCAGCTCGTTCGCCTGCTCCTGCAATTGAGCGTGGGCCGCCGCGATGACGCGCTCACTCTCCACCTGCTGTGATATGTCGCGCAGGAAGCCGGAGAACAGCCTCTGACCTTGCCACTCGAATTCGCCAAAGGAAATCTCGACCGGCAGCTCGGTGCCGGACTTGGTGCGGACCGGCACCCGCACACCCTGCCATGCAATCCGTCGCACACCAGTGTGCACATAATGCGCGATACCGGAGTCGTGTCGCTCGCGGAGAGCCTCCGGAATCAGCATGTGAAGCGACT
>Ga0207678_10002586_pt1 | contig 16501 bp, 12 predicted proteins | sample KBSC63metaG_FD_184319 | JGI IMG/M metagenome (GOLD analysis project Ga0207678, IMG submission 184319) | Corn rhizosphere microbial communities from Kellogg Biological Station, Michigan, USA - KBS C6-3 metaG (SPAdes) (version 2) | ecosystem: Host-associated > Plants > Roots > Rhizosphere > Soil ...
GAAGCCGCGGTGGGTCGCCAGATCGAAAGCCACCGAGAGCCCCGTCTGACCTGCCGCCAGACACCGGCGGTAGAAGGCGTTGGACTCGCGCGCGGTGGAGAAACCGGCGTACTGGCGCACGGTCCAGGCACGCCCCGTGTACATGCTGGCGCGCACGCCGCGTACGAAGGGAGGCGCACCCGGAATGCTGTCGGCAGCGAATCCGGCAGCGCTCGCGGCATCCAGATCAGCTCGCGTGTAGAGCGGCTTGCGGGCGATCCCCTCGGGAGTCTCCACTCCTGCGAGCGACGCGGAGCCCGCCCGGAGTTCGCCCTCGGCCAGTCGACGCCACTCTTCCAGATCGGCCTGCTTCGACATCTCGCTGATCTGTACCCGGCGCCGAACCGCCGTGCGGCTTCAATCCTTCTTGAACTGCATGACCAGCTCGGTCTGCCGCACGAGCCCGAGCTCATCGCGGGCGACGCGTTCGATGCTGGCCGGGGAGGTCTTCACGCTCTCCGCTTGACTGCGCAAGCGATCGATCTCCCGCTCCAGGCGCTGTACCTCCAGCTGCAGGCCCTTTCGCTGCTGCTCCAGGGCCTCGAGCCGGGCCAGCCCCGTCGGCGACCAGATCAGGAGAGGTACCGAGGTGGCCGAGAGGAGCAGCAGACTCGCGGGCAAGAGCTGCCGGAAGCGCGGATTCACGCGTACAGGATGCAGCAGGCTCGCGCTCCGCGGCCAGAAATCGGCGCCAGTGATTTGCAGCCCGTTTTCAGCGCGGGAAGGGCGATATATAAACCAAGCGTTGCACTCCGGGCGCTTTTAGGGCCAAAAGCGTAGCCTTCCGGTCCGTAAGCCGATAGATCGTTCGGCGCGTTCCGGAGTTCGCAGGCTCTCCACACAGTTTGTGGACCCTAAGTGGGCGGGTGTAGGAAGTAGGACCTCATGGAGATGGATAGCCTCCGCGGAGAGCTCGAGCGCTTGTTCGAGTTGGACGAGCTCATGAAACTGAGCTCGAGGCTGCTGGGGTTCGACCCCCGAACGATCGGAGGCACCACGGGCAAAGCCTCCTTCGTGCGGGCGCTCACGAGCTACTGCGACGCGCACGGCGCGGTGGAAGCCTTGTGCGACGCGGTGGTCGCCACCAAGCCCGACGCGGACGCGCGCCTTCAGGCCTGCCGCAGCGCGGGCCTCTCGGAGCCGCGCGAGCTGGAGCTGGGCGAGAGCTTCGAAGATTTCCAGATCGAGCGCCGGCTGGGCTCGGGCCCGCAGGGCACGTGCTACCGCGCCACCCGCGACGGGGCTCCGTTCCGGCTCAAGGTATTGCATCCTGAAACTGCGCGCGACCCGCGCGGGCTGCAGCGCTTCTTGACCTTCACGCGCATCCTCGCGAGCCACCAGGAGCCGGCCTTCCCCGCGCTGCTGGAGGCGGTGGTGACACCGGAGCGCACGTACTTGGCGCAGAGCTGGTTCGAGGGCGAGTCGCTCGCCGAGCGACTCGAACGCGCAGGGCCGATGCCGGCGAGCGACGTGCAAAACGTGCTGCTGTTGGTGGCACGCGGCCTGTGCGGGCTGCATGCGCGCGCCACTTGCCACGGCAATCTCAAGCTGCAGAACATCCTCCTCCAGACCGACACCGAAGGCGTGCGCGGCGTCCAGTTGCTCGACGCCGGTTGCGACCTAGTGGGCGCACGGCGCGCGTCGAATGGGCTGATCGAGGTCCTCTCTCTGCCCTCCCCGTCCACGGTGGCGCCGGAGCGCCTGCGCGGTCACCAGCGCGCGCCGAGCGAAGACATCTACGCGCTCGGTGCCGTCGGTTATGAGCTTGTCACGGGCAAGCCGGCGTTTACGGGCCGTACGGCGCTGGACGCGGCTTTTGGCCACCTGAAGGCTGCCCCCGAGGCGCCGAGCAAGGTGGCAACGCCCGGCTGGGTGAGCCAGACCTTCGATGCCTTCCTGCTGCGGCTGCTCGACAAGGACCCAGAGGCGCGCCCCGCCGACGCGCTGGGGCTGGTGACCGAGCTCGAGCAGCTGATGCGGGCTTCGGGTGAGCTCTCCGAGGCCAAGGTGCAGGAGCGCATCGATTCCCTGCTGGAACAGCCGGAGAACGAAGAGCTGGCCAGCGCGCTCGACGCGGCCGCCGGCGCGTATCGCGCTCAGGTGTACGCAGCATTCCTGGCGGCCGCGGACAAGCTCGCGGATCGTCCGGAGCAGGTCACCGTCCGCGCGGCCCTGCTGCGACGGGCGGCCAGCGGTCTGGCAAGCGTGCATCGCTTTCCCGAAGCGGAGGCCGCCTATACGAAGCTCGTGGACCTGGGCCAGGCCACGAGCCATGACCGCAACGCACTCGACGACGTGAAGCGCTCGCTGGGCAAGCACGAGGAGCTCGTCGAGAGCCTGCTCGGACGCATCGAGGGTGCGGAGACCGCGCTGGAGCGCGCCACGCTGATGGGGAAGATCGGCGAAGTCTACGCGCGGGATCTCGGTGACCAGACCCAGGCCGTCGTCGCGCTCAGCCAGGCGTTGTGCGAAGACCCGCGAAACCGCGGCTACGTGCGCCGCATCGAGGAGATCGCCGGGGCGGAGTCCGATCTCTGGTCGGAGATCTCCAGCACTTGCTCCGAGGCGGCCGCCGACGAGGAACGGGCCGCCGGCGAGCGGGCTCCGCTGCTCGAGCAGCTGGGAGTCTGGTACACCAAGCAAGGCCGCCCCGAGCTGGCGCTGCCGTGCTTTCAGACAGCACTCAAGCTGGAACCGAAGAGCGTGCGCGCTCTCGACGGTGTAGCGGGCGTGTACCGCACCAACAAGATGTGGAGCGAGCTCGGCGATCTGCTGGTGCACCGCGCGGACGTTAGCACGTCGCCCAGCGATGCCCGCGAGCTGCGCACGCAGGCCGCTCAGGTGCTGGAGAAGCACCTTCAAGACCTGGACGGAGCTCAGGAGCTGTACGAGCGCATCATCCGCGAGGATCCAGGCGACATCGTGGTCAGCCAGGCGCTGAGCCGCATCTACGAGCAGAACCACGAGCTGGATCGCCTGGTGCCGCTGCTCACTCGCCAGGCGGAGCAGGAACGCGGGCCCCGGCGCCACGCGGCCCTGTGCCGGCTCGGCGATCTGCAGCGCGCACATCTCGGCGATCTGGACGAGGCACGGCGCTGTTACGAGGCGGTGCTGGAAGAGTCTCCCCATCACCCGCAAGCGCTGCAGGGGCTGGATCAGACGCTGGCCCAGGCCGGCAGATACAAGGATCTGCTCGCGAGTCTGCACCGGCAGCTCGAAAGCTCGCCCACGCCGAGGCAACAGGTGTCGCTCTGGGAGCGCATCGCGGCGCTCTACGAGGAAGAGTTCTTGCTGCATGCCGACGCGGCCGTCGCGCTGGAGAGCGTACTGCGCCTGGACCCCAGCCGGACCCAGGCCATGGCCTCACTCGCGCGGCTGTATCGCACACTGGAGCAGTGGCAGGATCTGAGCGAGCTGTTCCAGCGGCACAGTGAGCAAGTCAGCGATCCCCGCGAGCAAGGCGGGCTGCTCATGCAAAAGGCGCGCGTGCTCGCCGAGCACCTGGGCGATCTACCGGAAGCCATCCATGTCTACGAGCTGGTCACCCAGCTCGCTCCCGAGCGGATCGAGGCCTTCGAAGCCATCGCCGATCTGCACGAGGCCCTGGGCAACATGCCCGAGGCGATCCAGGCGGTACAGAACGTCGCGGAGCGAGTCTCGGACCCCCAGGCGAAGGTGCGGCTGTACATGCGCACGGCGCGCCTGCTGGAGGCGCAGGGAGCGAGCGATGAGAGCCTGGAGTGGTACCAACGCGTGGTGGCGCTCGAGCCGACGCATGCGAAGGCCGTTCAGGCATTGCGAACCGCGTACACGGAGCGCGGTGACACGGCGGGCTTGATCGACCTGTTGCAACGGGATCTGCGCGAGGCAGACGGCGAGCGCGCCAAGAGCAAGGTCGCGACCGAGATTGCGATCCTGGAGCTGACGCGCAACAAGAACCCCACTGCTGCCGAACGGGCCGCTCGTCAGGCGCTGGAGCTCGATCCCAGCAACTTGCGAGCGTTGATCCTGATCGCCGACATCGCCTTGCGCGGCCGGCGCTATTCGGAGGCCATGGAGCACTACCAGCGCGCTCTCTCTCGCCTGGATACGCTGCCGGTGCCCGAGGCCATCCGCGTGCGCAGCGCGTACCTCGACGCCGCCGAGCATTCTCCCACCCGCTCGCCGACACAGATGCTGGAGCAGGCCGAGATTCTGCTGCGGCTGGCCCCCGACGACGCCAGCCTGCTGGAGCGCGCGGCCGATCTGGCCTTCCACTACGGCACCCCCGAGCAGACACGCACCTTCTACTCGGAGTTGCTGGAGGGGTTCCGCGATGTGCTGAGCAACGACCAGCTGGCGCTCGCCACCTATCGACTGGGTGAAGCCTTGCGGCTGGCGGGCGAGCTGATCCCGGCACTGGTGCACCTGCAAGAAGCAACCGAGCTCGCCCCCGACTCGCCGCACCCGCTGGTGGCGCTGGCGCAGATCCAGGAAGCCCTGCGCGATTACCAGAAGCTCGCCATCACCAAGCGCAAGATGATCGATCTGCTCGAGCCGGAGCAGCGCGCCGACGCCTACGCCGAGCTGGCCGAGCTGGAGCTGGAGAAGCTCGCCGATCCCAAGGCGGCGCGGGCGAGCTTCGAGGCCGCGCTCCAGCAGCGCCCCGATGACCGGCGGGTGCTGATCCGGCTGATGCAGATCCACAGTCAATCAGAGGACTGGGGGGAGCTGGTCGAGGTCGTGACCAAGCTGGCGAGCTTCGTCGACGAGCCGGCCCAGCGTGCCAAGTATCTGATGACGGCGGCGATGGTGAGCTCGCGCCAGCTGGGGCGGCGCGACCAGGCGGTGCAGTACTACCGTCAGGTGCTCGAGCTGGACCCGGGCAACGCCAAGGCTCTCGGGGAGTACGTGGTGCTGCAAGTCGAGCAGGGCGAGAGCGCCGCTGCCGAGCGGGCTCTGCTCACTCGCCTCGACATGGCGCGGGCCAAGAGCGAGAGCGCCACGCAGCTGGAGATGCTCGACGCGCTGTTCACGCTGTACCAGGGCCTGCCTGGTAAGCTGGAGGCGGCGGTGGAGACGGCGGAAGCGGCGGCTCAGCTGGAGCCGCAGAACCCGCTGCACAAAGTGCGGCTCAAGGAGCTGTACGAGCGCGACGCCGCCAAGTACCTCTCAAAGGCCGTGGCCTTGCACATCGCGACGCTTCGGCAGCGTCCGGACGACGAGGACGCCTACCGGCGGCTGCGCAAGCTCTACACCGACGCGCGCCGCGCGGACGCCGCCTGGTGCCTGTGTCAAGTACTGGACCTGTTGAAGCTAGCGCAGCCGGAAGAGTCGCGCTTCTTCCAGCGCGCTCACAGCGATCAACCGGCGCCGGCGCAGATCACGCTCGACGATTCGGACTGGACCAACTATCTGATCCACCCGAGCGTCGACCCACGCCTCACGCAGATCTTCGCGCTGATGGAGCCGGTCGTGGTAGCGGTGCGCGGCCAGAGCTTGGCGAGCCTGGGCTACGATCCGCACATGGCGGTGGATCTGAGCCAGCACCCCTACACGCTCGGCGGCATGCTGTTCTTCGCCGCTGGCGTGATGGCCATGCCCCTGCCACCGACGTTCGAGAATCACCACGAGCCCGGCGGGCTGCTCTACTTGAACAGTAATCCGCCCAGCATCGTCATGGGCTTGAGCGCGCTGCAGCAGCTACCCCTGCAGACGGCGGCCTTCATCGCTGCCCGGCAGCTAGCCAACTACCGGCCGGGTTTCCTGCTGCGGCACGTCCTGGCATCCATTCCCGTGCTCAAGGCCTGGCTGTTTGCGGCGTTCCGCATCTGCTCGCCGCACTTCCCGGTGGGCCAGGAGCTGGAAGGACCCGTGCTGGAGGCCAAGGCGGCGCTGGAGCGCTACCTGGCGCCGCTCAGCCGCGATCGCTTGGTGGAGCTGGTCTCCCGCCTGCTGCAGAGCGGAGCGGCGATCGACCTGAAGGAGTGGGTCACCGGCGTCGACTTCACTGCCGACCGGGTGGGTCTACTGCTCGCCAACGATCTGAAGTCGGTGACCGACATCATCAAGACGGTCGAAGACCCGCACGCTCCACCGCGCGAACGCCGGCTGCAGGAGCTGATCTTGTTCGCGATCGACGAGGGCTTCTTCGCGCTGCGCAGCCGTCTGGGAGTAGCCCTCGAGTCGTCGAACTGAGTCGCGGAGCCCTTCACTCCTCGCTGAGCTCTTCGTCCTCGGCCTCGCCCTCGGCGGCCTTCCCTCGCTTGCCGCGCGAGCGCTTGCGGGTGCCGGTGCCGTACAAGCTGCCGCTGTTGGTCGAGCCCTTCTTGCCTCCAGCCAGCGGCTTGGGTTTCAAGCGATTGAAGGCGCCGTACAGGCGAGCCGAGTAGGAACCGTCTTCGTTCTTGGTGAGCAACGTGCTCGTCGCCGTGTCAAACAGGCCCGGGATCTTCGAGTTGGGCTCCCCGAACAGCGTCTTCGTCAGCTCGGTTTGGCTCTTGTACTTCTCGCTGAAGCTGAACTTCAGCTCCAGCTCGGCCAGGCTGCCCTCCAGGCGCTTGCGCAGGCGCAGCCCACCCGTGAGCGAGAGATCGACATCCCGCCCCTGCGCGACGCACTCATCCAGCTTCAAGCGCCCGCCGGTGATGCCGGCCTTCAGCGTGAGCGCGCCCACGTGCAACTCGGGAAGCGCGATCATGCCCTGGATCTTCGCCTTGCCATCGCCGATCACCAGGTCTTCGGCGGCCAGGTCCACGGTGCCTTCGGCCTTGAGCAGGTTGTTCTCCGGCAGATCGACCGCAATGTGGCCGCTCAAGCGCCCGGACAACGGTAGACCGATCGCCGCGGCCAGCTGTGGGATCGCGCCCGGATTGACGCCATCGAGCTGCAGCTCCATGCGCCGCGCCGCGCTGGAGTCCTTGGCCCAGCCCGAGATCTCTCCGCCGAGAGCTTTTGCCCCGAACGAAGCGGCGCGCGCCCCGGTGAGCAGCGCGATCGGCGACAGGCTGACGTAGATCTGGCTGGCTTCCAGCACCTGCGGGGGCGGCGGCTTGACCTCCGCGGAGGCATCCACCGTCGTCGCCTCGGCGGCAGGCTTCGGCTCGCTGGAGCCAACAGTCAACCGGACGCCGTGCGCCACGACGCCGGGGAAACGCCATGACCACGACAACGAGTCGATCTCGAGCCGATCGGGATTCGGTGCGGTTTGCGCGGCATTGTAGGTCGAGACCAGGTACTGCCGTAGCCGGTCGTACGGAAAGCTCAGGTACGCAAAGATCACGAACGTGAACAGGTATGCGAGGCCGTAAGCGACCCAGCGCAGCTGCCGCAGCTCGAATTTCGGCAACTTCACTTCAAGTCCTCCTCGAGCTCATCGTCCTTTGCCTCTTCCGCCTTGTTGCTGGCCTCGGCTTTGGCCTTGGCGGCTGGCGCTTCCTTCGGCGCAATCCGGTGGAATGCGGAGACCGTCATTTGCACGTCATACGAGTCCGACTCGCCTCCGCGCTTGCGGATATTCAGCTTGCTGATGCTGATCGGTTCGGGCCCACCCGAGACACGCTCCATGAACTTGACCAGAGGCAGCAGGCCAACCTTGCGCAGCGAGATCGACGTGAAACGCTCCTCGAACTTCTTGCCGTGCGCGACGGGGGAAGGATCCTTGCTCTCCGGAATGGCGATGCCGCTGGCTTGCGCCGCCTTGTCGAGGTAGCCGGCGAGCGCCGGCACGGGCGTCTCATAGCGCACGAGCAGCGCATCCCGTTCAGCTTGACGCTCGCGTACCCCCTCTCCCTCGGCCTCCACGCGCGCGATCGCTTCCACCAGTTCGCTGTGTGTCGCTTCCGCGTCGCTGAGCAGGGCGGATACGCCGAATGGAATGGTGGCCAGGATCAGTACACCGAACACTCCGCCCAGCACCATGAGCAGGCGCCTCTCGCGCGGCGCGAGCGCGTCCAGACGATCTCGAAGCGTCACGGCTCTTTCGCTCCCTTGGCCGCCTTGGCGGCTGCCTTCTTGTCCGCTGCGCAGTCGATGTCGAAGGCCATCGAATACTTCTGGCGCTTGCTGTTCACGACTTGAGAGATCTTCGAGATCTTGACGTCCTTGAAACAGTGGAACTTGCCCAGCGAGGCGGAAATCTTCTCGGCCTCGTCCGTGGCGCTGACGACTCCCTGGATCTTGACCTTGTCGCCCGCCATGTCGAACTCGTCGATGTCGTGCACGATATCAGCGTCGATCGCCTTCGAGACTTCGTTCAGCACGTCCAGCGCATCGATCTCTGGCTGCGGATCCTTTTCACGTTGCGACAGGCTCTTGTCGAGCAGCTCAGTCAACTCCGCGGGGCTCGCCACGGCCTGGCCGAGAGCCTGCATCGAGAGGGACGAGAGCGATTGCTGGAGCGCCGCATTCTCTGCGTGCAGCGACTTGCTCTTGGCCCAGACCGAGAAGATGAAGCTGACCACGATCACGCCCGCCAGCGACGCCAGCAGGGGCCAGCGCGTCTTCAGGAATTCGTAGCTGTGCTGGTAAGCCAGCTCCCCTTTGCGCAGATTCAGATCGCGGGTGCCGCCCGTCAGGCTCAAAGCCAGCCCGATGGCCTTCTCGAACCCGACCAGCGCAGCGGCTTCCCCCGCGGGCAGCCCCTCGAAGCGCATCTGCGGCAAGGGCGACACGGCCACGCCCAGCGCCTCCGAAAGCACCGGTGCGGCTCCCTCGATGGCGGGACCGGCGCCGGCCAGAAACAGCCGCAGGAACGGCTCGCTGCTTCGCTGCAGCCATGCCGCTTGCGACTGGCGCAGCGCCGAGATCATGGCATGGCCACCGCCGTCCGCTCCGATCGAGAGCGTGCGCGCGAAGACCGGATAGCCATCGCGCAGGACCACGAAGTCGGAACTGCCCAGGCCCACGTCGAGCACGGCGACCACGCCTGACGCCTGCAGCTCGGGCACGACCTGGGCCAGGTTCGCGAGCGCGAGCGGCCCCGCCGCGATGCGCTCCGGCTCGACGCCGAGCGCGCGCTGGATCAGATCGATGCGCTGCTTGACCACCGACACGCGCGTGGCGACGGCCAGTACGCGCAGCCCGTCTTGCCCGGGGCGGCGCCCCAGCGAGCGGTAGTCGAAGCACAGCTCCTCGATGTCCACGGGAACCTGCGCCTCGATCTCGAAGGGAACGACGTCGCTGAGTTGCTTGGCGGCGGTCGCCGGCAGCTCGATGTCGCGGATGAACAGCTGGTCACCGCTCACGCTCGTCGCCAGGTGCTCCCCCTGTTGCACGAGCGGCAACGCGACGACCTGCAGCGCCTCCTCCAGAGCGCGAGGGTTCTCCAGCGGCGCCTCGCGGCAGCCGAGCAGCTCCAGCTTGCGATAGCGCGTCTGCAGAAGGGCCACCCGCACGTGCGTGGCGCGAATATCGATTCCGACTAGCCTTGCCATGTTCGTTTCGCAGCCACCGCTTCAGTTGACCCGGTAATACACTACTCTGCCCGCGGTGCTCGGCACCAGGGCGCCCTGAATTCCGCTCTCGTCCGTGTTCGCGTTTGAATCTGGTGTCGCCGTCGCGCCTGGGCTGGAGGGGTTGGGGCCTCCGCCGGCCGAGGTTACCTGGTTCACTAGATCCTCCACGCTCGGCGCTTTCCGGAAATCGACCACCGCGGTGAGGCGCACATGCGTCTCGCGCCGCGCCTGCCGCACATGGCCCTCGGCGTAGATGCTGAAGACCTTGCTCTCGATCGACAGACCCTTCTCAAACTCCGATTCGGAGAGGAAGTCGATCGGCTCGAGCCCTGCGCTGCCCAGCAGCATGGGGCCGAACTGGCCCTTCCCTTGCAGCGCTTGGAAGAGCTGCTTGCCGGAGCGGAAGATGGGGATGCCCGCAAACATCCCTTGCAGGAGACTCATGGTCGAGAGCAATGCAGCCGGCTTTGCTCCCGTCGGATCGTTGCACACCGGCGTGCCGGGCTTGGCCTGGGCGCAGATGTAAGAGAGCAACGTGAGAGGATTGGTCGAGTTGATGTTGATCTTGCCTTGCGACCAGACGCTCACCGGGCGCTTGCCCGGGTCCGACGGATCGGGCTCGACGAACGTAGCCCAGAAATCGTCTCCCACGCCGCGCACCATGCGCAGCTCTTCCAGGCTGTCGAACGGCGCATTCTTGCGCTTATACGGGTCGGACAAGTTGCTGTAGTAGGAGTCTTCCGTGCCGCTCGCCTGGTTCTGCGCCGTCGCCTCGCAGTTGGCGGTATCTTGATTAGGGTCGACCCAGTCGATGATGGCGGCGCAGGTGTCGAGCCGGGTCGAGTATTCGCCGGTTTCGCTGCGCCGATCGAACAGCGGATCATATTGCGGGCCGCCGATCAAACCCATCAGCTGCCGGGCGACGTTCAAGGCGCCGAAGGTGGATCGCGCAGCGGTGTTGAGGCTGATCTTCGAGTCCTCATCGACAATCCGGATCTCGAACCCCGCGCCATCCATCCCCAGGTCGGCGCCGCCCGAGATGTCGGTGCTGGTCAGGGCGCGAAACTGGGCCGCGCCCTCCGCGTCGTTGAACGCGCCCAGGATCTGCGGGGCGAACTCCCAGATCGGGATCTGCGGCGGCTTGCTGTTGCCGCCGCCGAGCAGCGAGAGGATCATGCCCGCCGCCTGCCGCACCGTCGGCTCGGACGCGATCAGCAGGCGCGAAAGGTTGATCGCGCTCTTGGCCGCGTACTCTGCCTTGAGCGCGTCGCGATCGGAGAGCGCGCTCGCGAACTCCGTGGACATCTCGTCCTGCGTTTCAGCGAGCATCACGGCCAGCATCACCAGCGAGCCCAGCACCATGATCAGCGCCGCCCCGCGCTCGCGCCCACGCAGCCTTCTTCGCAACCTGCTCGGGGCTCCGGGTGTCCCCGTCGAACTGCGCGCCGCCATCACTCGACTCCGAACGTGAGCGGATCCCGCATGGCGAGGACCACCTTGGTGACGAAGCGCAACGGCTGCACGCGCTGTTCGAGGCTTTGTCGCTCCACGCCCTTGAGGAGCAGCGAGACCCGCACCTGTAACGGCAGTCGGTTCTTCTGCGTGAGCGCCTGCGTCGAATCCCACTTGTCAGTCCACTGCGCGTTGGCTGCATCCAGGTAGCTCAGCTCGAACGCTTCCAGATTGGTGGCCAGGACCTCAACCTTGCCGCCGTGCTCGGGCTCGGTATCCGGGTGCGCGCTGACGCGACGCGCGAGATCGATCTGCCCCGAGCCGTCTGGGTTCGGCGAGCCAAAATAGGAGATTTCTGCCTGATCGGACTCCTTGGAGTCCTTGTCGTAGCGGCGGTAGCAGAAGCAATTGAAGTCGATGCGCGCCGCGGGGCTGTCGTGCGTGCCGACGAAGGCGGTGCGTATGGCGACCAGGTTCTGATCCGGAGGCTGATGCGCGGAGATATAGGCGGAGCTGAGCTCGTTGACGATGCGCTGCAGGGCAGCGCGCCCCTCGTGGTAGCGGTCGCTCATGCGGATCACACCGTCGCGCGTGCGCTCCAGCCCGTCGAAGGCGCCGTACATCAGCATGGATAACATGGCGAGCACGCCGACCGCGATCAGCAGCTCGATCAGCGTAAAACCACGCTGCAGCGCGATGCGCCGACGCGTCATCGGCTTCCCCCTGTACCACCGATCACGCCGCCTGCCCCACCCGATCCGCCCACACCCGACTCATCCACCGCCAACAAGCCGCCCTGCTGTGGATTGGTCAGGTACTGCACCACCGTCAAATCGCGCTCGGTGCTGCCGTCCTTCCAGAGCACCTGCACCGTCACCTTGCGGATGCTCGCTTCGAGCATGCCTTTCAGCTGCGGATACACCATGCTCAGCGCCATGGGGGCCAGGGCACCGGCACCCATCGAGGGGCCTGCACCAGGGTTCATTCCGCCCATCATGCCCATCAAGCCACCGACTGCATCCTGGGTGTTGCCCGCGCCAAAGTCGCTCTTCGTCTTATCGAGCCCCTCGCTGAGCTTCGACAGTGGGTCGGACGAACCTTCACCCTCCCCGGCCGCCCCCATGTCCATGCCGCTACTTGCACCCGCATCTGCGCCGCCGCCCATGGCCAGCTCCGGCAACATCACCGATGCAACCGTCCACTTGCAGCGCATGTCCTTCGCTTCTTCGTCCTCGCAGCAGGGACCCTCTTCGTTGTCCGTCGTCAGCTGATAGCCCTCTTTGAGTAGCTGCACCTCGATCTCGCTCATCTTGCAGCGCGCGAGGCCCACCGCCTGGCTGAGCTGTGCAGCTCGTTTGGCGCTGGAGAACAAGCCGGTCTGCGCGGTCAGGATCACGGTCAAACCGAGCCCCAGGATCGCCACCGCCACCATCACCTCCAGCAACGAAAACGCCGCCGAGCTGCCGGTGATTCCCCTGGGCTGCGGGGTGTTCCCGCAGGGAGAGCGCAAAGGGCGCCTCACTACTCCTCCCTCTCCTGGAAGTCGAGCTCGCGCCGCCCCTCTTCCATTTCGACGCGCCCGCGGATCAGCTTGGCGCGGCCCGTCAGCGCGCTCACCAGGATGGTGAGACCGGTGTCGTCTCCCTGCCTGGCGATCTGAATCGCCGCGCGCTCGGTGCCCCCGCCCGGCCAGAAATACAGATACGCGTGGCCCTCGGTGCGCGGCTCGGTGTCGTGTTCGGTCTGCACCTGGACGAAGCGGATGCCGGTGCCGAGCTCGCGGCCCAGCGCCGCATCGTCCCCGTCGCTGGCGAAGCCGGGTACGGGCATGAATCCCGCGGACGGAGCGCGCGGCCCCTGCACGATCTCGCGCGCGTAGTCGGCCGCTGCCTTTTCCGCCTCCGTCGCCGCCTGCGCGCCGCCCTTGGCGCCCTCGTCTGCGCTGCGCACGCGCAGCATGTGATCCTGTGTCTCCTCCAGTCGGATGCGGCCGCCCTGCAGGTCGAAAACCAAGCGCACCGGATGCCCCATCGAGTTGGCCCGGGTGAGTGCGGTGCGCACGCTGTTCAAGAGCAAGCTGGCCGCAGCGCGCTGCCGCATGCCCCCGAGCGCGCCAGTGCCGCTCATCACCATGCCGGTCAAACCGGCGATCAGCGCTACCACGAGCAGAATCTCGATCAGTGTGACGCCGCGCGCTCGCAGCTTCGCCCGCGCCCGGCGCCGAGCCGAGCCTGCGAAGATCGAGGAGCGCGCCAGTGCCGACAGCTCAGTTCTCCGTCTTGCGAATCGCAGGGACGCGGATGTCGTCCGGGGTGCCCGGCTTGCGGTCGGGACCGTTGGACTGAACGACGATCTCTTCGTCGGCGCAGGAGAATTGCCACTCCTGTCCCCAGGCGTCGACCTGATGGGAGTCGGAGTTGATCTGCTTGTCCGCCACCAGCTGGCCCATGGTCGGGCAGGAGCTCTCGCTGTTCTGCACCTGCCACAATTCGATGGCCTTGCGCAGGTTGCGTGCGTCTTCGGTGGCGGTCGAGATCTCCGCCCTCTTGTACTGTTGCAGCGCGTAGAAACCGACGCTGCCGCCGAGCAGTGCCATGATCGCGACCACGATCAGCACCTCGACGAGGGTTACGCCCGCGCTCGCTCGGCGCGCGCGGGCACGGCGCAGAAGCCGTGCGCACTTCTCGTCCCAATGGTTCATGTTGATGTTTCCTTTCTCGATCATTCGATGCGGTCCAGGCCACCGGCAATGCCATCGGGGCCCGCACTTATCAGCGTGTAAGCCTCCCCGGGCTCGGAACCCGGGCAAATCAAGGTCAGCGGCCGTCCCCAAGCGTCGCGGGGAACGCCGTGAACGTGCGAATAGTCGGACAGCGCCGCGAAGCTCTCCGGGCACTGGCCCTGGTGATCGGCGAGATAGGCGTCCAGCGCCTCGCGAACATCCAGCAGGATCGAACGCGTGCGCCGCACACCGGCCGCGTCTCGCTCGCGCACCACCACCAACACCAGGAGTGCGAGCGCGGCGGCGACCGCGAGCAGCGGCCTCAGCCTGTACAGGCCGAGCCGGCGAAATAAGCCGCCACGCTGCTCCCAGGGGAAGAACGACCGCCGCTCGGTCTTGCGCGCCTCGAATGCCCGGACCACGGCTGCCTCACTGCACCATCTGGTTCATCTGGACGAGCGGCATGATGATCGCCATGGCGATGAACGCCACCATGCCGCCCATCACCACGATGATCAGCGGCTCGAGCAGGCTGGTCAGGGTGGTCACCTTGGTCTCGACGTCCGCCTCATAGGTGCGGCTCACGTTCTGCAGCATCTGCTCCAGCTGGCCGCTGCGCTCGCCGACCGCGATCATGTGGGTCACCATCGGCGGAAAGTAGCCGCTGCGGCGCAGCGGATCCGCGATGCTTTCGCCTTCGCGGATCGAGCTGATCGCATCCTTCACGACGGCTTCCAGCTGGGTGTTGCCGAGCACGCTCTTGACGATGTCCATCGCCGAGAGCAGGGCCACGCCGCTGGCTAGTAGTGTTGATAGTGTGCGCGCAAAACGCGCCACGGCGACCAACAGGTTCAGCCGCCCGAAGATCGGCACGCGCAGCATGAACTTGTCCCAGGCGAGCCGCCCCGCCGGCGTGTTGCGCCAGCGGCGGAAGCCGTAGATGGCTACCCCGAGCGTTCCGAAAATCAACCACCAGTACGCTCTCAGTGAGTCCGAGACGAAGATCAGGAGCGCCGTGTACCAGGGCAGCTCCTGCTGCAAGCTCTCGAACATGCTGGTCACCTTGGGCACCACGCCCACCATCAAGGCTCCGACCAGCGCGGTCGCGATCAGCGTCATCAACACCGGATAGGCCAGCGCCGAGACCAGCTTGCCCTTCAGGCGGGCCTGGCCCTCCATGAAGTCGGCCAAACGCTCCAGCACGGTCTCCAGCGTGCCCGAGGCCTCGCCCGCCGCGACCATGTTGATGTAGAGCGGCGGAAAGACCTTGGGGTGTTGCGCCAGGCAGGTGGCAAACGCCGTACCTTCCTTGAGCGATTCGCCCAGCGCGGTCAGCACCCGCACGAGCGACTCCTTCTCCACCTGATCGACCAACGCGCCGATCGACTCGACCAGCGGCACGCCGGCGCGCACCAACGTCGCGAGCTGCCGCGTCATCACCGCGACGTCCGCGGCGGAGGCCCGCTTCATGAACGCGAACAGCTGAATGTCGCGCTGCGACTTCGCCTTGCGCTCGCTCTCGGGCGTGGCGAGCGTGAGCAGGATACCGTCGCGGCGCAGGAGGCCGCGCAGGGCCTTCGGGCTATCCGCGTCCCGGTAGCCCTTGACCGTCTTGCCCGAGGAGACCTCGATGCCCTTGTATTCGAAGACGGCCATCAGCGCGCCTCCGCCGGGCTCACGGGGCGCCCGCGGGGTGCCGGGCGTCCCCGCAAAAACCCGCGGGGCGCGGGGTGTCCCCGCAGAAACTGCTGGGCCTCGGCGGGCATGGCCCAGTCATTGGAAGCCCAGTCACTCATCGAACATGTCGTCCTGAGTGGCGGCCACCACCTCTTCCACGGTGGTGATACCGGCAAGCGCCTTCCGCGCGCCGTCGTCGCGCAGCGTATCCATGCCGCGCGTCTGCGCCACGCGGCGAATGCTCTGCGCGTCCGAGCTCTGCATCACCGCCTCGCCCACGGCGTCGTCGGCCATCAGCAGCTCGTAGATGCCGAGGCGCCCCGTGAAGCCCTTGCTGTCGCAGATCGCGCAGCCCTTGGGCCGGTACAGACGCGGCATGCCGGCATGCCGCCAGCCCACGGGCTCGTAGGGCGCGATCCCGTCGGTCGTACGCGCCACGTAGGACGGCGCGAGCCGGCGCTCGTCCCGGCGGCGGGTGCGCACCGGATCGATGCCGAGCTGTTCCAGCTCGTAAGGTGTCGCCTCGTACGGCTCCTTGCAGTGCTGGCAGAGCACGCGTACCAGCCGCTGCGCGAGCACTCCCACCACCGTCGAGCGCACGCGAAACGCCTCGATCTCCATCTGGATCAAGCGCGTGAAGGCGCTGGCCGCGTCGTTCGTGTGGATGGTGCTGAGCACCAAGTGACCGGTCATGGAGGCGTGCATGGCGATCTCCGCCGTCTCCTTGTCGCGGATTTCGCCGACCATGATCACATCCGGATCCTGGCGCAAGAAGGCGCGCAGCGCGCTGGCAAAGGTGAGCCCGATCTTGGGCTGCACCGGCACCTGATGGATCCCGGAGATCTCGTACTCGACCGGGTCTTCTGCCGTGAGGATGTTGATGTTGGGGTGGTTGATGCGGTTCACGCAGGCGTAGAGCGTGGTTGTCTTGCCGCTACCCGTGGGGCCCGTGACCAGGATGATGCCGTCGGGCTTGTGGATCAGGCCGTCCATCAGCAAGAAGTCGCGCTGGCTGAAGCCCAGGTCGGGCAGATCCAGCAGCACGCTGGTCTTGTTCAACAGACGCATCACGATCCGCTCGTGATCGCGGCTCGTCGGTACCGTCGACACGCGTACGTCGATCGCGCGGCCCGCGATGCGCAGGGAGATGCGGCCGTCTTGCGGCAGGCGCTTCTCC
>Ga0207678_10002588_pt1 | contig 16497 bp, 9 predicted proteins | sample KBSC63metaG_FD_184319 | JGI IMG/M metagenome (GOLD analysis project Ga0207678, IMG submission 184319) | Corn rhizosphere microbial communities from Kellogg Biological Station, Michigan, USA - KBS C6-3 metaG (SPAdes) (version 2) | ecosystem: Host-associated > Plants > Roots > Rhizosphere > Soil ...
CACTGCGAACCAAAGCTCGGGGCGATCCCGCCCGACAGGCCTGAGAGCATCCAGACTGCGGCGATCACGGGCGCCGCTGCGGTGAATTCCGATCGCGTAGCGGGCGGGATGGCGACGCGCGGGACCAGCGAGCGGAGCGCGCCGGGTACGCGGGTCACGCTCTCGGGAGACATGGCCATGACGAGGATTCCCAGGACCGTGATGATTGTGAGAACGATGAAGACGATGGCATTCGCCTTAGTTGTGAGCTGGATCGCGAGGCCAGCCAGCAAGGATCCGACACCGAGCCCGCCGGTCAGGCCGACGCTGCCGAGGATCGCGCCTAGTCTCTTCCGGTTTGGCGGGGCGAGTTCAACGAGCGCGGCGGTGAAAGCAGTCGTTGCTGCGCCGGTGGCAAAGCCTTGCACGATGCGGCCGGCAATCACCCAACCGATATCGGGGGCGACCAGGAACATGACGTTCGATGCGAGCTGAATGATCAGAGCTCCCATCAGAACTGGGTGCCGGCCGACATGGTCGGAGAGCGACCCCAGGGTGAGGACAGCGGCGAGGAAGCCGATCGCGAATACAGCGAACGCCAGCGTGAGAAGCGCTGCGGGCAAGTCCCACTGCTGTTTATAGACCACCAGCAGCGGCATCAGCGCGCCTGCCGCGAGATACAGACTGGTGAACGTGACTGCCGCACCAGCCATAGCCAATCCCGCGGGGAGGGTGCGGCGATCGAGCGAGCGGGTCATTCGACGACAGTCAAGATGCCCGAAGGAGCATCGAGCGCTTCGAGCGTCCGAGCTACAGCGATGTCGATGTGCACGCGCGGCGCCGGAGGCAGTTCGCCCTCGAAGTAGGTGTCGGGCCCATAGAGCAGGCCGTAGCGGAGGATGACACCGCTGGCCGTGAGAACAGCTCGCTCGAGTGAGGCGACCGCATCGGCTTCGAGCCCGGGCGCCATCGTCCACGCAACGCTTTGCGCCACAACCTTCGTCGGGCCCACGCCCTCCAACGCATCGAGCAGATTGCGGGTGCCTTCCACGCGAATGCGGGCATTGAGCCGCGAATCCTCAGGCAGGTTTTCCAGCTCGTCGGGAAGGTCGGTCAGCTCGTGCAGTAGTACGTCGGGCGTGAACGCGCGAACGGCGCTGAAGAGGCCCGGACGATCAAAGACATCGCAGACGATCGGTTGGGCGCCGAGGGCAGCCAGCCCGTCGGCTTTCCCGGCCGATCTCGTCATTGCGCCGACGATGTAGCCGGCCCCAAGCAGTAGCGGTACCAGGCGACTGCCCAGGACTCCGGATGCGCCCGCGAGAAAGACGCGACGCGAACTTGTCATCACCGTGTCTTTCAGTGGGCGCCGAGCAGATACGGCATGGTCCCGTGAGGAATCACACTGACGTCGGGAGCCAGGTTGGTGATCTCGACGCTGGCGTCCGATCGGCACGTCATTCCCGGGCCGTTCCCGACGCACGTATTCGGGACAGCCGAGGCCGTCGGTGCGGCCACGATCGCGACAGCGGCGGCGCCCGCCGCCAGCAGCGGTGTGACGAATGTCAGTTTGATTCGCATGATGGTGCTCCTTGTCGATTGGTTCCGACGTTACGGGGCAAGTGGACTAGGCGTATGGTCCATTTCTATGACAGATGACTGGGCCACTTTCACCGGCAAGCCGCCCCTTGTGTCCGGTGCCGACCTGCATCTGGACCTCATCGGACCCGGGGTGCGGGTCGGGTTGATGAATGCGCTGCGCGAGGCCGTGCGCACTGGGCGCCTGGTGGCCGGGACGCGGCTGCCGTCGACTCGCTCGCTCGCGGCCGACCTCGGCGTCGCCCGCAACACCGTGGCCGACGCGTATGCCGAACTCATCGCCGAGGGATGGCTGACTGCTCTGCAGGGGTCCGGGACCCGGGTGGCCGGGCGGGCCGCACCGCGCCGGGTTGCGAGCGCCGCTGGCGCAGCGAGGGTCGCCCCGCTCCGTCTCACCTACGGCCTGTTGCCGGGGTCGCCGAACCTTGCGGAGTTTCCTCGCACACAGTGGCTTACCGCGGCCCGTCGCGCCCTGACCGCGGCGCCGCACGACGCGTTCGGCTACGGAGATGCCCTCGGCAGGCTCGAGCTGCGTACCGTGCTCGCGGATTATCTGGCGCGGGCCCGCGGTGTGTACGCCGAGCCGGACCGGATCATCATCTGCTCGGGATTCCACCACGGCCTGATGCTGACGGCACAAGCACTCCGGGCGCGGCGGGTACGCGCCGTAGCTGTTGAGTCGTACGGATTCGACGTCTACCGTGACCTGCTGACCGACGCCGGCCTTCGCACACCACCTGTCTACGTAGACGAAGGTGGCGCGCGTACAAGCGATTTGGCGCGAATCAACGGAATAGGCGCGGTTCTTTTGACACCGGCTCATCAGTATCCGACGGGAGTCGAGCTGCGGCCGGACCGGCGCACGACGGCGGTCGATTGGGCGCGTGCCACCGGCGGGCTGATCTTGGAGGACGACTATGACGGGGAGTTCAGATACGACCGCCAGCCGGTAGGGGCGCTACAGGGGCTTGACCCGGAGAGAGTGGTGTACTTCGGCTCGGCAAGTAAGTCTCTGGCGCCGGGTCTCCGTCTCGCCTGGATGGTGGTGCCCGAAGGACTGGTGTCCGACGTCGTGGCGGCCAAAGGGTACGTCGAATGGTCAAGCACGCTCGACCAATTGACGCTTACGGAGTTCATCGCGTCTGGTGCGTACGACCGGCATGTGCGCTCGATGCGGCTGCGCTACCGGCGCCGCCGCGACGAGCTGGTAGCCGCACTTGCGCAGCGAGCGCCCGGTATTCGTGTGACCGGCATGGCCGCTGGACTGCAAGCGGTTGTCGAACTCCCGCGTGGCACCGAGCGCTCAGTCGTGCAGTCGGCGGCCCGAGAAGGGCTGGCTGTCAGCGGGATGGCGGAATTTCGCTACGAGAAGGCGGACTCCGGGTGGCGACTGCCGGAGCAGGACGCACTGGTAGTCGGATACGCGGCTCCCTCGGACAGTGCCTGGGCGGGCACCCTCGATGCACTGTGCAAGGTGATGCCATAGCCGGCAACGCCGAACCGGCAGGACCCGTAGCGACTGTTCGACGCCGTTCGCCCCCAACACGACCGAGCGTGCCCTACTTTTGGGCAGCGGCCACGGCTTCGCGCTTCAACGGCCGCACATGGGTCCCAAAGGAGCAGGCGAGATGCGGGTTGTGATCATCGGGGGCGGCCCCGCTGGAGTGTCGGCGGCCCTGCAGGCCGCCGAGTTGGGCGCAGAGGTCACGCTGATCGAGCGGGGGCGCGTCGGCGGCACCGCCTTCAACAGCGGTCCCGCGCCGGTGCGAACACTGGCTCGGGCCGCGCGCCTTGTCAGGGACTGGAACTCGTGGGAGACGTTCGGTTTGCGCGGGCCACGGCCCGAAGTCGACCTTGCCGCCACCCTGGCCAACGCGCAGCGGGTGGCCGCCTACCTCCATGAGCGCAAGCGCATCGCCGACCACATTCGGTCCGCCGGGGTCGACCTCGTTGAAGAGGCCGGCGACGTCCGCTTCGTCGACGCCCACACCCTTGCCGCGGCCGACGGCCGCACGTGGACGGCGGATCGGGTGATCATCGCCGTCGGCGGCAAGGCGGGGCGGCTACCCATCCCGGGGGCCGAGCTCGGCCTGACCTACGAAGACGTGCGCAACGTGACCGCTCTGCCCGAGCGGGTCTGCGTCATCGGGGCGGCCGACACGGGCTGCCAGCTCACGTCGATCCTGGCTGATTTCGGTTGTGCTGTAACGCTTGTCGAATATGGGCCTCGGATCGTTCCGCGCGCCGACATCGATGTCTCGGTCGCGCTCGAACACGCTTTCCGGGGGCGCGGCATCGAAGTCATCAGCAGCGCCGCAGTTCACCAACTCGAGGGCCTCGAACCCGGTGTGCGCGTGCGGTATCGAGTCGGCGCCGACTCCAGAGTGGTCGATGTGGACGCCGCGTTCTTCGCCGTCGGCTGGCCGGGTAACGCCGACCTCGTCGACGCCGCAGCCGCCGGCGTGGTCACCGAGCGTGGCTATGTGACGGTCGACGCGTTCATGGCCACGAACGTCCCTCACATCTTCGCGGCAGGCGACGTCGACGGGAACAGCATGCTCGTCAGCAGCGCGACGATCGAAGGCCGTGCCGCCGCCGAGAACGCGGTGCTCGGCCCGCGCCGTCGAGTCGGCCATGAGATCGTTCCCGCAGGCAGTTTCACCGATCCCGAGTACGGCAGCGTCGGGCTCACGGAGGAGCAGGCCCGCGCCCGCTATGACTGCGTCGTCGCGGTCGCCCGGTATGAAGACATGCTGCGGCCCGTTGCCGACGGGCAGCCGGAAGGGTTTTGCAAGCTCATAATCGAAACCGCAGAGCGGAAGATCGTCGGCGCTCACGTGTTCGGTGAGTACTCGGCCGAGGTGATCCAGATGGTCGCGGCCTGCATGGCGGCGGGGATGCGCGTCGAGGATGTTGCCGAGCTTCAGTTCGCCTTTCCCACCTTCACCGAGGGAGTCAGTCAGGCTGCCCAGATGGTTGTCAATCAGCTCGGCGTCCGTCCGATGTCCCGACTGTGGAGCAGTCTGGGCACCACGCCGTCAGTCCTGGACTGACCGGTTGCGGACTGCGAACCTTAGCCGACCTTCGTCAACGTGAACTCGGAAGTAGGACCGCGGAAACCACTGGGATCGGTGCTGCCACACGTGCCGGGGCCCCCTTGGCTGAACGCCGTGCCGGCGAGTGTTGCCGCGCCCCATGAATATATGGTCGTTCCCGCAGCGCGGCTGTTGTCGTCGCACGTGAGCGCATCGGGTCGCGCAGCCGCCATGTTCCAGCGATCGCCGGCCAACTGCGCCTGCCCGCTGTAGGGCGCGTTACCAGCCGACGAATTTGTCGCTGCGACGTCGGCGCATTCTGGGCTACACGGTGTGATCGTCCACGAAGTTGTGTTTCCGGTTTCCACAGTGAACGTGTAGATGCCGCTCAACTCGCCACCGGGCGCGGCCGGCGCAGGAACAGTGGGCGATGTAGGTGAAGTCGGACCGCCGGCCAAGGCGGGACTCGGGACGCCGGTAGCGACCGCAGCGAGGATTGCCGCTGCGCCGAGCACTTGAGCGATATTCATAGTTCCCCCTAATGGCCGAGACGTTGCCGTTCAGCCGTAACAGGGAGTATTGCCTCCATTTCGCCGCGGTATCAGCCATTCAGGAAACCTCACCCCACCCGCGGCAGGCGCTGGCGCACTTCGACGTCTCGCCGGACTTACGATCCTCCCAGCTGATCCAGGGCGACGCGCAGCGACGTGCTGGGAATTTTGACCAGCCCACCATAAGGCTGATCCATTTCGAGCATCATGAAGATCGGGCCGGCAAGTGCAAGCGCAGCAACGAGCAACGCTGCCACCACGCTGGCATTGCGAGGTGCGTAAAGCCCGAAACTGGCGAAGATAACCGTCAGCCAGGCCACGACTACAACGAAGAATGCCCAAGGAAACCTGCTGCCAATCTGTTCGATGGTCGTCCAACGAGACTCCGCTATCGTGCTGGTGATCTGCAACGCATTGTTTCGGAGCCACCGCTGTTGTTCCGTCTGCGGCGACAGTGCAAAGAGATCCCGCTGAACCAAAACGATGCCGGCCCCGCTGCTGAGTGCCGTGAGCGACACCGCACCGTCTTCCTCCGGCCAGATCTGGCTTATTCTTTCTGCAAGCAATTGCTTGGCTAGAGTCCGGATTTGTGCGGTCTCCGGCCCATACTCGGCCAAGGTTCGATCGAGCATGATGAATTGCACTCCCGCACTGCGCAGTTCACCTTCCCTCTCACCGAGCGAGCTGATGGAGGAGCCGGTGAGGAGGCCGAGCACCACAGCCGATAGCGTTGCCAGCATGGCCATTACGATCCTGATGGCGTCGCGAGATTCGGTGCCTACGTGCTGATCAGGAAGGATCTTCCCGAGGAGCATCCCAACCATTGCGCCGCCGAATATGATCGCGAAGACAGCGACGCCGATCCAAATATCCTTCATCCGCTTCTCCGCTTGCCGGCGGCCGTCCCGACTGGCCCGCCCGTGGTGTCGATCGGTCGAATGCTACATCGGACACACATTCTCATTCGCTGAATGAACGTGCGAAGGGTAACGATCGGCGGCCGGGATTACCCATGGTGTCTGTTCCGGTTTGCGTTCGGAACGCATCGGCGCTTTTCCTCTGCAGCAACATATGATCGGTTACGCTCGCCCTATGGCGTTGCTCCGCAGTGGCCCGCGCGGGAACAGCCGCACGTACGTGCACGAGTCCCGATGACATTTCTACGGTCGTTTCGACGCTTCATCGCTGACTTCCGATGGGCTTTGCTGGGCTTAGCCGCCGTGATCGCGTTCACGCTTGGCTGGCTGGGATATACGGAATACCTGAACGAGTTGTACGCCGAGGGGGCGATAAAGCATCCCCCTCAGCCGACCGACATCGCCTACAGCACCTTCAAGTTGTTTCTGATGGGATCACCCGGCACGACCGGGCTGCCGGTCAAGATCGAGATCGCTCGGATCCTCGCGCCGGTTGTGTCCGGATGGGCCGCGCTGAGCGGGCTAGCCTTGTTGTTTCACGATCGGTTTCAAGAGCTCCGTATCCCGCTGATGCGCGGTCACGTCGTAATCTGCGGCCTGGGCTATGTCGGCAGTCTGTTCGGGGAGCACCTTCGACAGGCCGGCCACCAGGTGGTCGTCGTCGAATCGGACTCCGCGAATCCGCTGTTAGAAGTGCGTCGGAAATGGCGCAGCCCGGTCGTTGTGGGCGACGCACGGCTGGAAAGCACGCTGCGGGCGGCCGGGGTGCAGCGTGCGGCCCAACTTCTCGCGGTGTGCCCGACCGATGCGGTGAACACCGAGATCGTCGCCGTCGCGCGGCAACTTCCGACCGGCCGTCGAAGTCGTCCGCTGCGATGTCTGGCTCGAATCGGTAACGCGGAGCTGTGCCGGTTGCTGCGGGTCCAGGAGGCCAACTCCTCAGACGGCGCACTGTCGTCACTGGACTTCTTCAACATTGACGAGATCAGTGCGCAGTTGTGCCTCGACGAGTTCTCCATCGATGCCGAGAACGGCAGGCCGCACGTCCTCGTCAGTCGCCTTGATGCGCTGGGAACATGGTTGGTGAAACACGCGGCGTGGAGCTGGTTTACAGACCGAACCGACGAAACCCCCCTCTGGGTCACGGTTGTCGACGACAAAGCCGACGAACGCGTTCGCGGGCTCCTCGACCAGTACCCGGCCCTCGAGTCGGTGTGTCGGTTCACAGAATTGTCGATGTCGGTCCGTGATCTGCACCGACTCGACGCGGTGCAGGCCGACGTGAAAGCGCCCCCTATCACGTGCGCCTACGTGAGCGCATATCGCGACGAAGACGCGATCGAGGGCGCGCTGACGTTGCGCCATTACCTTGATTCGGCCGTCCCGATGGTGGTCGTGTTGTCACGCACGGATGGGGTGGCCCGGCTCATCACCGACGCCACTGCCAGTGGCGAGCTGACGAACGTCAACGTGTTCCCGGCGCTGGAGCGCGCTTGCACGGCCGAGCTGGCAGCGGGCGGGTCATTCGAGAGGATCGCGGTCGCCATCCACCGCCGTTGGCGCGCAGGACAACTCGCCGTCGGCAAGGACGCGCCGCCCTGGTCCGAGCTGGACGAGTCGCGCAAGGAGTCCAATCGAGCTCAAGCCCGCGACATGCCGGTCAAGCTGCGCAGCATCGGGTGCACCATCGCGCCGCTACACGACATACGCGCGCCGGCGTTCGAATTCACCGACGAGGAGTTCGAGATGCTTGCGATCGCCGAGCACAAACGTTGGGTGACCGAACGGCTGGCATCCGGGTGGCGGCAGGGACCCAAAGACGTCGGGCAGAAGACCACGCCTTATCTGGTTCCGTTCGACGAGCTGCCGCAAGACATCGCCGACCTCGATCGCGACGCGGTGCGTCAGATCCCTGACGCGCTCGCCTTGGTCGACCTCAAAGCCATCCGATCCGCCACGAGCTCAAGCCATGTCGGATATCCGGCCCTTATCGGTGATGATCGGTAGGCGAGTCACTGAGCCGCGTCTCACCGGATCCACGTCGGCGGTGCGAACTTCAAATCGTCGACGAGCAGCGCTTCTACGGTTTGAAAGGCTCCCTCGACCCAGCCTTGATCGGTCGACCACGCTTCACCCACGATGTGCAAAGCTATGCCCGGTAACGGCGTCCGCACCGCGGGCATGACTTCCCAGCTCTTCACGCCCTGCTTCCACGTGTGCCAGCCGGACACATACGGCTCGCTACCCCAGTCGATGAAACCGGCAGACAAGATCGCCGGCGTCTCCTTCAGGTCGTGCACAGTGACAATTTGGCGGGCCAGCTCAGTTGCCATCGGCCCTTTCGGATCGAGCATGGTCAAGCCGGTGGCGTTTGATTGCTCCATGTTGCGCAAACCAGACCAGAAGTCGACCGCCGGCTCGTCGAAGTAGGCCATCGTCGCGGCTCCAGACGATCCGGCCGCGCGGCCCGGCTCCGTGCCGAAATAATAAAGCTGCCGCGCAGGCAGATCGGTCACTGCGCGGCCGCTTGACAACCCGAGTGTGCGCCACCACGGCTCGGGATGAGCGACGAAAGCTTTTGCCAGCGGCCTAGCCGTAACAGTCGCCAACACGCTCGCCATAGCGGGCGCCTTCAGCGCGGGGCAGTGGGGGATACGTTCGATCGCTTGCTGCGGCATCGCGAGGATCACGCGCCGAGCTTTCACGCTGCGGTTCCCGTCCGCGGTTGCGAAGACGAGCTCGTGCAAGTCACCAGGTTCGCGCGCGACGTGGAGTGACTCGAGACGATGCCCTCGGTTCACTGCGGTGCCATTGCGTTGCAACGCGGCGGCAAGCTGTTCGGGAAGTGTTGCCATTCCATTGACGAGAGTCTTGTACTCGGGGTCGTTCGCGAAGTCGGCGAGAAGCCACGGCAACGCCTCTGCCGCATTCCATTCGCGCGGGATCGAGCAGTAACCGCCGCCATCGTCGACCAGCATCACCGCCTCGTACGACAGATAGCGGTTCAAGAATTCCAAGAAGCCCCAGTCACTGAGGGGTAATCCGTCGAGCGTCAGTTGTCGCTTGACGGTTTTCCACTTTTCAGCGTCGAGCTTCTCTGCGTCGGGAACGAGATCGCGAATCGCTCTGACCATCAGCCCGGTGGGATCGTCACCGGCCTCGTTGTTGTTCAGCGCGTAGGGAATTGCGCCCGGGCGCGCATAGTCGGCGTTGGTAAAGTGCTTGCCTCGAAGGAAGGCGAGATTTTCCGGGCCACCCATCGGAAACGGTCGAACGTCGAACCCGAGATGTTGCACCAGCGAGGAGATGATCCGTTGGCTCGTAAGGAAGCGCATGCCACCGAACTCCGCCACGAGACCGTTTGTGCCGGGCATGCTTACACTCATGAGCCGGCCCCCGATTCGATCGGTCGCCTCGAAAACTGCGATCTGATCAGGCGGATCCCCGCCGTCGGCGAGGCGCCAAGCCGCGTAGAGTCCCGCGATGCCACCGCCGATCACCGCGGTGCCAAGCGTTCCATCATCGGAACTGTTGAACGCGCACGCGGTGGGGGCCACGGCCAGCAGTGCGACGCTTGAGGCGGCCGCGCCGATAAAACGCCTGCGCGTGAGGCCTTGACCGGTGTCGCCGGCCTGCAATTCGGCCATGGCTGCTTTCCTCGCTAATCCGGAGACATTGGCAGATCGGGGCAGACCTTGATGTAGTCGATGTCGGGCGACACCCACTCGTTCCACTGCTTGTGACTCATATTTGCAGTCAACTTGTCGCACAACTCTTTTGGACCCGCAACGGCGGGCCAGACCCGGACCGTACCGTCCGTGCTGCCCGAAACAATGCGCTGCCCATCGGGGCTGTACACAACACTGTTCACGTCGTCGGTGTGGCCCATCAACGCATCAGCTGCCTGCTGGCCGGACTCGACGTCCCACACCCGGATGGTTTCGTCGAGACTGGCGGACGCGATTGTGCGGCTGTCGGGGCTGTACGCCAACGCAACGACCGTGTCCTCATGGGCTTGCAGTGGCTCGCCGACTCTGTCGAGAGTGCTCGCATCCAACCGCTGAATGACGCCGTCGGCACCCGCGGCCGCGATGCTGCGCCCGTCGGGGCGGTAGGACACTGCGAACACGACGACATCCGCGCCGCCGATGGGGACTGCCCGTATCAATTGGCCTGTGTTGGCGTCCCACAATCTCACCGTGCCGTTATAGCCGCTCTCCATGCCGCCGGACACGATGTGTTTGCCGTCAGGGCTGAACGCAACACTGTGTACCATTTCGCCGTGTTTCCACGGCTCGCCGATGGGACGGCCCATTTCGACATCCCACAACCGGACGGTGCCGTCGTGGTCGCTCGATACCGCAATCGACGTGTCTCCACCGCCAATGGCCAAACGGCGTCCATCGGGACTGAACGCCACGCTCGTCAGTGGCCCCTGCTTGGGATTGATCGGGGCGCCAACGAGCGTGCCGGTGTTCGCGTCCCACATCCGAACCGTGCCATCGGCGCCGGCGGTGGCGAGACGCCGTCCGTCCGGGCTGAACGCGACGCTGGACAGCGGCTTGTCGCTGGCCACGAGCGGCTTGCCGATCGGGCGGCCGTTGTCGGCGTCCCACATCCGCACCGTGCCATCGGCACCCGCCGACGCGATGCGCTTCCCGTCTGGGCTCACCGCGACACTGGACACTGCTCCGATGTGGCCGATGAGCGGCCGACGTATGCCGACATCCCACAATCGGATCGTCCCGTCCTGCGATCCCGAGAGGAGGTGGGTTCCGTCGGGATTGAACGACAAAGTAAACACCGCGCTCTTGTGGCCCAGCATGGGGGCACCGAGCAACTGCCGGGTGTCGACGTCCCACAGTCGCACCGCACCGTCATTACCTCCGTCGGCAAGCCGGTGGCCGTCGGGACTGAACGCCACGCTCATCACCTGGGTCCCGTGACCGGTCAAGGGCTCGCCGATCGCCTCACCGGTTTGCCCGTCCCATATCTGCACGTCTCCGTCGGCGCTCGCCGAAGCGAGTCTGCGGCCGTCGGGGCTGAACGCCACGTCCATGATGATTTCCGTCGTGTCATCCTCGTGGACTCTGTGTGGAGGACCGATCTGCTGCCCGGTGCTAACGTCCCAAATCCGTACAGCCCCGTCGTAACCGCCAGTGACGACGCGCCGTCCGTCGGGGCTGAATTCCACGCAGACAATCTCGGCTGGATGGTCAATTGGTTGGCCGATGGGTTGGCCGGTTTTCGCATTCCACAGCCGCAAGTCGGTGTCGACGCTGCCGGTGGCGATCATGAGCCCGTCGGGGCTGAACGCTACCCCCCACACCTCGTCTTGATGGCCCTTCATTGGCGGACCGATCGGTTCCCCGGTGTCCGCGTTCCATAGCCGTACGGTGCGATCGTCGCTCGTGGTCGCGAGCCGGTGACCGTCGGGACTGAACACAGAGTCGTTAACCCATTCGGTGTGTCCGGTAAAGTCTTTGCCTACCTGTTGGCCGGTCTGAGTGTCCCACATGCGCAATGTTCCGTGATCGCCTGCAGTCACGAACCGGTCACCGCGAGGGCTGAAGGCGGCACCAGGGCTGAGGGCACCGCCGAAGGATCCCGCCGAGGTGTCGATGAGCTTGAGGGTGCTGAAGGTCTCGACCGCCGCTGAGTACAGCTGTTGCTCAAATGTGTTTGGAGAGAGCGCGTTCGCGGCAAGCAGCTCTTGTATGGCCCTGGCATCACTGCCCGGCCTGTTGCCATTCAATATGCCGTCCGCATCGGAGGCCAGCCGAACACTGGTCGCTTGGCGGAATCGGTCTTGGGCCTGATGGCGGGCGCTGACGGCGTAGACGAGTCCGACGACGGCAACCACGGCGACCGCCGCGGTAATCGCCACGACGGCACGCAGGATCCGCGAGCGCTTGCGCAAGTCGGTCGCGTGCTTGCGTAAGTCGGTCGCGTGCGCTTCGGCTTGTGCTTGCCGTTCTTGCGCATTACGTAACTCGGCGTGCCGGCGTTCCTCCTCCGCGGCGACCCGATCGTTCTCGCTTTGTCGAGAAGCGTCGAGGTATTCGCGAACGGGATTCATCCGTTGTGTGAAAGTGGGAGAGCTCACCACTTTCTCGGCGTCGGCAAGACGAGAACCGGCGAGCAGCCACGCCGAATCCTTGTTGTTGCTTTTCCACGCGGTGTCGGCACGTTCGACGTCATCGGCGACCTGAAGTTCGTGGCGTTGCTCGCGAAGCCAGTCCGCCAACTCATCCCATTGGCGCAGCAGGCTTTCCAGGGCGACCTCGACAACGACCTGGCCGTCGCGCTGGTCCTTGACCAACAGCCGCTTGGCGACCAGTGCGTCGATCAGTGGTCTGCTTTCCTGCGGCAGGTCCTCATAGCGGGCCATCCGACGCAACGGCTGATCATTATGGGGGTTCACGGTGGCCAGCCACGGAATGAAAGCCGCCCGCAGACAATCGAGTTGGTGGCGGCGTTGATCGGGATCGGCGGCGAGGATCTCATTGATCTCCGTCTCCACGACACGGCGCATCCCGCCCATCGCCTCGTACTGCTCGACGGTCAACTCACCCGTGGAGCCGTAGTCGGCATACAGTCGCGCCAACGTCAGCGACAACATCGGCAGTGTGTCGGCGCCCTCGGCGGCATCAACAAGGAGTCTCTCCACCAAATCTGGTGAAATCGCCAGACGCCGGCCGCCCTCGCTGGCACGAGCCGCCGGGCCAATAATCACCTCCTTGAACTGGGTCGGCGGCATGGGCTTGAGGTCATCGAAAACCCTCGACTCCACGCCGGCCAGTTCGGGGTGGGTCTGCATGACCTCATACCGGTCGGTCCGAATGGTGGCCACCACGATCAGGCTCAGCGGTTGCAGATCCGTTCGCACCGTCAGCCGCCGAATCAACGACATCAGCTCCGCGCCTTGAGCTCCGGCGTCTGCGGAGAACAACTCCTCGGCTTGGTCCAACGGCAGAATCAACGTCGGAGGGGCGGGCCTTTCATCGCCGCTTGCCGGATCCGGTAACCGATCGGTCGCCTTCTGCTGGACCTCGATCAGCAACTCGCGGACTCGCTCGACGTCATCGCTGCACGCGGACTTGATTTCGCCGAGGCTTGGTGCCGATAAGCCCAGCTTGTCTCGAGCATGCCAAATAGCCGCAGCCAGGCCGGTATCCCCGGTCAGTGCGTTGCGACCGGGCCGCACGACGCCCAACAGCGCGAAACGACGGTCCTCTCGGGCCAAGCGCGGCAGTAAACCCGCGCGAAGAAACGACGACTTACCTGTTCCCGACGGACCCAACACCACGAACAGCGACTTCGTCTCGGCCGCCCTCATGCCGCGGAGCTCATCGAGCCCGTGCACGATTGGCGCATCCCGGCCGAAGAACACCGCGGCATCGACCTGTTCGAAGGGCTCCCACCCGCGATACGGAGCCCGATCCACGTCGTCGGGCGGCGGCCATACGAACGAATGCGCGCCGATGCCAGTCCCGCGGATCGCGTCTCGTAACCGGTACAAACCGGTGGTGGCGAACATCACCGGTGGTCCGCCGCCCACATCGATCGAGGTCATGTCACTCTCACCGAACACGTCGCACCGCTGCCACTCCGAGGTCAAGTCATCACCGGCCGACGGCTCGAGGCGGGCACACAAAATCTGCTTATTCAGATTCTCCGCGACCCGGTATTCGGTCTTGCACTCATGCGACGCTTCCCAATTGCGTGAAAGCAGGCAGACCACCGCTTCACATTTCGCGCTCGCCTGCTGCAGCCGGTCTTTCCATCGCTCTCCCGGCCGCAGGCCCACCTCGGGATCGATGTCAAGGAAAATGTCGGTCGCCAGCGGAGGATCCTGATCCACCAGCCAGCGCTTCAAGGCCAACGCCTCACGCGCATCGAGACTCGAATGACTCAAGAAGATTCGCGACATTTCTAGTCCGGAGGCATTGGCAGATCGGGGCAGAGCTCGATGTAGTCGATGTCGGGCGACACCCATTCGTCCCACTGATGGTGGCTCATATTCGCAGTGAGCTTGTCGCACAGATCTTTTGAACTTGCGGTGGTCGGCCAGACCCGCACAGTACCGTCGGTGCTGCCGGAAACGATGCGCTGCCCGTCGGGACTGAACACCACGCTGTCCACGTTGTCGGTGTGCGCGGTCAAGGCGTCACCTACCTGCTGGCCGGACTCGACGTCCCACAAACGGACAGTTTCGTCGCGGCTCGCAGAAGCGATTGTGCGGCCGTCCGGGCTGTACGCCAAGGAAACGACCCTGTCCTCATGGCCTTTCATCGGCTGACCGATGATGTCGAGCCCGTCGGCATCCATCACTTGGATGAAGCCGTCGACACCGGCGGCCGCCACGCGACGCCCGTCCGGGCTGAACGTCACGGCCCATACAATCCTCTGCGCCTCGCCGATCGTGGTTGCCGAAACCAGTCGACCCGTGTTGGCATCCCACAACCTCACGGAGCCGGTGTTGTCGCCCTCGTTGCCGCCGGAGACGATGCGATTACCGTCAGGACTGAACGCAACACTGTTTACGCGTTCGCCGTGTTCCCATGGCTGTCCGACGGGACGGAACGCTTTGACATCCCACAACCGGACGGTGCCATCATGGTCATTCGCCACGCCGATCGACGTGTCTCCACCGCCGATGGCCAAACGGCGGCCATCGGGACTGAACGCCAGGCTCGTCAGTGGCCCCTGCCCGGGATTGATCGGATCACCAACAAGCGTGCCCGCATTTGCATCCCACATCCGCACCATGCCGTCGGCGCCGGCGACGGCGAGACGCTTTCCATCCGGGCTGAACACGGCGCTGGACAACGGCTTGTCGCTGTCGACAAGCGGCTTGCCGATCGGGCGGCCGTTGTCGGCGTCCCACATCCGCACCGTGCCGTCGGCACCCGCCGACGCGATGCGCTTTCCGTCGGGGCTCACCGCCACACTGGACACGCCCCCGATATGGCCGATGAGCGGCCGACGTATGCCGACATCCCACAACCGGATCGTCCCGTCCTGCGATCCCGACAGCAGGCGGGTTCCATCGGGGCTGAACGATAGGGTCCACACTCCACCCTTCTGGCCCTTCATCGGCGCACCAAGCAACTGTCGAGTGTCGGGGTCCCACAGCCGCACCGCACCGTCACCACTGCCGGAGGCAAGCCGGTGACCGTCGGGGCTGAATGCCACGCTGAGCACGCGGCTCCCGCGGGCGGTAAGGGGCTCGCCGATCGGCAGCCCGGTTTCGGCGTCCCACAAACGCACATCCCCGTCGCCGCCCGCGGACGCGATCCTGCGGCCGTCTGGGCTGAACGCGACATCGATCACTTCGCCGGTGTGGCCAATTAGCGAAGGCCCGGACTGCTGCCCGGTCCTGACGTCCCATAACCTCAGCGTTCCGTCGGCATTCCCCGTGACGATGTGTCGCCCGTCGGGACTGAACTCCACGCTGATGACCCTGTCTGGGTGTCTAAGCGGTTGGCCGATGGGCATGGCGGTGTCGGCGTTCCACAGCCGCACGGTATGGTCCACGCTGCCGGAAGCGAGCATGTGCCCGTCCGGGCTGAACGATACCGCCCACACCTGGTCTTGATGGCCCATCATCGGTTGGCCGATGGGTTGGCCCGTATCGGCGTTCCACAGCCGTACGGTGAAATCGTCACTGACGGAAGCGATTTTGTGACCGTCGGGACTGAACGTGGCACCATCGATCCATTTGGTGTGTCCGACCAAGTTCGGACCCAGCTGAAGGCCCGTCTGAGCGTCATACAAGCGCAACGTTCCGTTATCGCCTCCTGTCACGAAGCGGCGGCCATCAGGGCTGAAGATGGCACCAAAGACCCCCATCCCTGGATCGATCAGCTTGAGGGTGTTGAATGTATCGACACCGACGGAGTATATGTTCTGGTCAAATGTGTTCGGGGAGAGCGCGTTCGCGGCAAGTAGCTCCAGCAAGGCCCGTGCATCACTGCCCGGCCTGCTGCCGTTCAACATGCTGTCGGCGTCGGAGGCCAGCCGCACACTAGTCGCCTGGCGAAATCGGTCTTGCGCCTGGTGGCGGGCGCTCACGGCATAGACGAGCCCAATGACGGCAACCACGGCGACTGCCGCGGTAATCGCAACAACGGCACGCAAGATCCGCGACCGCTTGCGAAGATCGATCGCGTGCGCTTCGGCCTGTGCTTGCCGTTCCTGCGCATTGCGCAATTCGGCATGCCGGCGTTCCTCCTCCGCGGCGACCCGATCGTTCTCGCTTTGTCGAGAAGCGTCGAGGTATTCACGGACGGGATTCATCCGCTGCGTGAAAGTAGCTGAACTGACCACATTTTCGGCATCCGCCAAACGTGACCCTGCGAGAAGCCACGCCGGATCCTTGCCGTTGCTTCGCCACGCCGTGTCGGCTCGTTC
>Ga0207678_10002589_pt1 | contig 16491 bp, 15 predicted proteins | sample KBSC63metaG_FD_184319 | JGI IMG/M metagenome (GOLD analysis project Ga0207678, IMG submission 184319) | Corn rhizosphere microbial communities from Kellogg Biological Station, Michigan, USA - KBS C6-3 metaG (SPAdes) (version 2) | ecosystem: Host-associated > Plants > Roots > Rhizosphere > Soil ...
GAGCTGCGCACGCCGCTGAACGCGATCCTCGGGTTCTCCGAGGTGATGAAGAGCGAAATCTTCGGCGCGCACACCGTGCCGGTCTACAAGGAATACTCCGCCGACATCCACAATTCGGGCGTCCACCTGCTCAACCTCATCAACGAGATTCTCGATCTGTCGCGGATCGAGGCCGGCCGCTACGAACTGAACGAGGAAGCCGTGTCGCTGGTGCATGTCGTCGCCGACTGCCATCACCTGTTGAAGCTGCGTGCGAGCAGCCGCGGCATCAATATCCACGAGGTGTTCGAGCACGGCATGCCCAGGATCTGGGGTGACGAGCGCGCCACGCGCCAGGTCGTGCTCAATTTGTTGTCCAACTCGATCAAGTTCACCCCGCAGGGCGGCGAGATCTGGCTCAAAGTCGGCTGGACCGCTTCCGGCGGGCAATATCTCAGCGTCAAGGACACCGGCTCCGGCATCGCCGAGGACGAAATCCCGATCGTGCTGGCCTCGTTCGGCCAGGGCTCCAACTCGATCAAATCGGCCGAACAGGGCGCAGGCCTCGGCCTTCCGATCGCCAAGAGCCTGATCGACATGCATGGCGGCACCTTCACGCTGAAATCGAAATTGCGTATCGGCACCGAAGTCATTGTCACTTTCCCGCCGGAGCGCGTAATGAGCGCGCTGGCGCCGATGATCGACGAGGAAGCGCCGCCGCTGCAGCCGGAAGCCACCGGCCCCGTGGCGGCCGACGACAAGCGGCGGGCCCGCCACAAACCGATCATGAGTGCAGGAACCGGGTTATGACCGCCTTGTAGCTGGAACGCTTGCGCTGGCCACGCAAACCATTTCACTATCGCTGGATGAGCAAAGAAACGCCGTGTATCGCAGTCTGTATGATGGACCCCAAAACCAAGCTCTGCCTTGGCTGCGGACGAACGCTGCCGGAGATCGCGCGCTGGCACCGCATGGAGACCGCGGAGCGATTGGCCGTGATGGAAGGGCTTGCGGCGCGCATGGCGGAAGCCGGTCTTGCGCCAATGACGCCGCGCGCCGGGCGCAGCTGATCCCGGGACTAATCTTTAGCCAAACCGGCGGAGGCGCGCTGTGATCCGCGTCATGCTCGTTCTGGCAATGCTCGCCGCCACAGCCGGCGCCGTCGTCGCCTATGGCGATCCCGACCAGATCGCGCGCGCCAGCAACTCGGTGACGAAAATGCTGCAGTACCGCAGCCTGGAGCCGGCGCCCGCCGTGCAGATCGCCCGCGGCAAGGCCGGCGAATTCGCACTGCATGCCAAGATCAACGGGGTCAAGGCACCGATGGTCATCGACACCGGCGCGACCTCGGTGGTGCTGACCTGGGAGACGGCCAAGGCGATCGGGCTGCCGATCGAGATGCTTGAATACAATGTCGACGTCGAAACCGCCGGCGGCCACACCAAGGCGGCGCGGCTGACGCTCGATCGACTAGCAGTGGGAGGGCTCGTCGAGAAATCGGTGCCGGCACTGATCGTGCCGCGCGGCCAGATGAAGACCAACCTGCTCGGCATGAGCTTTCTCGACCGGCTGGAAAGCTGGGGCGTACAGGCCGACAAGGTGATGCTGCACGGCTATCCCGACGTCGCCGGCAAGCAGAAACGACGCGCCGCGGCGAACTAGAGCGGGATGGCTCCGGGCCTAGCTAAATGCTTCCGTTAGGCCCGGACACAAAATATCGAAAACAACCCCATGCAAAGTAGGATCGGCGCCGGCTCGCAGCAGTCACGCCGCCTGCGTCCGGGGTACGGGATGGTCTTCACGCCGCAGCCAACGCCGCCGCACGGTCCTCGACCCGCGCGATGGCGTCGCGCAACACGTCGACGCCGGCACCCGGTTTGACACCGTTCTCCGCCAGATGACGGCGAAAGGCGCGCGCACCGGGAACGCCGTGAAACGCACCGACAAAGTGCCGCGTCATTGAGTGCAGCCTTGCGCCTTGCGCGAGCTGGTCCTCGATGTAGGGCAACATCGCTTCGAAGACGTCCTTCATTGTGGCGCATGGCGCCGCCTCGCCGAACAATTCCGGATCGACGTCGAGCAATCGCCACGGATCCTGGTAGGCTGCCCGCCCCAGCATGACGCCATCGACATGGTCGAGGTGCCGCTTCGCCTCCGCAATGCTGCCGATGCCGCCATTGATGATGATTGGCACATCGGGTAGCGCCGCCTTCAGCCGGTAGACCCTGTCGTAATCGAGCGGCGGGATGTCGCGGTTTTCCTTTGGCGACAAGCCGTTGAGCCAGGCTTTCCGGGCATGCACGATCAATGCATCAGAGCCTGCTGCGATCACGCCCCGCGCCAGAACGTCGAGCGCCACTTCCGGATCCTGGTCGTCGATACCGATCCGGCATTTGACCGTGACGGGAATTTTCACCGCACGCTTCATGGCCGCAACGCCATCGGCGACCAGCGCCGGCTCTGCCATCAGGCACGCGCCGAAGCGGCCGTCCTTCACCCGGTCGGACGGACAGCCGACATTGAGATTGATTTCGTCGTAGCCAAAGTCTTCGCCGATCTTCGCGGCGGTGGCGAGATCAGCCGGGTCCGAGCCGCCAAGCTGCAGCGCCACCGGATGCTCGCTTCGATCGAAGCCAAGCAGCCGCTTGCGGTCGCCGTGAATTATGGCGCCCGTCGTCAGCATCTCCGTATAAAGCCGCGCGCGCCGGCTCATCAGACGGTGGAAGACACGGCAATGCCGGTCGGTCCAGTCCATCATCGGGGCGACGCTAAATTTGTGCGATAACATATTGATGTTATTACGCTTTATCATCTCGCACGGTATAGCTGATTTTTGGGCCAGTTCAAGTACTTAATCAGACCCCTATTGTTCTGCGCAGCCGAGAATTGGCCGAGAAACCGGAAGCACGGCGCATATGTAATTGATGAAATGTGCCTTCCTCTTTCATGTGACGGGACGCTCCGGTGAGGACCACGATCACCTTCCGCCGCGACATCGTCTCCACGACTGAGAACTCGTATCGAGGTCGCACCTCAAACCACCTTTGATTCGTTCGGAATTTCCTGCGGCACGAAGCTTGAGGCGGATATCCTCGAGTTTGCAAGTTCGGCAAAGATCAGAGCGAGTATCGCCAGCGCTGCGCCGATCAGCCCGAGATAGTGAGCGCCGACAGTGTGAATTCCCAATGCGCCGATGACACCACCGAGTGACATGCCGAAGTAGGAGCATGCCGAATTCAGGGCCATCAATATCGGTGCGATCGATGGGGCCAAGGCAACGAGGCGATATTGTTGCGGCACCAGCTGACCCCAGCTGCACGCACCCCATATCAGGATAACCGGCGCCGCGATCCACAATTGCGCGCCAATCCAGGGCAACACCGCGCTGACGGCTGCAAGCAGGATGAGTATTGTGACAATCACCTTCCGCGAACCCACGACATCGACCACGCGTCCGCCAAAGAGATTCGAGACGGTACCTCCGATGCCCCAGAGGACGAGAAGGCATCCCAGAACGACCGCGTCGCCTCCGATCGTGCGGTCAAAAACCACGGCAAAATAAGTGTAAACAGTGAAGATGCCGCTCAGAGCGATCAATGTGGTCGCAAGAGTCAGAACGACGCGGCCATCCATGAGAGGCTCAAGGCGCTTTGCCAACGTCACCTTCGGCGGCAGCGGCACTTCCGGCAAGAAAATAGCGATACCTCCAACCGACAGAACGCCAAGCGCGGCAACAAATCCCATCGTCCAGTGCCAATCGCCAAGCCCGCCGATGACGCCACCTATTGGCGTACCCAATGCCGTGGAGACGGTAAGGCCGGCTACCACCACCGAGAGCGCGGAACCTCTGTGTTCGGGGCGAACCAGCATCACCGCGGCCCCGGTCGCAGTCGGGGAGAACGTAGCCGCGCCGACGCCGGCGACGGTTCGGCTCAGGAGCGCGAGCTCGAATGTAGGCGCCATCACCGTTCCGAGATTCGCAAGAACGAAAACTATACCGCCGCAGAGCAACAAGCGCTTCCGTGGTATCGTCGCAGCCAATGCGGCTATCGGCGGCGACAACAGAGCGAAGGTCATGGAATAGACCGATGCCATTTGCCCCGCCGCACCAATACTTACGTCAAACGCTCTGGATATCTCGGGAAGCACCGCGGCGACCACGAAACTGTCGGTACCAAGCGCGAACATCCCTACGGCGAGTACAAGCAAGCGGCGGTCCATGGCTATTTCTCTCAACGATTTCAGAACAAAAGATCAGCGCGGAGATTGAGTCCCCGCCGCTGTTCCTCAAACAGTGCGAACGCTAGACGACGTTCAACTTCGACAGATGATCGAAACCGACGCCAGAGATGAGTTGACCCTGAATGGGCTGGATGGCCGAATTGGCAAAGTCAGCACCGAACGCCGCACCGACGATCACGCGGTCCGGGCGCTGGCCGGCAGGCGTTTCGATCAACCTGACGAGGGCCGTCGCCACATCGTGCGGGTCCGGCGCGTTGGCTCCGCTGAACACGCCCTGGAGAAATTCAGCGAACTTGCCCGGAAGAGCAGCTACATCGCCATACCTGTCCGCACGACCGGCATCCGCAGGCGCCTGGATCGCCGTATACAATCCGGTCGGATACGGGCCCGGCTGGATCAGCACCACATCGATACCCAGCTGCGAAAGCTCGTATCGATAGCTGTCAGTCATCGCCTCCACGGCATGCTTGGACGCGCCATAGAGACCCAGGAACGGAATAGTCACGCGACCCAGGATCGAACCGATGTTGACGATCAGGCCAGACTTGTTCTTCTGCATTTCCGGCAGCGCGGCGCGGATCACGCGCTGGACACCAAATACGTTGACGTCGAACATGTCGCGGACCTGCTCGGGAGTGAACGTCTCCGAAAGGCCCGCCGATGCCATCCCGGCGTTGTTTATGAGAACGTCGAGCTTGCCGCCGGTCTTCTCGGCTAAATTCCGGAAGGCCGCTTCGACGCTCGCGTTGCTCGTGACGTCGAGTTCAAGCGTTTCGATACCCCTGGACTGCAGCGCTTTCGCAGCATCGCGATGACGTCCGTCTATATCGCGCATCGTCGCGAAGACACGATGTCCGGCGGCGCCGAGAGTTTTCGCTACATCGTTGCCGAAGCCGTTCGAAGTTCCAGTGATAAGGATTATTTTGGACATAGCCTTTTTTCTTTCACAGTTGATCAGTTGCCTTGGACGTACCGTCGAGATGGCCCAGCTGCCCTTGCGGGCGTCAACGGCCGTTCGCCGTCGACCTGCTGGTCGACCACGTTGATATCGCTCCGGTGTTTTGGCTGCGGTCAGAGACGGAGGCGATACGCTCTGTCGCGGGTTAGAAAATGCGTCAGGCCGCCATCTTCATGCGTTTGATGGTCTCTTCAGTCGTCCACACGGCGTTGGCCATGAAACGCCAGTTGATCATCGCCGCCTCATAGCCATTGCCTTCTTCGTTCACGGCGGCAGCGACAGCGTCGCGGACCATCGCGACTTCGATGCCAGCCTCGATGATGTCGCGCATGTGGGATTCGAGGCAGATGTTGGCCACAGGACCTGCCATGATTACTTTCCCGACCTTGCGCATGTGCAATTGCTTGATCACGTCGTTCGCCTCACACCCGAAGTGCTTGTGCGGCGCCGTCGTGCAGGTGTGGCCATCCATCAGGTACTTCTTGAAGGGCTCGTAGTAGTCGGCCCTGGATCCATGGAAACCCTCGAGGTCGACTGGATCCTTGCGACCGCAGAACCCGATCGACCTGAGATAGTCCCCAATCGCGCCGGGAGCCACGACCCACTGGCCATCCGTGGGGTAGTACCAATGCGGCGAGTGGATGACGAAGTAGCCGAGTTCCTGCGCCGTCTTGAGCAGCGCATCGAGGTTTGCGATCACGTTGCGCTTTTTCAGGGCGTCTTCGACCAACGCGTAATATCGAGGCTGCTCACCAGGTTGCAGAAATTCGTTCTGTATGTCCGTCAATACCAAGGCGGTGTGGTTCTTATCGAGCTTCATCTCGGGATTGCGATGGGTAAACGTGAACATCAAAGGCTCCTCGGAAATCCGTGGCTGATCCTGTAATGGGTACGTCCACCGGATGTCGCAAACGATGGATTTGCGAGCTCAGTTTAGCTGGGCTAAATTGAGCGTATGATCAGACGATTTGCCCTTCTGCAAACCTTCGTTGCCGTCGCCCGCACTCAGAGGATGAAAGAGGCTGCGGATGTGCTCGCTGTCACGCCGGGAGCCGTGAGCCAGCGCATCCGACAACTCGAGGAAATTGTAGGTCAGCCGCTTTTCACACGGACCCGCGAGGGTGTTGAGTTGACGGCCAGCGGTACGGAGATGTTCGCCGCACTCGCGCAACCGTTCGCGGCGATCGAGGCGATTGACCGCGACCTTGACTCCGGCAGCACGCGAAAACGCGTGGTGGTCAACACCATGCCATCGCTGGCCGCGACCTGGCTTGTACCTCGACTCAACGGCTTTACCCGCCTCAATCCCAACATCGAGGTTGTTATCGAGACTTCCAACAAGCTTATCGATCTCAAGCGCGATCCCGTAGATCTGGCTATCCGCCACGGATTGGGAAGATACGACGGCCTCGACAGCGCCTGGCTGATGACACTTGAGTACGTCATCGTCGCGAGCCCCGGCCTTTTGCGAGGCAAGGCCCCGATGAAAATGCCGCTCGACTGCCTGAATTATCCGAGGCTTCACGGTGTGCAAAGAAGAGATTGGGCTATGTGGTTCGAGGCCCAAGGCATTCAAAACCCAGAAGTGAAGAAAGGTCACGCCTTCTCCGACGTGCAACTGATCGTCGCCGCAGCCATCGCCGGGCAAGGCCTGGCGCTGCTTCGCGACGCCTACGTCCTGGAGGCACTTCGAACGGGCGAACTGGTCAAAGCCTATGAGGGCTCCTGGCCGGCACAATTTGGCTATTACGCCGTCGGCACGTCCGAATCGCTCCAAAGGCCGGCCGTACGTCGTTTCCGCGACTGGCTTGTCGACGAAGGTCAGCGCGATACGAAAGATGCTCCTTTGCAAGCTGCGCCGTCCATCGAGGCCCCGCGTCGAAGGTCCACGTCCTGAACGGACCGACGTGAAACCTCCCCCTGATCTACGGCTTCCGGTTGGAAATACTGGCGATCAGGTCGGCGAACACGCGGCCGCCGAACAGCACGTGTTCGCGCATCGTCTGCTGCGCCAGCACTTCGTCGCCGCTCTTGATGGCCTCCATGACGCGCGCATGTTCCTGGAACGACGCTTTCAGCCGGGCCGGCTGATAGAGGCTGCTACGGTGATAGAAGCGCATGCGCAGCCGTGTTGCCCTGATCTGCTCCGCCAGGAATTCATTGCGGGCGCCGTCGTAGATCGCCGCGTGAAACGCCGCGTTGTTCTTGATGTAGGCCGGGCTGTCGAGCCGCTTCACCGCCGCCTGTGATGCCAGATGCAGTTTGGTGAGCAGCACCTTCTCGGCCGCTGACATCCGTCGCGCGGCCAATCCCGCGGCCTCGGCTTCCAGCGCCGTCAGCACCTCCACCATTCCGATCGCCAGTTGCGGCGACACGCTGGAAACCACCGCTCCCTGCCGCGGCACCAGCCGCACGATTCCGGCCGCCGCCAATTGCAGCAGGGCTTCCCGTGCCGGCGTGCGCGACACGTCGAACCGCGTCGCCAGCGTCTGCTCGTCGAGCTTATCGCCCGGCGACAGCCGCCCGTGCGCGATATCGTTCTCGAGCTCCTTGCGTAGAGCATCGCTGGTTCTGGCGCGCATGGCTGCTCCTCTTATGTATACATAGAAGAACATTGCGCACACATAAAATCAATGTTGAAATAGTCCGTGTCAGACGCCCGAGAGCGTCGGCTGCCAGGGAGAAACCATGCCGATCGACCGAAGAAGCTTTCTCACCGGGAGCGCCGTCGCGCTGATGGGCCTGCGCCCCGCGACCGCGCAGGCCGACTACATCGCCGAGCTCTACGCCAAGGCCAAGCAGGAAGGTGAGCTGACGTGGTACAGCGTGTATTGGCCGTCGGACCGTTCCGAGAAGCATGCGGCGATCTTCACCAACGCGTTCCCCGGCGTGAAGGTCAACGTGGTGCGGGCGACCGCGCAGGTCGCCTATCAGCGGCTCAGCCAGGACATCCAGGCCGGCGCGGCCAACTGCGACGTGTTCGCTTCCACCGACATGGGGCAATTCGTTTCGCTGAAGGAACGCGGCCTGACCCTGCCCTACAAGATGAGGTCCATCGATGCGATCGATGCGCGCTTCCACAATGTCGATCCCCACGACGCCTATCAGATCGTCAACGCCACCACGGTTGGTCTCGCTTACAACACCAACAAGGTAAAGCCGGAGCAAGCGCCGAAGAGCTGGAAGGAATTCATCGATCCGAAGTGGAAGGGCCAGTCCGTGGTCGGCCATCCCGGGTTCAGCGGTTTCGTCGGCACCTGGGTAGTGCAGATGACCAAGCTGTACGGCTGGGACTATTTCGAGCAGCTGGCGAAACTGAAGCCGCATGTCGGCCGCTCGATTATCGACACCGTCACCGTGCTGGTATCGGGCGAGCGGAGCATCGGCGCCAGCCCCTCTGCCCTGGTACTTCGCAACGCCTCCCAGGGTAATCCGGTCGCGGTGTCCTATCCCGAGGAAGGCTCGGTGCTGATGATTTCGGGATCGGCAATCATGAAGAATAGCAAGCATCCCAACGCCGCAAAGCTGTTCATGGAATTCCTCTATTCCAAGGAAGATGCCGCCGAGGAGATCGAGGAATTCGGAACGCCGTTGCGCACGGATACCGTCTATCCCGCGGGCTACAAGAAGCTCGACGATCTCAAGACGATTCGCCCGACGATTGCTGAAATCATCAAGGGCATTCCCGAACTCACTGAAAAGTGGCGCGACACCTTCGGCGTCTAGGCGCGCTCAAGAACAATCCAGGGAGTTTTCATGTTTATCCTTCACCACGGCTGGCGTTCGAGCGCATCGCGCCGGGTGCGGCTCTGCCTGGAGGAAAAGGGCATTGCATATGAAGGCCATGTCGTCGACATGGCCAGGATGGAGCATCATTCGCCGGAATATTTGAAGATCAACCCGCTCGGCGTGATCCCGACGCTGATCCATGACGGCCGGCCGCTGCATGAGAGCGGCACGATCTGCGAGTATCTCGACGAGACCTTCCCCGACCCGCCGCTGCGGCCCGACGCGCCTTATGCGCGCGCCGAGATGCGCAACTGGATCCGGCATATCGACGGGCTGATCGGCAATCTCATCATCTTCAACTGGCAGCACCATCTGGCAAAGACGGCGTCGCAATGGTCGGACCAGGAACTGGCCGAAAAGCTCAAGAACATTCCGAGCAAGGAGCGCCAGGAGGCCTGGATACGGGCCGCGCGCAAGCCCTACACCGAGGAAGAGCGCGGCGCCGCGCGCGCCAAGCTGGTCGTGCTGCTAGACAAGATGGAAGAGGCCCTGAAACCTTCCGGCTGGCTGGTCGGCAAGGCCTACTCGATCGCGGACATTGCCGCCGCGCCGTTCGTGAAGCGCATCGACGAGGAGATTGCGCCGGACGAAGTCAGCGCAAGGAAACATACCCGCGTCCACGAATGGTGGACAAAGCTGCAGGCGCGGCCGGCCTATGTCCGCGCCGATTTCGGCCCCTTCATCGACTCCTGAAACCAGACTGGAACCCACCCGATGCTAGACGTTGCCAAAACCGCCGAAAAATCCCATGCCGATGGCAAGATCCTGCAGAGCGTCAGCGACGGCGTCGGTGTCATCACCTTCAACAATCCCGAGAAGCGCAACGCGATGTCGCTGGAGATGTGGGAAGGGCTCGGCAGCGCGCTGACCGAGCTACGCGACGATCCCGACGTCCGCGTCGTGATCCTGACCGGCGCCGGAGACAAGGCTTTTGTTTCAGGCGCCGATATCAGCCAGTTCGAAAAGACCCGGCACAACGCGCAGGCCTCGGAGGAATATTCCAGACGTAGCGAGGCGCAACGCGCGCTGCTGGCGAACTACCCGAAACCGACGATTGCCTGCATCCGCGGCTTCTGCCTCGGCGGCGGCATGCAGGTCGCGATGCTGACCGACATCCGGCTTGCCGCCGATAACAGCCAGTTCGGCATTCCCGCCGCGAAGCTCGGGATCGCCTATGGCTATGACGGACTCAAGCATCTGGTGTCGCTGGTCGGACCGTCCTGGGCCCGGCTCATCATGTACACGGGCATGCGGATCGACTCCGCCGAAGCGTTGCGGATCGGGCTTGTCGACCGCGTGCTGCCGGGCGCCGAATTGTGGGATTCAACCATGGAAATCGCGCGCACGATCTCGGGGAACGCACCACTGGCGATCAAGGCCGCCAAGATCACCATCGCGCAAGTGTTGAAGGACCCCGACAAGCGCGACATGGATTCAATCAAGGACATCGGCAACGCCTGCATGGATAGCGAGGATTTCCGCGAAGGCCGCCGCGCTTTCATGGAAAAGCGCAAACCGAACTTCAGCGGGAAATAATGGCCGAACTCGGAATAGCACGGAATCGCGACGCAGCGCCGGCCGGGTTCGGGGCAGCGGTCCGCAACGCGCTCAGCCCGACGACGCTGGTGGCGCTGTTGCTGGCGGCGGTGCTGGTGTTCCTGGTGGCCAATCCGCTGTTCCAGCTGGTCAAGGACAGTTTTACCAGGGCGTCCGACCACAGCTTCACCTTTGCCAATTACGTCACGGCGTTCGGCCGGCCGCGTTATGTCCAGGCGCTGATCAATTCGGTTGAACTCGGAGCCGCGGCGGCCATCTTCGCCAGCATCATCGCAGTCCCGCTCGCTTGGGGCGTCTCGCGCACCGACATGCCCGGCCGCGGTTTCGTCCACGTCATGGTGCTCGCCTCCTTCCTGATTCCGCCGTTTGTCGGAGCGATCGGCTGGATCCTTCTCGGCGGCCCCAATGCCGGCTGGATCAACAAGGCGTGGATCGCCCTCACCGGCGCGTCGGCAGGGCCGTTCAACATCTTCACGTTCTGGGGGCTGGCGCTGGTCACCGCGCTCTATTCGTTTCCGCTGATCTACATTTTCACCAAGTCGGCACTTGACCTGATCTCGACCGAAATGGAGGAAGCCGCCGCCATCTTGGGCGCAGGCCCGGTGCAGACTACCTTCCGCGTTACCCTGCCGCTGGCGTTGCCGGCGATCATCGGTTCGGTGTTTCTGGTCTTCCTCGAAGTGCTCGGGCTCTACGGCACCCCGGCCCTGATTGCGATTCCTGCGGGCTTCAACGTCGTTACGACACAACTCGCGGCGTTCTTCGAAAACCCGGTCAGGATCGAGGTGGCCGCCGCGTTCTCGATGCCGATGGTGGGCATCACCATTGCGCTATTGTGGGTGCAGCGCCGCCTTCTGGCGCGCAAGAGCTATGTCACCGTTGGAGGCAAGGGTGGCCATCGCGAGCCGATGGCGCTCGGCACCTTCCGCTGGGTACTGTTCGGATACGCCATGGCCGTCGCCAGCCTGACCGTCTTCATGCCACTCATCATCATTCTGCAGACCTCGCTCAGCAAGGCCTGGGCGCTGCCGATGTCAGCGGCCAACTTCACCTTGAAGAATTTTCAGCAGGTGCTGTTCGACCAGGTCACGGTACGTCAGGCGCTCGTCAACACGTTCCAATACGCCATCATCACCGCGACGATCTGCACTTTCCTCGGTTTTGCGATCGCTTACATCTCGCAACGTCGGCTCCTTCCCTGGTCCCAGCTGCTTGCCAACATCACGCTGGCCCCGTTCGCGGTGCCCGGCATCGTGCTGGCGATCTGCTTTTACGCCGCCTATGCGCCGCCGCCCTTCTCGCTCTACGGCCTCGGCGCGCTGGCGGTGATCGCTTTCGTTACCCGCTTCCTGCCGATCTCCTTCACCAATTCCAACTCGGCGATCCAGGGCCTGCATCCCGAACTCGAGGAAGCCGTGCGGATCGCCGGCGGCAACCAGGCGCGCGCGCTATGGTCGGTCGTGCTGCCGATCCTGAAGAAGTCGCTGTTTGGAAGCTGGCTGTTGATCTTCATCATCGGCACACGGGAACTATCGACCGCGATGTTCCTGTCGGGACCGCAGACCCGCGTGGTCTCCGTGCTGACGCTGGAACTGAGCGAACAGGGCCAATACGAAATGCTCTCTGCGATCTCGGTTCTGCTGCTGGTCGTCACCGGCGTCCTGACCCTGCTCGGGACCACCATCCTTGGCCGCGATTTCATGCTGAGACGAAACTGATGGACAAGCTGAACCTCAAGAGCCTGACCAAGCGGTTCGGCGACCTTACGGTCGTGGACAATCTCAATCTCACGCTGCGTTCGGGGGAATTCGTCTCGCTGCTCGGGCCTTCCGGCTGCGGCAAGACCACGACGCTGCGCATGATTGCGGGTTTTGTCACCCCCACGGCGGGCGCCGTCGAGATGGACGGCAGGCAGTTGTCGTCGGCATCCACCTCGCTGCCGCCTGAGAAGCGGCGAATGTCGATGATCTTCCAGAGCTATGCGCTGTGGCCGAACATGACGGTGGAACAGAACGTCGCCTTTGGCCTAAAGATGCGAAAAGTGGCCCGGGACGAGCAGACCCGCCGGGTCGGACAAATCCTCGACGTGGTGCAGCTTCGCCATCTCGCCGCGCGCTATCCGAACGAATTGTCCGGCGGCCAGCAGCAGAGGGTGTCGTTGGCGCGGGCGCTGGTGGTGCAACCGGAAATCCTGCTGCTGGACGAGCCGCTGTCCAATCTCGACGCTAATCTGCGCGAGGAAATGCGCGGCGAAATCCGTCGCCTGCACGATGAATTCGGCATCACTTCGATCTATGTCACGCACGACCAGGCCGAAGCGATGACGACGTCGGATCGCATCGCGGTCATGAACAAGGGCCGGATCGAGCAGATCGACGATCCCCTGACGCTCTACACCAGGCCGAAGACGCGCTATGTGGCCGAATTCATCGGGCGCTCGAATATCCTCGAAGGCAGGCCGAACGGCTCCAGTGTCGCCTTTGACGGCTTCGAGGTAGCCTTGGCACGGCTGGGCACAGGTGGCCCCATTCACACAAACGAGTTCTCGCTACGCTCGCAGAACGTCGCGCTGCATGCCGCCTGCCCAAGTGGCGACGCCGTGATCGTACCTGGCAACATCACCGAGCGGGCCTTCCTCGGCGAGACCTGGGACTACGCGTTTCGCGCCGACGCCTGCGGCCTCAAGGTGCGCGTCACGTCGCCGCCGCTGAACATCTTCGCCGTCGGCCAGAAGGTCTGGCTCGAGATCAACCCATCGCACATCGTTCCGATCCAGGAAGATCACCATGCATAAACCCGTTGACGCGACCAACCCGACGACAACGCACACGGAGCCTGCGCGGCTGCCGCTGTCGCGTTTCAAGGTGATCGACCTAACGCTGGCGCGCGCCGGACCGTCCTGCGTGCGTACGCTGGCCGACTGGGGCGCCGACGTGATCCGCATCGAGCCACCGCCGAGCGATGCCGATGCCAGCGAACTGGTCGGAAGGCGCGATGGCTCGGATTTCCAGAACCTGCATCGCAACAAGCGCGCGATCACGCTGAACCTGAAATCCGACGCTGGCCGCGAGGTGTTCATGCGGCTCGCGGAACAGGCCGACGTCATCATCGAGAACATGCGGCCCGGTGTCACCAAACGTCTTGGCGTCGACTTCGCGTCGGTGAAGCAGCGCAACCCCCGTATCGTCTATGGCAGCATCTCCGGTTTCGGCCAGTATGGCCCCTACACGTCGCGCCCCTCGATCGACCAGATCGCGCAGGGCATGAGCGGCATCATGTCGGTGACCGGTCTTCCCGGCCAGGGTCCGGTCCGCGTCGGCGTCGCCGTCACCGACATCATGGCCGGCGCATTCCTCGCGCAAGGCGTCCTGATCGCGCTGCTCGACCGTGAGGTCTCAGGCGAAGGACGCTGGGTGCAAACCTCGCTGATCGAGGCCGGCCTCAATCTGCTCGACTTCCAGGCCACGCGCTGGACGATGGACAAGAAGGTGCCGCCGCAAGAAGGCAACTTTCATCCCACCAACACGCCTATGGGGCTCTATCCGACCGCCGACGGCTTTCTCAACCTTTCGGCCACCGGCAACAAGAATTTCAGCACGTTCTGCAGGCTGATCGGGCGCGAGAAGATGGCGAGCGATCCGCGCTTTGCCTCGTCCGCGCTACGTGCGCGGAACAAGGAGGCGCTGAACGAGCTGATCGCCAGCGCCTTGCGCACCAGGACCAGCCGCGACTGGTTCGAAATGATGGTCGAGGCCGGCCTGCCCTGCGGCCCCGTCTACAACATCAAGGACGCGTTCGCCGACCCACAGGTCGAGGCACTGCGGATCAGGCGAACCGTCACGCATCCACGACTTGGCGACGTCGATCTGATCGCGCAGCCCTGCGAGATGACGGGCTTCGACCGCTCGATCCGCACGGCAACACCGGATCTCGGCGAACACAACGACGAGATCCTGCGGTCGCTGGGTTATGACACGGAGGCGATTGAACGGCTGAAGGCGGAGCGCGTGATATGAGACTGCAGTGAAAACGCGATTACGTTGAGCCACGGCGCTTTACTGTTGCGAAAGCAGCCGGGAACGAGACGGCGAACGTCCAGCTCAATCGCGCTTCAATCCAATTGACCTGATGAGCGGAGCTAAACGCTCCAGCTCGTCTTCGACCAGTCGTTGAAATCTGTCTGGACTGGAATCGATGTCAGGCTCCATGCCTTGAGAACGATAGGTCTCCTGCAGGGCTGGATCCGCCATCGCGATGCCGGTCGCCGAAGCGATCCGCTCGACGATCCTGTCCGGAGTGGCTTTTGGCGCAAACAGGCCAAACCACCCGGCATATCTGAGATCCGGCATGCCGGATTCGATCGCTGTCGGAATTGCAGGCGCGCCGGCCAGACGCTTTTCACTCGTTACCGCAAGTATCCGCAACGTTCCGGCTGCGTTCAGTTGCAGCAGCTGCCCGGACATGACCGCGATCATCATCGTGATCTGGCCGCCGATCAGATCGTTGGTGGCCGGACCCATCCCCCGATAGGGGATGTGGACGATGTCCATGGCGCCCGACTGCCGCTTGAACATTTCGCCCACGAGATGATTGCCGGTGCCCACTCCCGGCGTCCCGTAGGAAAGCTTTCCGGGATTGGCCTTCGCGTAGGCGATCAACGCCTGCAAACTGGTGACCTGCAGCGACGGGGCAACCACGAAGGCCAGCGCGCTGGTGATCAGGCGATATATCGCCCGAAAATCTCGCACGGTATCGTAGGGAGCATTTGCCAACGTCAACGGGACGATGACCTTGGTGCTGCCATTGCCAAGAAGCAGTGAATAGCCATCCGGCGCGCTTTGCGCGACGGCCGAACAACCGAGCGCGCCGCCAGCGCCGCCGATATTCTCGACATAGGTCGGTCCGAGCAGCGACGCCATCCTGTCTGCCCATGGCCGGCCGATCTGGTCCCCCGATCCGCCGGCGGCGTAGGGGATCACCAGCCGGATCGGGCGCGACGGATATTCATCGGCGGACGCGGCTCGCGAAAATGCACCCGCCGCGACTCCAGCCGTCGTCTGCAGAATCTGGCGGCGTGAGAACAGGGGCATGCCGACCCGGGGAGAAATGACGCACATAAGCGAAACGGATGTACCACATGTCTCCGGGCAGCGCTCGTGCTCACGCTCTTCAGAAAGCTCCCGAAGATCTCATGCCGCCTCGCCCAGCGCCGCTCCGAGAATTGTCTTCTGGTACGCTGCAAGCATTTTGGGCTCTTCGATCGATCCGTGGTGATGCAGCTGGCGCCAGGCACCTCCTCGCCGCGTGAACCATCGCGTGGTGCGGAATCGAACGTCCATCTTCATGTCGGAAGTGACGCACGTGCCTTTTTCCCGGCCGACAAACAGATGCCAGTCGTCGCCACCCTGGCTGGTGAAATCGTGGAAGGTGACGTGGACGATCGCGGGCCCTCCGAACAATTTCAGATAGCCCTCGCTGATGGACTGCCAACCTCGCCGGATGCCGCCCATGGGGTTATCCATGCTGGGCGCGTCTCCCTGCTCCCAGTTCGCGGCAAGTCCGTCCAGGTCTTGCGCATTGAACGCGCGATAAAACTCGATCAATGCATCGAGCGCACTCCCGTCGCCGCTTGGCGCCTCGCGTCCCGTGATCTCTGTCAGTTGTTCCGTCATGAGTTTTCTCCTGACTGTGGTGCGGCTTGCGCGCGTGGATCGTCGTGCTCGTCGTGATATTCGAGGCCGAGCGGGCCGATCGCGGAAACCTGGGTGACGTATTCGCCTGATTTCGCCCAGTGGAAGTGCCAGGTCTCACCGGGCAGCACGATGACGCTGCCGGGCGGATAGGCCGTCACCCGGTCGCCATCGAAGGTTTCCCCGAGTCCGATGTAGAAGACGCCGGACATGACCGTGTAGATGCGGTCCTCCGGATGTTTGTGTGGCATCAGCCTCGTGCCGCCCGGCACCTTG
>Ga0207678_10002594_pt1 | contig 16466 bp, 14 predicted proteins | sample KBSC63metaG_FD_184319 | JGI IMG/M metagenome (GOLD analysis project Ga0207678, IMG submission 184319) | Corn rhizosphere microbial communities from Kellogg Biological Station, Michigan, USA - KBS C6-3 metaG (SPAdes) (version 2) | ecosystem: Host-associated > Plants > Roots > Rhizosphere > Soil ...
GACCCCGGCTCGTCAGTTGATTTATCGTGATGCTCTTAAACTTCGATTTAACCTTCGGTAGGCTTATAATCCGCCGACGGCAGAAGGGGCCATATTAATGTTAGCAATTAACTTGTCTGGCCACCTGGCCGTGGTCACCGGTGGTTCGGGCCAACTAGGGCGGGCAATCGTGCGCACTATGGCTGCCTGCGGAGCCGGTGTAGTGATCCATTATCGCGGGAACGTTGCGATGGCGCGTCAACTGCTGAGCGAGGTCCAGGCAGCCGGCGTGCCGGGCATGATTGTACAGGCTGATCTAACCGTGGAGCGGGATGTGCAAAGTATGAAGGCCGAGATTAACAAGACGCTCGGCGTGCCGGACATCATCGTTAACAACGCCGTGATCCAGTATGCCTGGGCGAATGTGCTCCAGCAGCCTCTGGCCGATTATGAAGGCCAGTTCCGATCATGCGTGCTGCACAATGTGTTGATGGCGCAGGCTTTTGTCCCGGCGATGCTTGCCAAAAACTGGGGCCGGGTCATCGCGATCAACACCGAGTGCGTTATGCAGAATCTCCCCAGCCAGTCGGCTTATGTTTCCGGCAAACGCGGTATGGATGGCGTTCTGCGTGTGCTGGCCAGGGAAGTCGGTCAGCACCAAGTGACGGTTAACCAGGTTGCGCCGGGTTGGATCATCAACGAGTCAGCTTCATCAGGCGTCAACGATGAATGGTACATCCAACAGGTGCCGCTCAAGCGGCGCGGCACCGCCCAGGACGTGGCCGATTTGGTCGCATTCCTTGCCTCGGACCTCGCGGGGTTTATCTCAGGCCAATATATCTCGGTATCGGGTGGAAATGTGATGCCCACGATATAATGCAGCGAGGCGTGCGTCCCCTGATCTGCTTGTGGAAACCGCGTTGAACACATCGAATTCTCAAAGGGAAGCCTTCAAGCATAGGTTTGCTGCAGGTCTTCTGAATCCCTTCAGCAGAATGAACGTATCGGTCCGCCTGGGCGAGCTCGCTTGTAATATCCTGTCTCGTTGGCCCATCAAGCCTTTGCCCCCAAAACCCGAATCTGGCATGTGCTATGTGACTCTTGCCGGTCGCATTCACTGGTTGATGCTGCGAGAAAGTATGTTTTCACTTTATAGGTCGTGGGAAAAGCTGCCGACCATCACTGTTGTTTCGGATGGGAGCTGGTCGTCGCCGGATTTTTACTCGGTGTTTTCCTGGTGGCCAGCAAAAATCGATGTCGTTTCCCGTGAGGAAATTATTGAACAAGCGGAGGCTGCCGGAGAGCGCGAGCTTTCGCAGTATGCCGGAGCGAGTGGTTGGGGGTTAAAGGTGGCGTCCATTGTCCTTTTAGCGCATCGGGAACCGGTGCTGTTTGTAGATGCAGACATCCTTTGGTTCGCAGACCCGGTTGATTTGTTAGGCCCTAGCGATTCCTGGACCAAACCCCGCGGTGTAAGGGAAAGCAATTGTCATCAGCACTGCGAGATGGCTCTGCGCTTCTGTCCTAAGGTGTTGGAGCCGCCATTTGTTAACGGTGGCATATTGACTTTGCACGGAGAGTTTCTGACAGGGGACATTTTACGCGCGATGGTGCAGGAGGCGCTTGCCGATCCTGAGGATGGCGCATTCGAACAGACCATTATTGCTTCGGCTGTACATATGGGAGCGGGTCTGATGCCTAGCAAGATTAGCTTGGTCGAGTTCGATGACATCGATAGATTCCGGCATCGAAATATGAGAAGGGAGGGATATTATTCCCGGCATTATGTAAACTGGATGCGGCATTTGTTTTACCGCGACGCTTTGGCATTGCGTTGGCGGTCAGCTTTAAGCTGGAATTCGTTTTCGTTCGGATGAAAAATGAACTAATTGCGATTTTGCCACTGCGGCGAGCAAGACGAAGCGGAATGGCAAATAAGTCCGGTTTCAGTTTTTTGATTTTCTGTGTTTCAGCTTCTGAGCTGACTTCATGCGAATTTTAATCACCGGCGGCGCAGGCTTTATCGGGTCCAACCTTGCCCTGCTCGTGCGTAGGACATTTCCAGACGCAGAAGTCATTTGCATGGACAATCTTTACCGGCGCGGCTCGGAGCTAAACCCCCCGCGACTGGAAGAGGTCGGCGTAAAATTCCGTCGCGGTGATGTTCGCGACGCGAACAGCTTTCCGTCCGAGCCATTTGATTTCCTTATCGAATGCTCCGCCGAACCCTCCGTGCTCGCTGGGCGTGATGGCTCACCGGATTATCTGTTTCAGACCAATCTCCTTGGCGCTTACAATTGCCTGGAGAAAGCGCGGATAGGGGGTAGTAAAGTTATTTTCCTTTCGACGAGCCGCGTTTATCCCATCGCGCGACTGGAAGCGCATCCGTGGCGTGAAGAGAAAACGCGCTTTGTTTGGAAAGACGACGGAACGAACGGCATCACTTCGCGCGGCGTGACTGAGCAAGTGGATATGAACGGTGCGCGGTCACTCTACGGCTTCACCAAGTTCGCTGCGGAGAAACTAATCGAGGAATACCGTGCCGCCTATGGCTTGAAAGGCGTGATTAATCGCTGCGCCGTAGTCGCCGGGCCGTGGCAGTTTGGAAAAGTGGATCAGGGCGTCGCTTCGCTGTGGGTAATGGGGCATCATTTTGGCCGGCCATTGAGTTACATCGGTTATGGCGGGACAGGCAAACAAGTCCGTGACTTTCTTCATGTGGAGGACTTGTGCGACTTGATTGTCGAGCAAATCAATCAATTCGACCGGTGGGACGGCTGGCTGGGCAATGTTTCGGGCGGTTCGAGCAACACCGTTTCACTTTGTGAGCTCACCGCGTTGTGCGAGGAAATCACCGGAAGAAAAATTCAAATTGACTCCGTACCTGTTAACCGGCCGAACGACCTGCGCATTTTTGTGGCCGACTGCTCGCATTTATTTGAGCGTACAGATTGGAGACCCAAACGCGACATGCGCCGTATTGTTCAGGATATCAGCGGTTGGGTTCATAGGCACGCCGCCGAATTGGAGTGCATCTGATGGACCTTGATTCAGCAGATTTGATCGCCAACGTTCCGGGTCTAACTACGCCAAGCGATAAACGGATTCGTGTCTTTTATCTCAGCTATCACGCACCAGTTCCAACTTGGGGCACGGCGATGTCCTTCTATCGGCATTTTGTCGAGCGAGACGATTTTGAGATATTCGTCGCTACTGACAGTGCTGAGGTGGAGCAGTATGACGTGCCCTATCGATTTCTGCGGTTCGACGTCCCGAAGTGGCTCAAGAGAATGCAGCACACGAGGTTCTATCGTTGGTTCTGGCAGTACAATCAATCGATAGCCGGGTATTTTGTTCCGCAGCAGGTGTGCCAGGCCGCACGGACTTTCAAGCCTGACATTATATTCACGATTGGTGGTAGCTGGAACTGGACAGCGCGCCTTGCACAGCGTGTTGCACGCTGCGTGGATGTGCCGCTAGTCGCTAGTTTCAATGATTGGTTTGATTTCGGAGTTCTGATGCATCAGTACTTCCGAGGTTCGCTTGAACGAGCATTTCGGCAGTTTTACCGCGATTGCGATCTCGCCTTCTGTACGTCGGAAGGTATGCTAAACGCGTTGGGCCCACATGCCAATGCGCATGTGTTGTATCCAATCGGCAGTCGCATGCCCGAGGTCAAGCGGGCATTCATTCCATTCACTCCTGATGGGAGGCCAGCCATAGTCTTATTTGCGGGCTCGCTCTCAGCGTGGTACGGACCAATGCTGGAGCAGCTCGTGGGGGCAAGCGCTGACTCTCACTTACGTTTCGAAATTTTTGGCAGCCACGTCCATGCCAGTTGGAGTCGAGACTTTGACAGCTTCGCGCAAACAGCTGGTGTATACAGAGGCCAAGTATCCTTCGATCAGCTCAAGACTCATGCGCAAGAAGCGGATTTGTTGTTGTTACCGATGGGCTTTGGTGACGGATGTGCTCAAACCGAACGAACAAGCTTTAAAACAAAGTTTCTTGATTATCTGACGTTTCAAAAACCAATTGTGATCTGGGGACCGGAATATTGTTCTGCTGTTCGTATTGCACGCGAATTTGATGCGGCGGAATGTTACACGTCGCCCAATGCGGCAGGTTGTATAGCCACTCTTGAGAATGTAGCTCGTAACGCAGAACGTCAGAAACAGCTTGTCGCAAATGCGCGCCAAATGTACCACAGTCGATTCGAGCCGAACCTAATCCATGCCGTGTTACTCCGGGAGTGCGAAAAATTAGTACGGACGCAGCGTCGCTGAAGGTTCTGGAAACGACGACGCGCACCGAGCTAGCAGCATGTTTCCAACTCCGGTGAAAGAATACCTGATAGAATGCGAATCGCGATAATTTCTACCGTCGGCGATTGCTCGTGGGCGGGCAGTGAGGAGATGTGGAAACTGTTCGCCATAGAAGCACTGCGCCGTGGGCATTCCGTCGCCGCGGCGCCACAAACCCCAATTGGGCAGTCTGAAGAGCTCGCAGAATTTCGTGCTCTTGGCGGGGTGGTTTTCACATACAATCCTCTAAATCGCTACACGTCCCGAACTGTTTCCTGCGGTTTGTACTCGAGGTTTCGGCGGTTGAAACAGTGGCGCCCTGAGATCGTGTGCATATCAGGGCATCCGGCCATTCCATATCGAGATCGCGACATCTACAGCCTGCTAAATGCCCACACTGGTGCCCGAATTTTCATCATACAAGGTAATGCAGATTGGTTTGTCAGCGGTCAAACCGAACGCGACGCGTTACGAGCGCTTTATCGGTCGGCGCGCTGTATCATCTGCGTCTCGCGGAACAATGCAGAGCTATTGCAGAGACAACTCACATCGAGTTTGCCTGTTACGATTTTACCGAATCCAATCAGGACGCCGTTAAAGCACCCGTTACCCTGGCCTAACGATTCAGAGCAAGCGCGATTTGCGACAGTTGGCCGGTATGAGGTATTTAGTAAATGCCAAGATCGTGTCCTTGAGGCGCTAGCGGCCCCTGAGTGGAAAACGCGCAATTGGCGACTCGATCTTTTCGGCAGCGGGTCGGACGCGCGATACATACAGGACGCGATTGGGTACTTTGGACTCGAAGATCACGTCAGGCTTTGTGGTTATGAACGGGAGTTCACGAAGATATGGATGGATCATCATTTGCACATCCTGATCTCTCGCGGTGAAGGCTTGGCGCTCGCGCTAATAGAATCCATGTTTTGCGGCCGGCCTGCTGTGGTCACGCTAACCGGCGGAAATCATGAGTTGCTGCGAGATAATCAAGATGGCTTTGTGAGCCTCGGTAACGATCCGCAGATCATCCGTCAAACATTGGAGCGAGCCTGGAGCAATCGCCAGAGATGGCCAGAAATGGGAGAAGCCGCTTTCGAGCGCGCTAACGAATGCATACCCGGCGATCTGGCGGGCCGTTTGTTTGAGACCATTTGCGATTTGAACTGCTAATAATGGCTGCGTTTCACATATCTGTGCGATCCATGTTCAAGCACATATTTCACTTGATCCTCGGTTGGCTGGGAGTCCGACGTTTCAGAGAGCATTCCTTTTTCGGGGCACTTCTGGCGCGACCAGCGGTTGTCGCCGACTTTGGTGCGCACCGCGGCGAATTCTTTAATACCTTGAAATCCGAATACCTAATTTCACGCGCAGTTTTGGTTGAGGCGGATCCTACATTGGCAGAGTCCCTGAAACAGACGTTCGGCGATGACGCGGATGTCCTTCACGCTGCTCTCGTTGGAGAAAATAGAGGAACAACAGTGGTATTTACATGCTCAACCAAGTCCCAGGTGTCGAGTATTTTTAGTGAGCGACTCGAGGCTTACCGGTCGGCGAATCAGGTTGAGGTGCCAACGGTGGTTTTTGCAGAGGTGCTTCGACGGTTGGGTGGACACGTAGATTTGGCGAAGCTTGATATCGAGGCCGCCGAAGTCGAAGTGTTACAAACAGCGCACCCATCTGATCTGGCTGCCTGCGGCCAGCTGACTGTAGAGTTTCACGATGACACGCACCCAATAACCCGGCGTGATGTTGATTGTACGTGCAAACGTTTGCGTTCAGAGGGCTACGGGGTTGTAAACGCCAATTGGCCTTTTGCAAATGACATGTTGTTCGTGAATCTAAGGCGCTTTGCCGCTTCGAGACGTTTGCCCTTTCGATGTCGGATGGCAGTGGTGAACACGTTGTTTGTTCTTCGGGGTGCGTTCTTTTGGAGCATTCGGTTGGTAAAAAAAATTCGTTCGAACCCGTTCGAGGAAAGAATATGAACCCTGTGGGCAGAACTGGAAATTATCTGAATGCAGAACGTGAGGATCGTTGAATTTTCCACAAGGGAATCGCTGTATTCTCATGAAAATTTTTTCTTTCTCCCTGAAGCCACCCAGATAGGTTTCAAACCGGACAGACTCACTCGTAGTTTGTAGAGTTGCTGAGTAAGATTGTGGCACGCTGAAAATAATGATATCAGGCTTAGCCAAAGAGTGAGGGTCTTCATATCGTCCTGCGGAACCGGGGAGTCATTTTACGGACGCGAATTAAAGCACATGGCGGGACTGTGCACATCCTTGCAATCGCTCTTTGTGGACCGCCCTGAAGATGCGGATTTGATCCTGGTAGTAGACATGGACGAGGCGGATGTGTTTGGGAATCTACGGCGAAATCCAGTGTGGCGGCGCTATCCGGAAAAATCTTTCGGCATCTACGAAGGGGACAATCCTCCGCGTTTTCTTCATGGCCTTTATAGCGCTCTTCCGCAGGCATGGACAAGTCTTGGAAGATTCCAGTCATGCGGCCAGCGGATGCATCAGTTAGTGTATCCGAACCTTTGTCCGCCGCCGAATAAGGCATGGGCAACTTCCAAGAGCCTGCTGTTTTCCTTCATGGGCAGAGCCAGTCATCCAGTTCGAAAGCGATTGCTTGGACTGAGCTATCTCAAAGATAAGGAGGATGTCGTGATGATTGACACCTCGGCCTACAATCATTTTCAGACCGGCTCCAACAAAGAGCGAAGTCCGTGGCAAGATCAGTACTGGCCGGTTGCTCAGCGCTCGAAATATGTCCTTTGTCCACGTGGAGCGGGGACCTCCAGCAGCATTCGGTTGTTCGACATGATGGAGGCTGGTATCGCTCCGGTAATCATATCCGATGTGTGGGTTCCGCCGCTGGGCCCCAATTGGAGCGAGTTTGCCCTTTTAGTCGCCGAAAAGGATATTGGGAACCTTTACGACATCGTCAAGGACCATGATTCTGAGTGGCTAGCGCGGGGAAAGCAAGCACGGAAGGCCTACGAAGACTGGTTTGCGCCGCACACTTATTGGAAATCTTTGATTGATTCCATTCGCAAAATTCAACAGCAACAACTTGTGCCTGAATCCATTTACAGTCGCAGCTTGCCATTCCTGACGCTCGTCGAACAAGGTCGACAGGTTCGAATCCGCAGTATGATTCGGATGAAGGGGATGATCAGGAAAATTTTGAAACGTTAGGAATTGAATTCAGTACGGTTCTACTGAACGAAGAGTTGAATAATCATGACAATTGCCCATTTAACGTCGGAACTGTCCGGTGGCGCCGGCGTGGCTGCGCAGCGGTTGCATGAGGCTTTGCAGCGGCAAAATGTGGAGAGCCGGCTTTATTATGAAACAGGCACGCCGTTCGTTCGAAATTGTGAACCAGTGTTTCAAATCAATTCATTTTTCTGGCGAAACGCCGCTGCGTTAGCGCAAGCCTGGCGCAATCGCCGCAATGCGCCCGGCTGTCTTGTCACCAGCCCCCGCTGGATCCGCCGAACCCGACTGCAGGAGGTTTGCCCGCGGCCCGATGTGGTGAACTTGCATTGGATTTCTCGCTGGATCGATCAGCCCAGCATCTTCGCGTCGTTACCGGTAGACTTCCCAGTGGTGTGCTCTTTGCATGACATGAATCCCTTTACCGGCGGCTGTCATCATGCGGGTGACTGCGAGCGATTCACCATTCATTGCCAGGATTGTCCGCAATTGAAAAGTCCCAGCCCTCGGGACGATGCTTTTCGATTTTTTGAAGTTAAGAAGCGATGTTATGCCGGGAAAAATCTGCACGTTGTGTCGAGCAGTAACTGGATGAGTGCGCAAGCACGCCGTAGCGCACTGCTACGGCATGCCAGATCGTTTCATACAATTCCCCTAGGGTTGGATATTCAGTCATTCAAACCGATCGACAAATCCTGCGCTCGACAGGCGCTGGCAATTGATAGCGACCGTTTCGTGGTTGGTTTTGGCTGCGCAGATCTTTCCAGCGATAACAAGGGTGGCGCGCTGCTGGTAAAGGCCCTGCATGCTTTGGCTGACAAAGCGAACATAATATTGCTGGTTTTTGGTACGGGAACGCTGCCGGACAGTGGCGGAAGGTACCAACTTATTGAACTCGGCAGCATCAACTCGCCACAATTCCAATCACTGTTCTATTCGGCATGTGATGTCTTCGCAGTGCCGAGCCTGATTGAGTCATTTGGATTAACAGCGTTGGAAGCGATGGCTTGCGGGACGCCTGTGGTAGCATTCCGAGCCGGCGGGCTAGTGGATGTAGTAGCGGATGGCGAAACGGGTTTGCTGGAAACGAACGTCGGCAGTGTCGCGGGACTGTACGATCAATTGGATTGGATGCTGCAACATCCAACCGAGCGCCAAGACATGGGCTTGGCCGCGCGGCAACGTTCGACATCATTGTTTAATGATTCATTAATGGCAAAACGTTATTCAGAGTTATATCGCGACATTCTCGTCGGCAAAGATTTTGACCGGAGATATCTATCGAATTCCGCAAGTTCACACGAATAGACTTGTGACACCAGAGGACAAACGCCAGTTAGATTCGTTGAGATGGTAAGATCGAATTGAACTTGGAGATGGTATTATAACACCGGGCCTTGCACGGGAGAATTTGTGGAGACCCGTTGAGGAAGAACCAAACATAGAAGATAAAAGCAATTGGTCGGTCCCAACAACCTTGGCCTTAAGAAAAATGAGTGAGTCATCCTACTTTGAGATTCAACAAGGGGTTCACTCCCCAACAGATCTCCGAAGTCCTCTGAAGAAGGCTGTGCGCCGGTTGATATATCCGAAGCAAAAAGGAACCTATCAGAGTTGTTATTGTTGCTAGAGCCGTTGAGCGGGAAGATTCCGCCTATGCCTTTCCTGATAGCTTCTTGTCAAACTATGATCCTTGTTTCAAGACTTAATGGAAGGCGACCCTCCGTGACCGAGCGGCTTACCAATTGACTTTTAGAAAGTTCGAGTGAAACGGGTATTGGTCAGGCCCACATTTCAAGACTGGTGTGGCAACCGGTTGTTCACTCAAGGCACGAGCTGGCAAGGCCTTTATCGCACAGCGTTTGCTGCTTGGAAAGAAAAGGCGACCGCTTTGAAAATTCAGATAGATACCTGGGATCAGGCACTATTACATACCGCCGATTTATTATGGTTGCTGGATCTTCCGCCGAGCAAAAAAGAATTCGAACGAATTCGCTGCCAGCTTCGACCGGGCACGCCGATAGTCCTCCAAGTGTTCGAAAGCCCGGCTATCGCACCTTTTGGATTGATTCCCGCCAATCGAAAGCAAGTTTCGGCTGTAGTGACCTATGAATTTTTCGATACCTCGCCGACTACATCGAAAAATTATCATTATCATTTGCCGCTGCCCACTCGTTGGCCAGTCAAGAATCCTCCGTTTTCTGAGCGCAAGGGCCTGTTGATGCACTTTTCCAACCGCGTGAGTGGTTTCTGGGCGATTCGGCAGCCGGGAACGGCCGGGTTGCCCTTCTTTGGAAGAATGTTGGCCGGATGGGAATGTCCTGTCTCACTGGTGAGGGAACTCTCACGCGGCGACCTGTATGGTGAACGTCGGGCCATCGCCCGCGAGGCGGAAAGATACCTGCCGGAATTTCTGGATCTTATTGGCCCCGGCTGGAATCGAGAACAAATCTCGTGGTGTCCGCTGTACCCCAATCGGCCTTATCGCTGCTGGCGATTAAATGCAAAAGTCTCCAAGCACGAACTGTCCGCCGAGTATCGTTTTGTGCTGGCTTATGAGAACTTTCGTGGACGGCGGGGATATATCAGCGAGAAAATCTTTGATGCATTGCAAGCCGGGTCGGTCCCAGTTTATCTCGGTGAAGAGCGGATTGCAGAGTTTGTGCCGCCAGAAGCGTTCGTTGACGCACGAAACTTCCACACTCGTCGCGAATTGCTTAGGTATTTACAATCTTGCCCGGAACGGGAATGGGCGGCAATGCGTGAGGCAGGTGAAAAATTTCTGAATTCCGCTGCGTTTCGGTTATTTACCGACGACGCTTTTGCAGAGCGGATGACTAATGTTTTGAAAAAGATTTTGATGTGAAAGCTGGCGCGTGGCATTGCGAAAAATGCGTGGAAGGGGAGCTCCGCGACGCCGAGAATTTGCCAAAGGCAACATGGAACGCAGCGAGGGCTCGCGCAACGTACCTCTCCAGAATTGGGATGAACAGAGAGAAACGAAGGATCACAAAGGAGTTTGTCGAATCATATGATCAATCGTCTCGCTTCCTTTGTTGCCTTCTGTGAAAATTTCTTTGTGTCCAACAGAAGCCGAAGCTCTGCGAGGCTTAGAATCACATCGCTTAGCATGAAAGGACAAGCGCCAATTGGTTTTTGTGACCGACTGCCATGCGGGAGCCAATGCAAACTTTGGGTGATTGCGCTTGTTTGCACCGACGCAGCATTCCTCACATTTCGGAAAGACCGCTGTAGAATCAGCTCACCGAGATCGTGCGCCTGACATTCTCATATACGTGAGGGTTTCCGTGATGATCACGACCAGGGGACGCATCGAGGAGCTGCGGCGGACGTGGCGTGCTTTGCAGGAATTGAATCCCGCACCGCTGGAGGTGCTGGTCACAATGGACGGTTGCACAGAAGAGGTGGTGAAAACGATCAAGGCCGAGTTACCTGGAGCACGCCTGTTTGTGAACAGACCTGCCCTCGGCTCAGTGGCATCGCGTGATCAGATGATGCGCGAGGCACGGGGCGACTTTGTGCTGGCTTTGGATGATGATAGTTATCCGGAGCAACCGAATTGCATCGCTCTTATCGTCCCAAAGTTTGAGCAACATCCCAAGCTTGCAGTGCTCCATTTTCCGCTGCGCACTGACGAGTATCCCGATACACTCGCAAAAACTGACTTTGGTCCGGAGCGGTTAACGCGCACGTTTGGCAACGGTGCCGCGGTTCTGCGACGGGCAACGTATCTCCGGCTGCCTGGCTTTGAATCACGGTTCTTTCACGCGTATGAAGAGCCGGACTACGCTCTGCAATGTGTGGCGGCGGGCTATGACGTAATTTTCTCTCCTGAGATCACAATCCGCCACCATTATTCCGGACAGGCACGCGATGAAATCCGCATCCACCATCATCACGCCCGCAACGAATTGTGGAGCACTATCATGCGATGTCCCTTCCCGTTTGCAGTCGGGATAGCTGGCTGGCGTGTTTTCTCGCAGTTTCGTTATGCGTGTAAACGTGGATGGTCCTGGGTGATTCGCGAACCGGTCTGGTGGGGCCAAGCGTTGGCCGGGCTTTTGCTTTGTCTCCGAAAACGCAAGCCTGTCTCGTGGACAGGTTACAAACGTTGGCTCGCATTGCCATAGAATGCATCCCTCTGGCTGTCATGTTGAGCGAAGCGAAACATCGCTGGGGTGTGATCTGTTGAACGGATCACTTGGAAAACTGCTGCTAGAGTTCTCTCCCGCTTTTCCGGGGTCAGAATGAGAGTTTGAGATGGAATGAAATGGCTTTGCTGCCAGCTTGGCGCGCGGGAACACTATTCAATTCCTCGGTCGCTTTTTCGCACCGGGCTACTTGAATGTCTATTAACTGATGCGTGGATAGCGCCCGGGTCGTTACTCGCGAAAATCTGCGGCATTAACCGAAAGCTTGTCGAAAGATTTCACGACGAGTTGAGCGACGCGCGGGTCAGGGCGTTTACTTCTTCATTAATCCGGTTTGAGACGTTTGCGCGCGCGCGTGGTATCCGAGGATGGGCAAGAATAGTTGCCCGCGACCGCTGGTTTCAACGTAAGGTGATCTCGTTTTTAGATTCTCACCTATCGACTCTCAACGCTCAGCCCATTTTACTAAGCTACAGCTACGCTGCCCTTGAGCCGTTTCGGTATGCAAGAGCTCGTGGATGGAAGACCGTGCTCGTCCAAATCGATCCCGGGCCGGAGGAAGAGAAAATTGTAAGAGAAGAATCGACACGGGTGCCTGAACTGGCGGGTCAATGGCAGCCCGCGCCAGTTGAATATTGGGCTTGGTGGCGGGAAGAGTGCAAGCTCGCCGATCGAATTGTTGTTAACTCGGAATGGTCCCGGGAGGGATTGATTCGTGGAGGAGTTTCCAGGGAGAAGATATCAGTTGTTCCGCTGGCATACGAAGCAGAGGTTGATAGCGGCGGGGTTACAGAGCTGCAGCTACAGCGCAGGTATCCTGCTCGCTTCACATTTGAGCGGCCTCTCCGCGTCTTATTTCTGGGACTGATTAATCTCCGCAAAGGCGTCGCGAGATTGTTGGGGGCTGCGCGGATTTTGCGGGATGAGCCCGTCGAATTCTGGATGGTTGGACCTGTAGAAATCGCAAACGCCACGGCTATTGGAGACATCGAACGCATGAAATGGTTTGGCTCTGTAACGCGCAACCAAGTAGCTGAATTTTACCGAGACGCCGACGTATTCGTTCTTCCGACGCTCTCGGATGGATTTGCAATTACGCAACTTGAAGCGCAGGCGCATGGGTTGCCGATTATCGCCTCGAAATTTTGTGGCGAAGTCGTCCAAGATGGCGTCAATGGAATCATTCTTGAAGAACCGACTGCCAAATGCATCGCACAAGCCGTTCGCTATTGCATCGCAGATCCCGATCGACTGAGGAACCTTGCTGCGGCGTCGCGTCTGGCCGATGAATTCACAATTCAGGCGCTTGCTCATTATCTGCGCGAACTCGGCGGAAGTCTGTAGCGATTCGCCCTCAACAATAATGTTTTTAGCTTTCGCTTGTTGTGCATTATAATCAGCGACTCAGCTTTTCACGCGATGGTGACGCATCAACTAACGTTCTATCTCGCTGCCGTCATGTTGGTAGTAGTAACCGTGGAGAGCTGTATCAAGCTGCTGAACCGAAATGCTTTTGGCATTACGCTCGTCGTGTACGTAACGGTATTTGCGTGGTATTTTGTCGATCCGTTTCTTAATCCAGAGCAATACGATTATCTGCCTTCCTCCTTGTTGGGCGAAGGTTATGGGCAGGTACTGCTGTTTCTGATCGGATTTCGCGTTTTCACACCCGTGGCAACCGCCTGGCTTCTCCGCCGGCCGAGCAGTGGCATTTTTGATACGCGTCTTACTCCTGAGCAGATTTTGAAAGCCGTCGGGACGCTGTGGTTGATCCTGTTTCTGATCGGCATTTATCGGATGGACGGGGACGTGATGCGCGCAGTATTTCCGGTCGATGGCCGCAATGGGCCGACGATGTGGGGGCGTGGAGCACTGGGTTCGGGGAGTGGGTTTCTAATCTCCTCCGCAGCTTATGTGTTTAATGCCGTAACAGCGTTTCTAGGTGTTCTGATATTTTTCCAGCGCAATAATGTCTGGCGGCTGGCCGCTGGCGCAATGTTTGCCATTACCCTCCCTTATTTCTTTTTGGCCGGAGCGCGTAGCCACTTCCTTGCAGCGGTCCTGCCTTTTATCATCACCTATTTATTTTATGGCCGTCATCCGCTCGTCATAAGACTGGCCATCCTGGGGGTTGCATTCGTCTGCCTGGATCAAGGGTTTAAATTTGTAACCCAGTTTCGCGACACTGGATTCAGGGACGTGCTGGCCAGTGAGAACCCGTATGAACTCATGGATCCAGAAGCACGCACGAGTGGACTCAATATGATTCAGGAGCTTTGCTTTGTAGATGTTTACCTGGGCACTGGCGGCAGTTCTCCAGCCTATGGTGTAAGATATTTGAATGAACTGCTTAACTTTATTCCTCGCGCGATCTGGCCTTCAAAGCCGGTGATTGGAATTGATTACGCAGTGTGGCGCGGCTTCGACAGCTCGGACAATGATCTCGGTGTGAATACGACCATCTCAACTGGAATGATTGGAGGCGGCGTCTTGAACTTTGGCCGGATTCTTGGTCCCGTCGCGGCCGGCATACTTCTGGCGATTTGGACTGGCCTGTTGATTCGGTGGTGGGAACAACGGCAATCGCTGCTGCGCCTGGTCTTATTCATGCTCGGCGCCGGTTTGACGTTCAATCTTGGCCGGGACATCACGCTGCTGGTACTGTGGCCCGCGATATTTGCTTACTGTTTTGTCCGACTTGCTGAGATATGGGCGGCGGGACGGTTTAAGCAATCGCCGAGGATACCATCTCTTAGTTCCGCCGTTGCCGGGCCAACACAGGTGGTAGCTGGTCGGCTGAATTCGTAACGCCGGCATTCTCACGGCGCGTGTCTGGTTGTCGAAATGTATGGCGCTCGCCGAAAAACATGTGGTTCTGCGGGACGCTTCGCGATAGCTTCTTTATAAAGAATGGAGTCCGAAGCTAATCTCGCCGTTGCTTCTTATCACATTGGTCCTCAGCGCCGTGCCTGACATAACACAGGCATGCGCGATTACACGAAATCGGATTTTCCGTTGTTGTTTACGCCGATCGTGTCCAGTACAAACGCATGGATTTGCTCCGGCGCCTTTGTTAAGCTGGGCGGTTGTGATGAAGGACGCGAAAGCGCGGGCGATTGTCACTAGAACTCCAGGACGCGACTAAGCGCCGGCGTGAGCTAAAATGATCTCCGTTGTCATCCTCACGCACAATGAAGAAACAAATATTGGGCGTTGCCTGGATTCCGTATCATGGAGCGACGATATCCTTGTAGTCGATTCATTCAGCGAGGATCGGACTATAGAAATTTCAAAACGCCAAGGGGCACGAGTAATACAACGCGCATTCGAGGATTTTTCGTCTCAGCGGAATTTTGCGAGTGAAGAAGGAAATCTTAAATACGAATGGGTCCTTCATCTCGATGCAGACGAAATCGTTACTCCTGAATTAAGAGCGGACCTGTCGGAAGCGGTGTTTGGCGAGAAAGATGCTTATCGTGTTTCCTCAAAGCTGATTTTTTGTGGCAAATTTCTGCGACATGCCGGGCTTTTCCCGTGGTATCAAGTTCGGTTTGGCCGAAAGCAAGCGTTGCGCTTTAAACAGGTGGGTCATGGTCAGCGGGAAATACTCGAGCCGGAGCGTATTGGCACGTTAAAGTCGTCGCTTTTGCATTTTAACTTTTCGAAAGGACTGCCCGATTGGATCGAGAGACATAACCGTTATTCGACTGCTGAAGCACATCAAAACGTTTACGGCTATGCTGATGACAAGGTTCCGATCCTGGATCTTCTAAGTATAACAACCGACCGCCGCCGCCGAGCCGCCAAAAAAATCTTTAGGCGATTACCCTGTAGAGCAACTATTCGATTCATCTACATGTACTTGTTGCGCGGCGGAATTCTGGACGGCAAGGCCGGCCTTACATATTGTCGACTACTCGCCTGGTACGAATGGCTCATCGTTTTGAAAGAACGTGAAATAAGAGCCCAGGCACGAGGCAAAGGGTAACGTTGGGTCCACTCGGCGAGCAAACGATCGCAAGCGATAGGCAAAACCTGCAATGACAGAGGCGCAGCATACAGAGGCTTATTTATGGCAGCACATCCTTGATCTGTGCGCAACATTGCGCGCGCATCGAGTCGTCGATATTGGGTGCGGGAATGGTGCGCTATGCCGCGAACTTGCCGGCCGCGGGTACGAAGTGGTTGGTTGCGAACCGAGCGCCGACGATCTTCGGTTCGCCCGCGATGGAGCACCAGAGCTGGTGTTTCACAAGCTGGGAGTGGACGATGATCCGTCTGCGGTTGGTAACGAGAGCTTTGATGTGGCTATCGCGACCGAGGTGATCGAGCATCTGACAAGACCTCGCAACCTGCCTAATTTCGCCAAGCAACTGCTTCGCTCCGGAGGCCACTTGATCATCAGTACGCCGTACCATGGTTATCTGAAAAATCTTGTTCTTGCATTCACGAACAAGTGGGACGCGCACCTCAATCCTTTCTGGGACGGCGGTCACATCAAATTCTGGTCGCGCAAGACCATATCTCGATTGTTGAGCGAGAACGGCTTCCGCGTCATTCGGTTCATCGGAGCGGGGCGATTACCGTTTGTCTGGAAGAGCATGATCGTGGTCGCACAGAAAACCTAGGTATCTGACAAAAGCGCCCCCACTTGAGCAATTCCCGCGAAGGAGCAGCTCGCTGCGGTTACATTGAAAACGAAGTTGTTTGCTTGACCTGAACGACGATACAAAACCCTCGCAAAGCCTTTGGAATTGGAGGTAAGGGGATTCGAACCCCTGGCCTTC
>Ga0207678_10002598_pt1 | contig 16449 bp, 9 predicted proteins | sample KBSC63metaG_FD_184319 | JGI IMG/M metagenome (GOLD analysis project Ga0207678, IMG submission 184319) | Corn rhizosphere microbial communities from Kellogg Biological Station, Michigan, USA - KBS C6-3 metaG (SPAdes) (version 2) | ecosystem: Host-associated > Plants > Roots > Rhizosphere > Soil ...
GGCGACGAACCTGCGCGAGGTCCTGGTCGACCCGATCCGCGGGCTCGCCGGTCGGACCATCGACGTGGCATCGGTGGTCATCGGAGCGCTCACGCCTAGCAGCGCCGCAGGCCGGGTGGCAGGCGCCCTCCGCAAGCACCTGATGAGCGCGGCTACGTTGCAGGACCTCCCCGACCGGCCGCGGTTCGTCATCAACGCGACGAACCTGCAATCCGGGGCGCTGTGGCGGTTCTCGAAGCCATATATGGCCGACTACACCGTCGGCCTGATCCGGCAACCCGACGTGCCTGTCGCCGTAGCAGTCGCGGCGTCAGCCGCGTTCCCCCCGGTGCTCTCGCCACTACACCTCACCGTTGACCCACAGGCGTTCGAGCCCGCCGCGAACGGGCCACTGGCCCAGCCGCCCTTCAACACGAGGGTCGAGCTCAGCGACGGCGGCGTGTACGACAACCTCGCCCTCGAGACGGCGTGGAAGCGGTGCTCCACGTTGCTCGTGAGCGACGGCGGCGGGCGCTTGGGCCCGGAGGGATCCATCGCCTGGGACTGGGCGCGGCACGCTATCCGGGTCAACAGCGTCATCGACCATCAAGTCCGCAACCTGCGCAAGCGCCAGCTCATCGCCGGCTTCAGGCGCGGCGACCGAGCGGGGGTGTATTGGGGGATCCGCACCGACGTCGCGGACTACGGCCCGCCAGGCGCGTTGCCGTGCCCGCCGAAGCGCACGACCGTGCTCGCCGAGACCCCGACTCGACTCAAGCGGATGCCAGCGGCGTTGCAGGAGCGGCTCGTCAACTGGGGATATGCGGTCTGCGACGCCGCGATGCGAAGCCGGGTCGAGCCCGATGCCGAGCCTCCCGTGGCCTTCCCCTACCCGCGAACGGGGATCGGCTGAGGCGATGGGGAACGGCCGGAAGTGCAAGCCCACGTCAGGTCATGGGTGGTCCTCGCCCGCATCCGGCCCGCACCATCCTGACCAGGCTTTTCCGGCCCGAATCCACCCGGAACCACGCCCCCCGAGGCGGTACTCGGGCCATCGGGCTGGCCGCCCACCGAAACCTAACCGCGAAGATCAGCCAGCAAGAGCTAAGACCACCTATCCGCTAATCGCGAGGTAGGCCAGCGGGGCGCGATACCGGCGTTGCCGCCGGACGTCTCCCGCGGACCCCTCCCGTACCCGGCGTGCTCACTACTGGGCACCGGGCTCTCCACGTGTCTGAGCGTTGGTCAGCCGCTGGTGGCGACTGCCGGTTTCGGTGTCCACGGGTGGGGATGGTGTTACGGCGATAGCGGTAGCGGGTCGCGGCGGTGACGCTGAATGCGCCGGTGAAAACGGGCCCGGTGTGGGCGAACCGCCAGCCCGAGTCGCAGAAGCGACGCCCGAGGTGGCGCATTCCGAGCATGTGCTTGCCGGCGTACTTGGCGCGAATCCAGCGCATCAGCCGCCGGCCACGCGTGGCGGTCGACCGCGCCGGACGCCGCCTTGGACACCCGCACCTGAAGTAGGTCGCCCACCCGCCGCGTCCGGCTCAGACTGATGATCAGTCAGCCGGCCAGCGGCCGCCTGACCGCCCCGCCGTCAGTCCGGTCCCAACACCCCCGATCAGTGGAACAGCTGGACAGACCAGCGACTCCCGCACGCTCAGCCGCCCCCGGACATGATCAAACCAGTCCAAGATCACTCGAAAGGCCACTTCGCGGATTCAGGCCAAGCAATGCCTCGGAGGGGTTCCGGTGATGGTCTCTTCTCGATCGCCGAGCTGGGAAGACGACGCGGTCGCTTTTCTGGATCGGTGGTATCAGCGACAGTCCGTCCGTGCTCCTGTTGCTGGTGCCTGGAGGTCACGTCGTAAGTGGTGTGCCACGCGCGCCAGCGCGGGAGTGCGACATGATCATGAAGGGCGAGATCACCAGAAGCGTGGTGTATCCACACACCGCGGTCCAGCTGGCCACCCAGTGCAGGTTCCGGCTCCGGCTCGATCCCGACACCTGCGCGGCGTTCGGAATGCTTTCGGCGTGGCTCGAACCGGGGCGGACGACCGCCCGACGGATGCTCGCCTCCGGTGCTCAGGCCATCGGCGGAGCTCCGGCAGCGATCCTCGGCGGTCTGCTCGTCGTCACGATCCCGGCCCTGGTCGTCTCGCTGGTAGCTGGCGGTCTTCTGCCTGGCTGCTTTGCCAGATACCTCCCGGCCGCAATCCTGGACGCCCTCGGCACCGACGAGCTGCCGGACGGCAATGCCGACGGTGCGCGGTCCACATGATCTGCCCGCGCCATCCGGAGCAACGGTTGCGGCGCTTCCCGGCCGGTCCGCACTCGGTGGTGGCGGCCGCCGGGCTGAGCATCCGTAACGCGGGTCGGAGCCGTCAGAGGGAGGAGCAGGAGATGATCCACCGGACCCGCCCGCACCCGCACGGAGCAGCTGGTCAAGCTGGCCGTGCAATGACCCGAACCCGTGCCGGTTCCGCGCACGCCACTGGCGACCGAGACGTTCGCGGAGGGCGAGCCACGCCCGCAGCCGGTCCGGCGGGCCCAACCGGAGGTGTGAGGCGGACCCGATGGACCTCGACAGCACGCTGGCCCGCCTGCCACGCCACCAGAGCTACACCGGACGACACGGCGATGGTCGCTGTGGCGCTAGCGGCAACCGGGCCAGTTGTCGCCCGGAGCGCCGACGCGGATCGGCCGGATGCCCGCCTGCACGTTCTGACGACGCCCAACCGCTGCCTAGCGCTCGGCTATCCGGGGCTCGACACCCCTTTCGTCGAGCTCATCCGAGGGAGGGCGTCGTGAGCGCCCGCGCCGAGCTCGCTGCCGGGCTCCTGTTCACCGAGGCCCCGTCCCCGGACCGTGCCAAAGTGATCACCCAGGCGGCCGATCAGCTTCGCCGTCGACTCCATCCCACGTCGGTGTGGGCGTCGGGCTACCTGCCACCCGAGCTCCGGGGCAGTGTCGCGTACGGGGAAGAAATCGTGCGGTGGTCCGCGCGCGACGACCTCAGACCGGATGAGGCGCAGCTGCTCGAGACCGCATGGTCGGCCGCACTCCCGCCGCTCAGCCGCGGGAACCGCCAATTCCTCCGCGTGCGTGTCGACAGTCCGGAGGACGTAAGGCGGCTGCGGGAGATCGGAGAGGTGGACGGGCTAATGATTGTGCCCTCCCTCGACTCGCTAGGTCGGATGCGCCCATTCGCGTGGCGATGGCCATTCCATGTGGGACTTGTTGGCGGCCCACTCGCCGACGAGTGGTTGGCGACGGTGAGGAACACCACGCACTACACTTATATCTTCGATGCCGAGTGGTTCGACGCCTCCGCAACCTACGACATCGCTATCATCAGCGCTACCGACCTCTCGAGCCTCCCGGCCGATGTCGCGCACCGGCTCGGTGAGACGGCCTGCGTGATCGTCGCCGGCGACGGACCGGTGGAGCGGCAGCTAATGGAGCTTGACGAACGCATCGAACCCGCGATCGCCATCGCGGTGGCCGGGCCACCGGACCGTTGGTGGTGGGCGTTCTTCCATGAGTTGTCACATGACGTCCCCATCGACGCCGCGGTCGAAAGTTTCGTCCGAAGGACAGACATCGACGCGCTCATCGCTGGGCCGCGTTACGGGATGGACATCACGGCCTCGGCCCACTGGTTCGCCGCAGTGGCTCCCGACGTCCCTCAACTCGCGCCGTTGCTCAACGACTTCGCCGGCTGGGACTGGCGCTACGAGAGCGGCGGCGCGCGAATGGAGACAGACCAGGTACGGATCGTGCGTGCGCAGGGTGGCGACCCTGTGGCGTTCGTCCCGCCACCGGCCATGTCGGCCCCTGAGGAGGAGCAGGAGAGGTACGAGAAGGTGGAGTCGGCGTCCCAGCCGCGCAGGCTGGTCGCCCGTGTGCTGGACGGCAACAACAAGGTGGTGAAGTCGATCCTGCCCCCGCGGCGAGAGTTGACCTTCACCGTTCGCATCGCCATCCCCGAGCGCGGCGACACGGTCACCGACGAGCCCGCCCCCACGCTCCCGGCTGTGCCGGGTCCGACGGTCGAGCTCGAGGTGGTCGTCGGCGGCGCCGTGTGGGAGCAACAGCCGCCGTCGCAGACGATCTCCATCTCGACGGTGAAGCCGTCACAACCGAGCACCCGAGCCGTCTTCCCCTTCACCACGCCAGAGGCGGGTGGGGTGGTGAGCATCGAGATCCAGCTGCTCTACCAGGGCAAGCCACTTCAGGCCGCGACCTACGTGTCGCCTGTACGCGCCGCCGCCGTGCCCCGCGAACGGCCGACCCTCACCACGTTCATGTTGTCGGGCCCCGACGAACCCAAGGACGAATTGCGACCGGTTGACGTCGCGCTCGATGGCAGGGGCGCCGAGCTCCGACGCTCCGGCAGCGATGCCAAGGTGCTCATCACAGACGTCCATGGGATGCTCGACCGCATCGAGGAACGGGTGTCGCGCGTCCTCGGAGTGCCCGGGGCTCCTGATTCCCTCAACGACCCGAGGGCGCTCGCGCTCCTCATTATCCTCGCTGGCCTCGGCGCCGAACTCAACACGCTTATGGCGCCCCTCAACATCGGCGACGCGCGGAGCATCAACGTCATCGTCAACGCCAGTACTCGCGTCCTGCCACTCGAGCTGATCTACGCTGGGCCCCCACCGCTGGGCCACGCGAAGCTATGCGACCACGTCGCAGACCCTCCGCCACCTGGTCAACCCTGCGACAAAGTGTCGACAAGATGCGTGTGTCCGTATGCCTTCTGGGGACTCCATCGCTCGATCGCCCGCACCATTCAATGGGAGGAGGACAGGAGGAAGAAGGCGCAGCTCTGGACCACGACGATCTCCGCGTCGGCGGTGCTGTATGGAGCGACGCTGATTGCCGATGAGGGCGCCTCCCAACCGCTTCCGACCGCCAGCGTGCTGGCAGCCGCGCAGAGCTTGTTTCAACCGGTCACTCGTGTGACGAGCTGGACCGCGTGGCGCAAGGCCGTCAAGACAAGCCATCCGAACCTTCTGGTCGTACTCGGCCACACGATAGTGGAAGGCGGCAGCACCAACCTTTATATCGGCAAGAAATCGGGGCTTGCCCGCTTCCGCATCTCGGCTTCGGAGCTGCGCGTCGACGGCAGCCCCCGTCCGCTTGTGCTCCTCATCGCCTGCGCGACCGCCGCGCTGGGCGATGCGTTCGGGTCTCTGCCCGGCGCACTGACCGCAAAGGGCGCGGGGGCCGTCGTAGGCACGCTATCGAAGATCGTCGGCTCGCATGGTGCACTAGCGACGGCGCACTTGCTCCGCGCCATTCACGAGATTGCCGCCCGGGATGCGACCGTCGGGGAGGCGGTCGAGGCGGCGCGAAGGTCTCTCATCGCCGACCAACGGCCTATCGGGCTCATCCTCGTTTCCCATGGCGAAATGGACACGAAAGTGAGGGTGTGATGTTCGCGGTGGAGATGCTCCCCGGCGGGCATGGCGACGCGTTGGTGGTGGAGTACGGCACCAAGACCGATCCACACCAACTGCTCATCGACGCTGGCACGTTTCATTCGTGGGATGGCGTCCGCAAGGAGCTGATGCGACGGCGCAGAGACCGTTACGAGATTTTCGTCATCACGCATGTCGACGAGGATCACATCGGTGGCGCGATCGCACTGCTCGACGACCCCAACCTGAAGCAGCGAATCAACGATGTGTGGTTCAACGGTTTCGTGCATTGCAGGACCGGCGGCAACGTGCTCGGCCCGGTCAACGGGGAGCAGCTCACCACTCGCATCGTCGAGGGCGGCCTTCGGTGGAACAAGGGATTCACCCCGAAGGCGTCCAACGACGTCGGTGGACCGGTCGTCGTCCCGAGCGCAGGCAGTTTGCCTTGCATCGATCTGCCGGGGAACGCTTCCGTGGTGCTGCTCTCACCTACCGGTCCGAAGCTGAAGGCGATGGCAAAGGAGTGGAAAGAAGATGTCGAGAAGGCGGGCCTCGTGCCCGGTGCCGGCGATTCCGGCCACACGAGAAGCCCGAAGCCACGCGATCGCGAGTTCGACCCGCTGCCGGATCCGCTCGACCACGACGCGCTCATGAGACTCGCCGCCAAAAACGACTATGACGACTCGGAGGCGAACGGCTCAAGTATCGCCTTCATCCTCGAGTACGACAACAAGCGAGTGCTTTTCGCCGCCGACGCGCAAGCACCGGTGCTGACCAAGGCGTTGAATCGCTATGCGGAGCGAGTCCGCGAGATGCGACCACGCATCGACCTGGTCAAGCTGTCACATCACGGTAGCAACGCCAACCTGTCGACGGCGATGCTCGAACTGATCGACTGCCAAAGATTCCTCATCTCCACGAACGGCGACAACTTTGCCCATCCCGACGACTCGGCGATCGCCAAGGTAATCACCACGTCCAGCGGCGGCGTCACATTTTTCTGCAACTACCGAACAGCTCGTACGGCACCGTGGGAGAAGCACGGTCCCGGCATCGGCGCCACTTTCGAGTTCCCGAAAGCCAACCAACAGTACATTCACGTCACGGTCTGATTCGGCCTTCCGTCGGAGGACGGCCTCCAGATCAAGAGCCGCGCACAGGCGAGCTTCTCCGGCGGCAAGCTCATCGCCGCTTTCGATGCCGTGCCCGCTGGCACCCCGTCGTATGACACAGCAACTAGTCGAATTGTCGGGGATATGTGGCGGCTGGGGCATCAGGGGGGGCGCCTTGGCCAGGCGGAAAAGCCGGGCAAGTTCGCCGGTATGGCAAGCCCTGAGCAACCTGATTCCACTCGGCCATGGTCAAATTGCGATTGACCAAGGCGCATCCCGAGGTTAGCCAGGAATCGAAGGCTGGGTTCCAGAGCCGCACCATCTGGTCCGAACCGCCGGTGGCCAATTGGCGGCCATCGGGGCTGAATGCCACGGCATTTATCCCGTCGGTGTGGCCGGTGAGCGGCGGGCCGTGGGGTTGGCCGGTCGTCGGGTCCCAGAGCCGCATGGTCTGATCGCCGCTGACCGAGGCCAGCAGCCGACCATCCGGGCTGAACGCCACCGCAGTCACCCCGTCGGTGTGGCCGGTGAGCGGCGGGCCGTGGGGTTGGCCGGTCGTCGGGTCCCAGAGCCGTACGGTCTGGTCCGCGCCGGCTGTCGCGAGCAGTCGTCCGTCCGGACTAAACGCCACGCCCCAGACCCGGGAGTTGTCGCCGGTCAGCGGTGGGCCGTGGGCTTGTCCGGTGGCCGGGTCCCACAGTCGCACCGTGCCGTCCGTGCTGGCGGTCACGAGCAGCTGGCCGTTCGGACTGAATGCCACATCGTTCACCTCGTTGGTGTGGCCGGTCAGTGGTAGGCCGTGGGCTTGTCCGGTGGCCGGGTCCCACAGCCGTACCGTCTGATCACCGCTGGCGGTGGCCAACAGCCTGCCGTCAGGGCTGAACGCCAGGCCGTACACCGCGTCGGTGTGGCCGGTCAGTGGCGGGCCGTGGGGTTGACCGGTGGCCGGGTCCCACAGTCGCACCGTCTTATCGGCGCCGGCGGTGGCCAACAATCGGCCGTCCGGACTGAACGCCACAACCCACACACCCCCGGTGTGACCGATGAGTGGGCTGCCGCGGGGTCGGCCGGTGGCCGGGTCCCACAGCCGCACGGTCTGATCGGCACTTGCGGTGGCCAACAGCCGGCCGTCCGGACTGAACGCCACGCCCCACACCCCTCCGGTGTGGCCGGTGAGTGGGGTGCCGTGGGGTTGACCGGTTGCGGCGTCCCAGAACCGGACGGTTCGATCGAGGCTTGCTGTGGCCAACAACTGGCTGTCTGGGCTGAACGCCAGGTCCCTCACCGGGCCGGTGTGGCCGCCCGCTGCCCATGAGGCATGGGTAACCCTGGCCAGCCCGGAGACGAGTCCCGCTGGCGGCGTTGCCTCTTGGCCCTCAGCCAGGCTGAGGCTCTGTAGCCCTACCAGGATCGACGTGTCCGGCCGGGTGCTCACCAGCCTGTCCGCTTGGATGGCGAGCTGGCGGGACCAGGCCAACCGGGCTTGGGCCTGGGCCTGTCGATTCTGCTGCCACGCCAACCCACCGGCCGCCAGTGCGACGATCAGCAGGATCGCGAGGCCTGCGGCCAGAAGGCGCAGCCGCGTGTTGGAGCGCCGGATCGCCTTCAGCTTCCGCGCCGCCAATGCCCGGCTAGCCTCCATGAATGCTCGTTCGAGCGGGCCGAGCTCACCGTCATGACGACTTGTCCAGGCATCGAACACGTCCAGCCGGCCGCCGCGCAGCAAATATGACTTGTCTAGACCGCCCTGCCGCCATTCGGCCGCCAGCTGCTCGAGCTCCGAGCGCAGCCGCAGCTCGGTGCGGCCCGTTTCTATTGCCTCGCGCAGTGGTAGCCACTGCCGTAGCAGCGCCTCGTGAGCCACCTCCACGATCGGCTCTCCGGCGGGATCGGCCGGATTCTGACCACTGATGAGCAACGATGCGTCGACGAATGCGTCGACCACCACTTGCTCGCCCGCACTGAGCGCGCTGCGCCGCACACGTCGACGAGTCGGCTCGCCTTCCCCGGTAACGTTGGCAAGACGCATCAGAGTGGAGATCACAAGTTCGCCGTTGCCGCGCCGGCTCAGCTCCTCGGCCAGACGATCAGCGCGGCCTCTCAATGCGCCGATCACCCCGCCCAGCTCGGCGTAGTCCTGCCTGCTGATGCGGCCATCCGGGCCAGCTCGCTGAGACAACTCACGCAGCGTGTAAGCCAACAGAGGTAGCGCGTCCCCACCAGATGTGTCTTCCACCATCCGCTCCACCAGGCCTGGATCGAACTCCAGGCCCGCCGGCTGTGCCGGGCGCAGGATCACCTCGCCCAGTCGTGCCCGGCTCAACGGCTCCACGATGAGCGGGTCATCGATCGCCTCCGCCAGCCCGGCCCGGTCCGGAGCGGCGGTGAGGTATTCAGACCGCATCGTTGCTACTGCCCAGAGCGGGCAGTCCTCGCCCAGAGCGCCCTTGAGAAGGTGCAGGAAGGCCTGTTGCTCGGGGACGCCGCTGCGGACCAACAATTCCTCGGCCTGGTCAACGACCACGAGGACGTCGGGGAGACTTCCACCGCGATGGTGCAGTTCGGCCAGCTCCTCGGCCAGCTGCGCCAGCCCGGACGGCCCTCGACGGAGAACGTGGCCGAGCTCGTCCATGGAGCGGGTCTGGCCGCCAGCGTTGAAGGCGCCGCTCAGGCAGCGAGCAAGGTTCTGCATGGGGTGGAGACCAGGTGTCAGTGGAGGCAGGACCACCCACCGATCAGACGAACGAGCCAAGCGGGGAAGCAAGCCGGCGCGCAGCAATGAGGACTTGCCGCTCCCGGACGGGCCGACAATGGCGACGAACCGGCCCGGCCCATGCTGCAAGGTCGGCTGTAGGAGCTCCACAAGCCGATCTGTCTCCTGCTCGCGGCCGAAGAACACCGCCGCATCCTCGGGCCCGAACGGGGCGAGGCCCGGGTATGGCGACCGATCTCGATCCCAGCCAAACGAGCGGGACGGTTCTAATCCGGCCGCCCGCAGCCCGGCCCGCAACCGGGCCAGGCCAGGTCCTGTGGATGGCAGGTCCATCCACTGCAGCTCGTCGAGCAGCGGCAGCCGCACGCCTGGCTCTAGCCTCAGAGGAAACACCGGTCGGCCCAACGAACGAGCCAGGCAGACCTCTGCGAAACACCATTGAGAAGTGATCGAGGCCGTGCTGGCCAAGAAGATTACACCATCGGACTTGCGCAGCTGGACGTACAGCTCGTGCTCCCAGCTGCGCCCAGTAGGGATACCCTCGTCCGGGTCGAAGGCAACGAACAATGCACCGAATCCGGCGGCCCTTAACCGCTCACACACCCACTCCGCAGTACCCCGATCACGGCTGCTATAGCTGACGAATAATTGCGTCAACTAATCCACCTCTCCGCTCGCGTGAGCGTCAGAGCGTTCGAAAGCAACACACTTGATTCGATTACCAGAATAGTGCACTAGACATCTCGTGCCGCGAACAATACGTCTTCGATCTCATCCCTATCATGCTAAGCTCTTGTTGTTGGGTGGACACGGCGACGTGGGCAATATTGGACTGAAGGATGAAGCAGTTGCTCGCTGATCGCGTCCGTGGCGGCGACGTCGCTCTCGACTTCGCACAGCGTGCGCCGCTGCTCGACGGGTTCTCCGACTGGGACTGGCGCCTAGAAAGCGACGGTGCGAGCAGGGATGCCGACCATGTGCGCCTCGTGAGTGCGCAGGTTGGCGACCCGGTGGCGATCGTGCCTCCGCCGACCTTGGCGGCCCCGCGCCAGCTGGTTGCCCGCGTGCTGGACGCACAGCTGTGGTCAAGTCGATCCTGCCCTCCATCAAGCGTTGAAAACTCGCCGTCCGCGTCGCAAATCCCGGAGCGGGCGCGACATCGCCGCCGACGAGCAAGCCCCCGTGCTCCCGGCAGCACCGGGTCCATGAGTCGAGCTCGATGTGGTCGTCAGCCTCAAAGGCGTGGAAGGGACCGCGATCCACCTTACGATCTATTTCAAGGGAAAAATATGCACTCCGTATTGGCGTTTTCGCAGAAGCGTCCACCAGATGCGTGAGGTGGTTTCTCTGGCCCAATGCTCAACCCGGCTCGATCTCGACGTCGACCCAGCTCCCAGGCATGACGTCTTGAGTGCTTACGACGGTCGCGCGCGACTTGATCCGCTTCAACGTGTCCTCGTCCGGTACGCCGTTGTAGCCATTCACGCAGGTCGACAAGATGGCCTTTCCCTGCTGGCCCTTCGGCAAGATCTTCTGGAGCAGCTCATCTGGCGGCGTCGCGTTGTGACTGCCGTGGTGCCCGATCTTCAGGAAGCTGACCGGCTCAAGGAGGTTGTTCGCGTCCATCATCCTCCAGCTCATCTGCTCGGCGTCGCCGACGAACAGGAGTTTGCGCCTCTTCCACTCGAAACAGAACACGACACTGGTGTCGTTCGCCGCTTTATCGATTGCGAATAGGCCCTCCATCAACGAAAGCTCGCGGCGCTCCACCAAGTTGTAGAACGCCGATACATCCACACCAGCGAGCGGGATTGGGCGCTGTGCGTCATACGTCCTGGCCGCCTTCTCGTCGAGCTCCCCGAGCGCGCTGAACGGGGCTTCCTTCTTCCTCGCGTAGTACGCGGTGGAGTCCTCTTCTGGCGCCCAGACCGCAAGTCTGGCCGTGCGGAATGGATGCAGCTTCGACACGTCCATGCCGCGATGCACGTAGTGCGTCTTCGTCGGAGCCAGCGTGCGGAGGAAATTCACGCACCTGTCTGTCATGTCGGGATCGTTGTTCTCGAGGAGCGCGAAAATGCGATCGTCCGTATTGTCGAGACCCTGTGCCGCGGCGAGGCGCGCGAGCGCATAGTACATCGAGCACAGCTTCTTCTTCTCGCGTATCGCGTTGGGAAAGCGGGCCGCGTAGTCGGGCGCCGCCGATGCGGTCATCCACACCCGATCGATCGCGAATGGGAGCTTCTGGTGGGTCTTCACGTACTCCGCCAAGCCCTCGACGTGATCGAGGTGCTCATGCGTCATCACATAAAGGTCGATGCCGTCGGGCTTGATTGCCTCGTGGATCGCGTCGACGACCGCACCAAAGACCTTGTTGCCACCCCTCTTGCCGTTCTTGTTGCCAACATCGATCAGGAGCTGGCGGGTCTTCGGGTGGCCCTGGTCGTCCTCGTCGGGAACGGTCACGAGGATCGCGTCGCCGAACTCGACGTTGTAGGCCCGGATCCGAATCGGGGCGGTCATGTGTCGTCCCCCACGATGTGCAGCAGCCGCGCACCGCCCTTGAGGGTCATGACGTCGCCCGCGACCTCCGCATAGAGCTCGCTGCTGGCGAACTGCTTGCTCGCCGCCCCGCGCGCGCGGCTGAGCCGGCCTTCGTCGGTCAGCCGGAGCAGGAGCTCGTCACGCGCCTCGCGATCGCGCTTGGCGTCATAGCTTGTGACGTGCGCGATCACCCGGCTCTTCTCGCCGTCTTCCACCCACTGGATCGCGACCGTCGTGCCGCGGGTGACGCTGCGCCGACTTGCGATGGCGAGGCCGGCCGGATTGTCCTCGGTCTCCTCCCATGCGATCTTGATCACGAGCTCGCGCGGACTCGCCGTCTTGCCTCCCCGGTGATAAACCTTCTTCTTCACGTCCAGACGCTGGCGGACGTTGAACGGAACCTTGTCAGGGATGCCGAGCTCGACGCGGTGCCTGCCGACCCACTCGTACGCTGCCCAGTCACTGCCGAGCAGCGTCGCAAGGTCCATGCCGGCAATCAGGTCGGCTGAGGGCAGCGAGGGCAGCTCGAGCTCGGTCGTGGTCGCGACCGCGCGGTTGACGAGCTCGTCCGCGAACGCGCTCCGAAGCGCATCCGCGTCGGGATGGTAGGCGTTGTCGCACGCGTGCATCGCGTGGGCAAGATCGATCCAGGTCGCATCGCCAGGCGGCAGATAATCTAGCGCGCGGAACACGAATCGCTTAAACCGCTGGGTCGTGAGGTATAGCGCTGCGCGCCAGATGCCGTGCTGCCGGTTGCCATCGCCGTAGGCGACGATCAGCTTCTCCTGCTGCGGAGTGGGCTTGGTCTCGAGATCTGCCCGGGTTGCGGAATATGCCTGGAGCAGGACGCAATAGAGCGCGCCGCTCAGCACGGTGCTCAGCTCATGCGGCTTCGTCGTCGCGACGGGCGCATAGTCCGCCCGCGCGCCGGGGAGCCCGCGTTTGACGGAGATGTCCCGGAGGTAGTTCGCGCGGCTGTCGCGCGCTTCGCCGAGCTCGGCGGCGAGGATGCTGAACGCCGTGGACGATGCCTTGCCGAGGTCCCCGTCCATGTCCGACAGCACCTTGTCGGACAGCGGGCGGTAGCGCAGGCCGCAGTGCAGTGCGACGAGGTCGGCGATGGCCTCGTGCATCGCGAGCGATTGCGGCGTCATCGCGTCGTAGAGATCGGGCGCGATCGCGTCGAGCACGGCGTGGCTGGTCTCGTGCGCGACGATGTCCTGAGAGGCCGCGGCGAACACGCGACGATGATGGACCTTGTCGTCGATCTGGAAAAACTGCAGGCTGCGGGACTCGCGCTCGTAGAAAGCGTTCGCCATCTCGCCGGCACGCGGCACGACGAGGAGCTGCGGCCGGTCGAATGCCCACGTTAGGCGCCGACCTAGAGTGTCAGGCTCCTCGAAAATGCCCATCACCTTGTGCACGGTCCCAAACACACTGACGCTGAGGTACTCCGGTGAGACCGGCGAATTTGGTGCTGGCGGCGGCCCGTGCTCGTAGCCCTTGCGATCCTTGGTCAGTGGGACCGGCCGGCATGCCCCGGTCTTCTCGTCGAAATCGAGGACCGCGACGCGCGCGCTGACCGGTCCGTCGAGGAAGTAGTCCTCGTTGGCAATCTCGTGCTCCTCGAAACCGTCCTTGGCCTCAATACCCTTCCGCTCCTGAGTGGACAGGTCTTTCACAATAATCGGCACGCGCATGCGGCACTCCTCATAAAACGCCAGCATTTGCCCTAGCGGTTTTGCCTTCCCAACTGCCCGACCGGCCCGCACTGCGATTCGTGTCGCTGACTATTTTGCTAACGCCACATGAGACCTCGGCCATGCCGTACATCCCCTCGTGCCGACGGCCACGTATACATTCTGAAGAGATCGGCGCCCGTGCCGTCTCCGGCGCCACGCTCCGGCTCGAACGAGACGCAAACTCGACACTAGTCGTCGCCATCCCCGAGCAGATGTACGTAGAACTACGCACACATCTAACGGGCTTCGCCCAGCCCGACAACGTATATGGCGGTTGGGCTGCTGAGCGGGCTCCGGTCGGGCGGCAGACGATGCCCTGCCAGGCCCGTGATGGACCACGCGGTGGCGGTGGTTGGCTGCATCGACCGGATGTACGGCGACTTCTACGTCCCCAGTTGCAGCGTGCCGGTGGGCTGTTGGGCTACATCCAGCGCCTACGTGTCAGTTGGCCTGCGTCGCCTACCGCATGCTGTTGATCGTTTCCGCGAACGCGCCGTCCATGTCATAGACCGGTTCATAGGTGATTCTCACGACGTGGGCGTAGTTCTGCAGGTGAAACGCCTGGTACTGATCGAACGCCTCAGGGTCGTCGACCTCGATCAGGACGTACGCACCCCAGGCCGTGCCATAGGATCGCTTGTGCGTGACTCCCTTCTCAACACCGCCCCAGTTCCCCGACCGCGCGAATGCCTTGAAAGCCACGCCCCATGTCGCATCCAGTTCCGATTTGGAGACACCATCGCGGACCTCGAACCGGTGGACGTACATCTGTCCCATTTTGATCTCCTGGTGTGAATTGTAGTGGCTTCCACCTTGGCGTGGGTCACCACTCGCCGCCAGGCCCGAATGCCCGCCGCGATGTCGTGGGCGCTGACCCGGATGGGGCACAAGAGAGGGGCCGGGCCACGGCTGGGATGCTCGACGAGGCCGGCAGCGCCGCCCGGACCGCCCAGCGGGTCAGGGTGGTGACCTCACCCGAGGTCTACCTTCGCGGTGACCGTGCCCGCGACTGCCGCCCTCGAGGCCGGCAACTCGGCCAGGCCGAGGCCCTGCTCGCGGCGCTGCCGCATCCGCCCGGTCCGGCCGCGGCGGATTCGTCGACGCGATCCTCGACGAGGGCGGCGACCTGCGTGTGCTCGTCACGAGCCGGTCCCCCGCTCCACCTGTCGGGTGAGCAGGAGTTCCCCGTGCCCGCGCTACCCCTGCCCGCACGGTCTTCTTCGGCGGCGGCGGTGGGGTCGACCGAGTCGGTGCGGTTGTTCGCGGTGGGCGACGACGCCGCGGTTCCGGGCTTCGCCGTCGATGCCGGGAATGCCGAACACGTTGGGGGATCGTGGACCCTTGGGCGCCGCTGAGCTGCTCGACGGTGCGTGGCCCGACCAGGATGGCGGTCACGGCAGGTTGGTGCAGCAGCAGGCCGGCGCCACGTCCGATGGGCGTTCCCCGAGCTCGGACACAGGGCTTCGTAGGCGTCGATCTGGGGCTGCCGTTCGGCCACCCTCGCTTGGCTCACCGCCGAGTCCGGCGATCGGGGCGATGATCCCCGCGGCGACCCACTGCGCGAACCGAGGCCCACCAATCCCCTGCCAGGATTCTCGGGAACCTCGGCGGAGGCAAGCGTGCCGCCATTGGGTCCGATCAGGGTCCATGCGGTCATGAGCAGGACGAAGCTGAGGATCGCCACCGATATCTCCGCGCTCACCGTGCGGATCTCGATCTGCGGCCGACGACACATCGCCTCGGGACATGACTGATCTGCCACATGACGCCCTCAGCAGTTCGCCGCGTTCGGCGCGCTTCCATCGGGTCAAGCAATCTGTCGATCGAGGAGTGGACCCAGGTGTCACCGGACCTGCCGTCGGGAACCGGTGCCCCCATGCCGCGACGGCGATCTCCGACTGACGGCGAGACTCGGTGCCGTGGGGCAGGCAGAGCACTCCCAGTCATCGTTCGGCGAACCATCGTGCACGCCGACCCTGCGGTATCTACAAAATGATCTACCGCGGACCCGCAAGAACATCCGGTGTCGGAAGAAGTCATTTCGTGTATCACGTCCGACGTGACGCCCTCCTCATAGTTCGGGTTGGAGCAAGGGGTACGCAGCGAAGAGCGGGGTTCAGCCGTGTTGACTCCTCCGAAAGACAACACGTCGTTCCGGCGCGCGGCGGCGGCTGTCTGCCTTACGTTCCTCATCGTCTCATGTGGAAATCCGAGGCTGGGGCAATCCGAAGGAGGTTCAAGTCCCGAATCGTCGAACCCGGCTGCCGCCGGAAGCGGTCCGATCGACCCGCAGCATGCGCCCCCAGGCGGCGCCTTGCCGGGCCCGGACGGACCCAACGTCCCAGGCGCGAGCGGTGGAGGGGCGCCCAGCGCAGGCGGAGGCGGCGGCCCGATGGGCGGAGGCTCCCCGGGCGGAGGCTCGACGGATGGCGGCAACGGCAGCGGCCCGGGCGGCGGGGGCGGCCCGGACCCCGGCAATCGGCCTCAATACACCCTCCCGGACTACGAGGCGTTCCAAAAGGTCAACGGCACGCTGGCGTTCGACGACGCCTTCAAGTCGGTGTGGGACGCGTGCGATGACGACGAGACGGATCAACGGCGGATCACCGCGTGCCAGGACGCCGCCGTCGCAGCCTTCAATGCGATCCGTGTGAGAATCCTCGAACCCAACGAGGTCAGTTCTGACGATCCTCCCTGCTCGGCTGTGTGGAAGCACGATCGGGGAGGCGACTATCTGGGCATAAACACCACCGGCTGCGATTCGGAACAACTCGAGGACGTCGATACCGATGTTGGGCCGCCGGAGGGACGTCACTGCCGAATCAAGAACGCCCTCAATGCGCTCGACGATCTCGACGACGACCCGAACTGCAAGTCGGAGACGGGTGATGCGTCTGGTCGGTCGCTCGTTGCACCGACACCCACACCGACAC
>Ga0207678_10002599_pt1 | contig 16446 bp, 19 predicted proteins | sample KBSC63metaG_FD_184319 | JGI IMG/M metagenome (GOLD analysis project Ga0207678, IMG submission 184319) | Corn rhizosphere microbial communities from Kellogg Biological Station, Michigan, USA - KBS C6-3 metaG (SPAdes) (version 2) | ecosystem: Host-associated > Plants > Roots > Rhizosphere > Soil ...
TCGAACCCTCCGACACCATGACGTTCACGTTGCGCGGCATCTCCGATTTCACCGTGCAGGCCTTCGACGGAACGAACTGGGTGACGCTCGCGAGCGTGACAGGCAACCAGCTGGTCAAGCGCAGCGTGGCGTTCACGCCCTTCACGACCGATCGCATTCGCATCAACATCGTCAACGCGAGCGGCAACGGCTGGTCGCGCCTGACCGAAGTCGAAGCGTGGTCGTCGTCGGCCAGCCTGACAGCCGAGTCGAACGTCGCGCTGGCATCGAACGGTGGCGTCGCGACGGCGTCGTCGACGAACGGACCGGGCTTCTTGCCAGGCACGGTGATCGACAACGAGCGGTCCGGTGCGGGCTGGGGTGCCGGCGGTGGCTGGAACGACGCGACGCTCGGCGTGTTCCCGGATTGGATTCAGGTGAACTTCACCGGCACGCGAACGATCGACCGCGTCGTCGTCTACTCGGTGCAGGACAATTACCTGACGCCGGTCGAGCCGACGAATACGATGACGTTCTCGTTGCGCGGCATCAGCGATTTCAACGTCCAGGGCTTCAACGGCTCGACCTGGGTGACGCTGGCAACGATCAGCGGCAATCGACTCGTCAAACGCAGCGTGACGTTCCCACCGTTCGCCACCGATCGCATTCGCGTCAACATCGTCAACGCGCTCGGCAACAACTGGTCGCGCGTGACGGAAGTCGAGGCGTGGGGACTCTGACGCCGCCAACCTGTCGCGTCAAACCCCGGAAGCCAAGCAGCGGCACGTCGCAGCGACGGTCATTCACCGGTCATTTCCGCAGCGCGAAAACGGTGATCCGGTCGTCGCGAAAGACCGGCGCTCCGAGTTTCGCCTCGATGGCTGGCATGCAGCCGCGCAGATCGGGCCACGGCGGTGCCGGCCTCGCCGCGACGTCGCGCGAATTCGCGTGGACGATCAGGTAGTCCGCGCCAAAGGTTTCCCCGCGCAGCAGCGACGCGAGATGCACCATCCAGCGCATCCGCATTCCGGCCTCGTGCTCCGGATACTCGCCGAAGTCGTAGGTTCCGCACAGCGGCGTCACCAGTCCGATCTTCACGCGCTGGCGATGCGTATCCTGGTACAGCGACAGCGCGTTGTAATGCGATTCGAGCCGCCACGGCGCCTCGATCAGCGTGACGCTTCCCGGGGGCCGCTTGCCGAGTTCGGCATAGAACGCCGGCACGGGGTCGGTCGGCACCTGCGCAACGTAGGGATTGTGCGCAGGATCGTAGTCGAACTGGTAGCGCAGATGACCCCAGAACTGGTTGGGGTAATGCCACTCCTGCGGAATCGGGCCAATCGCGAACAGCGCGGCCGCGATCGCGCCGGCGGCCGCGGCGCCCATCCAGTAACGCGGCGTCGCCACCAGCGCGATGATGCCTTCGGCCGCGAACAGCAGTAGAAAGGGAACAACCGGTATCAGGTAGCGGGCGAGCACGAGCGGATGCGAGATCCACTCGACGCCGCTCGACGCGACGACGGCGGTCCCTACGACGCAGATCGTCGCGAGATACCACGCAAGGTCCGGCTCCCGCCGCCGCACGCGCCACCAGCCGAACGCCGCCACTGCGAAAACGAACATTCCGACGGGCGCAACACCCGTGCCCGCGAGCATCAGCAGCGCACGATACAGCGTGTCGAGCGACGCCCGGCCACGCCCGGCCTTATCGGTGAATTCCGCCCAGTCGATGATCATCGGCGGCGCGAGCACCACCGCCAGCGCGAGCGCTGTGGCGAGTCCGAGCTTCACCAGTGCGATGAAACGGCGCACGTCGCGCGCGCGCAGTGCGCGGACGCCGCAGTACACGAACGGCAACAGCGTGAACGGCAGCGTGATCGCGTGCAGCCACCCCGCGAGCACCGTCGTCGTGACGTAGAGCAGCGCAGCGCGGCCCCGCCGGTCGAGCCACCATGCGCGAAACGCAAGGATCGCGACGAACGTCAGCAAGCTCGTCAGCGCATACGGCCGCGCGATCTTGCTGTGATAAACCAGCAGCGGGGAGATCGCGACGAGTATCGTCCACGTCGCCCGCACGGGCAGCGCAAACGACCGGGCGAGCAATCTGGGGCCGACGAGCAGCAGACCTAGGCCCGCGACGAGCGACGGCACGTGCATTCCCCACTCGGAGAGCCCGATCGTCCGCTGCAACTGCTGGTAATAGAGCGTCAGCGGGATGCTGTAGTCGGCGTAGCCCAGGTGAGTAACGATGTCGAGTGGACTCGAACGCAGCAGCTTGTGGATCGCATGCCACTCATCGTCGATCAGGATCTGGATGTCGAGCTGCCAGATCCGCAGCACCGCGCCCGCGACGAAGGCGACGAGCAGCAGCGCGCTCCATACGTCTGCGCGCGATGCGCGGCGCGACATCGGTACGGCGGCAGCCTGCGGGCCGGTGGACGGTGCAGCGGTCAAGAACGGCTCACCCGACCACTACCGGCGCTGCGGCATCCACGCGCGGGCGCAACCGCCATTCCTCGGCTGCCGAGAAAATGTGCGGATGCACGACCCCCGCCCGCCACAGCGCGTATTGAAGGCTGACGCGCAGGACGCCGAGTCCGTAGACGACGGAACGTGCAAAATCGATCTCGCTCGCATCGTCGAAATATTTGGTCGGGCACGAAATCTCGCCGATCCGCATGCCGAACGCATGCGCCTGCACGAGCATCTGGTTGTCGAAGATGAAGTCCTGCGAGTTGGCAAGCAGCGGCAGCTCGGCGATGACGCGGCGCGAGAAAGCGCGGTAGCCGGTGTGAAATTCCGAGAGCTTCGTGCCGATCATCAGGTTCTGCACGGCCGTAAGTGCGCGGTTCGACACGTACTTGTAGAGCGGCATGCCGCCGTGGAGCGCGGTGTTGCCGAGAATCCGCGAGCCGATGACGACGTCGTATACCTGCGACGCGATCATCGCCGCCATCGCGGTGATCAGCTTCGGCTCGTACTGGTAATCGGGATGCAGCATCACGACGATGTCGGCTTCATCGGCCAGTGCTGCGCGGTAGCAGGTCTTCTGGTTCGCGCCGTACCCGAGATTACGCGGATGGCGGTGCGTGACGATGCCGAGTTCCTTCGCCACCGCGAGCGTCGCATCGTCGCTGCCGTCGTCGACGAGCAGAACGCTGTCGACGATGTCGTGCGGGATGGCCGCGTAGCACTGCGCGAGTGTCTTCTCGGCCCGATACGCGGGCATGACGACAGTGATGCGGTTTCCGTGCAGCACGCGATCGAGTCCGTTCAGGCGCCCGGTGAAGCGCCGCGATCATACAAGAGGCCGCCCGGTACCGCCGACACGGCGCGTGCGTCGGCCCCGAGCAACGCGTAGACGTCGAGCCTTTCCACGCGGCCGCGCAGCGCGATGCTGCCGATCGGTCGCGTGACAAAGCCGGTGATCCGCGCCGCGGTCGTGGGGCCGAGCAGGATCGCCGCATCGTAGGTGCGCGTCGCACTTTCGAGGCGCGCGGCCACGTTTACCGGGTCGCCGACGGCCGAGTAGTCGAAACGGTGCTTCGATCCGAAATTGCCCACCGTGCAAAGGCCCGTGTTGATGCCGATGCCCGCTTCAAGGCGCGGCTCATTACCCTCGCCTACCGCCCGGTTGCGCGCGGCCAGGTTGTCCTGGATCCGCAGCGCCGCCCGGCAGGCCAGCAGCGGATGATCAGGCTGATCGAGCGGCGCATTCCAGAACGCCATCACCGCATCGCCAACGTACTTGTCGACCGTGCCGCCGTGTTCGAGGATCGCGTCCGTGGCCGCCTGCAGGAACGAATTGACCGCCTGCGTCAGTGTCTGCGGATCGAGCCGCTCCGACAGCGTCGTGAACCCCCGCAGGTCGCAAAACAGGACCGTGAGCTCGCGCAGTTCGCCGCCGAGTTCCGGCAGCTTCGGATTCGAGACGACGCGCTCGACCATCGACGGCGCGAGGTAACGCTGGAAAACGCGCCGGATGTGCCGTCGTTCCTTGTCGAGCAATCCGTAGCGATACAACGACAGCGCGATGAACGTCACGATGATGCCTGCGATCGGGATCGCGCTCGCCTGCCACACGCCGTATCGCGAAAGCGCTACCTGCGCCGCTGTCGCCACGACTACGACGAGCGCGATGCCGCACACTGCAGCGAAGGCGAGCGACAGCCGCGACACGGCGAAGGCCAGAGTGACTGCGGCTACTAACATGAACGCCGTCTCGATCCACGGTGCTGCGGCCGGACGCTGCAGATTTCGTCCGCGCAGGATCGAGTCGACGACGGTCGCCAGGCGCTCGACACCCGGCATCACCGCCGTGAACGGCGACTCGTACGTATCGCGCGTGCCGAGCGCGTTGGAGCCGATGAGCACGATGCGGTCGCGAAACACGGTCGCGTCGACTGCACCGGCAAGCACCTGCGAAAACCCGTAGGTCGGAAACGTCGGCGACGGTCCCAGATAGTTGACGAGGATGCGTATCGCCGAGTCGGTCGGCACGCGCAGTGATCCAACGTCGATCGCACCGCCCAACTCGACATTCACCGCACTCCACGGCACGTGCAGGTAGTGTTGCGCGACGCGCACGGCCATCGAGGGAAAATAGTCGAGGTCGAACTCGAGCGCCGGGTAGTCGTACCGGGGCGCGCCGTCGATATCGTAGGCGACGACCATGTGGCCGAGCGTCGCGTGCTCGGCGAGAATCGGCAACGGCATCAGCACGCCGGACGGCGCGAGCGGCAATGGCCGGAAGTCGGGACGCTTGCGCAGCTGCGTGTACGCGAGCGGAAGCGCTTCCGCCTTGGTCGGCGCACCGCCGAACGTGAATGCAAACGGCAACACGACGTTGCCCGCGTCCCTGATCGCCGCGGCGAGTGCCACCTCCCCACCGCTGCCACCCGTCGCCGATCCCGTGTCGTCGCCGCCGGCGGTTTCGCGATCCGCGAACAGGATGTCGATGCCGATCGTCGTTGCACCCGCCTGCCTCAGCAACGTAACGACGTCGGCGACCTTCCGGCGAGGCACCGGCCAGCGTCCGACGTCCGCCAGCGAAGCGTCGTCGATCATCACCAGCACGACTGCAGGGCCTGGCGCTTGCACACCGCGAATGCGCATCTGCTCGTCGAGTGCCACGAGTTCGAGCCGCCGCAACCACGGCACGTCGAGCGCGACGAGCTGGATGCCGGCGCAACCCAGCATGACGACCAGCGCGAGACCGGTCAGCTTGAGATCGCGCGACCGCGCTACCGCGGGAAGGGCGGCGCTAGTTGAACGTGGCACGCGCCAGCAGGTCGGCGAGGCGTCGCGCGCCCCACGGAACCGGCGGTGTGGGTGCAGCACCGCGGGGCACGTCGGTACCCTGCCCCGCTTGTTGCAGAGCGACACTGCCACGCGCTTGCGGATCGCGACCGGTCACTGCGACGTCTCCCTCCAGCAAGGCGACCGAGGTTCGATCGGGGGTGGCCTCGATGAGCCAATCCGTGCCGCGAACGACCGCGACCGCCGTCTCGGTCTCGATTTCGAAGTGGCCGTTCGGCGCCACTTTCGCGACGAGCACGCGCAGCACTCCGGAAACGAGCTCGAGTTTCGTCCTGGTGACTTGCGCAGCCTTGCGAAATTGACTGATACGCACACGCGTATGCTCGCCCACCGAGATGATCGTGCCGTCGTTGAGCGCGATCTTAGCCTTCCCGTCGGTTGCGACGATCGCGTCACGCTCACGCACGGGTGCCTGCGCGGCGAGCGGGAGCATCGACCCTGCCGAATCCGTGAACACGGCACCGCGAACCGCCAGCACCGCGCCAACCCTGTCGGCGTCCTCCGCCACGGCCAATCCGCATGCGAGCCCCGACGCGACGAGCACCGCGGCGCAGGCTGTGCGCCACGGGCCATGCATCGAACTGCCTCGATCGAATACCGCGAGTCCGCTATGCACGGTTGAAAGTTGCCTTGTCGCATGCGACGAAAAGTCGCGGTCGATGCAGCGCGCCGATTATAGCGTGGCCGTGCGTGCCTCTAGCGAAACACCCACCAGCGGTACACGAGATAGTTGACGACGGTCAGCAGCACCGTCGTCGCGATCTGCGCCGGCCAGACCGCGATGCCTTGCTGCGTCAATGCGGCGAGCAGCGCCGAATTTGCCGCGAGTTGGGCCGCGATCGCCACGGCGAAACGCGCACCGGCAGCCTGAACGCCTTCCGTCGGCGCGAAGATGTGCGCGTACGACAGGACAAAGCGCGTGCCGGCCCCGGCGGCAAAACCGATTGCGCTCGCTGCCACCGGGCCGAGCCCTGCCCGCAGCATTGCGTACATCAATGCGTAATGCGCGGCTACTGCCATGAACCCGGTGACGACATGCAGCGAGAAGCTGTGCAGCCAATGCACGATGCCGCGACCGGTCGGTCGCCTGAGCACGCGCGCAAGCAGGCTCGCCCGCGCTTCGCTGTCGGTTCGCAGAGGATTCAAAGAAAGTTTCGCTCAGCGCCCCGACCAAGGACGCCGTGCCGGATCATACAAAAAAACGGCGCGGAACTCCGCGCCGTTTCGTTACGTGCCAAACGCGATCAGCGTCGATCGTCCCAGTGCCCGTGCTCCCGACGCCAGCGTCCGTTGCTTTCCACCCAGCGGTCGGGAACCCAGTGTGCGTGGCCGTGCGCATGTACACGGTGACCCTTCACCCAGACGTATCGTCGACCGCTCCAATTCCAGTATCCCGGCGCCCACTCCCACCCCGGCCGAACGATTGGAACGGCCTCGTAACGTGGCGCCGGCGGCGCGATCCTGACGTATATGTCGGCCGTGGCCGGGGTTGCGACACCCGCTGCCAGTGAGCCCCCTGCCAGGCAGAGGGCAAGCAGAGCATTGCGCTTGTTCATGTATCGATCCTCGCGGATTGCACGTCCACAGGTTCGCACGGCGCTGCGCGGCGGCCGATCGGATGCAAGCCGATGTCACTGTAGGACTCGCGGAGCCTCGAAGTAAGGTTGGCGCCTTGTTCACACTCCCCGCCTCCCGCCGACGAACGCGCTTCACGAATCGCACGGCATGAAGGATGATTGAGGTCGTCGATGGGAAGGAGATTGCATGCGCCTGATCGCTGCACTGGCCGCGCTGTCGCTGATCGCCGGCTGTGCAAGCCAGGCCGAGCGCGCTGCCGCCGTATCGCGCGACGTCGATGACATGATGCACGTGTACGGGCCGGGCTGCGAAAAGCTTGGCTACCGTGCGGACTCCGACGGATGGCGCGAGTGCGTGCTGCGACTCGCCACGAACGACCGGATCGAGCAACGCGACCTGTACGGGCCTACGTGCGTTGGCGCGCGGCGCGGCTACCTGCACTGTGGCGCGTTCTGATGGCCGCGCTCGACATCGAGCTCGGACTGGCGAACGACAGCGACGCGCACCCGCTGGCCGAGTTCTCCCGCGACCTGATCGAGGCAGGTCTCGGCTGGAGTTACCAGCCCGAGCGCATTGCGTCGCTGATCGACGACCCGGACGTCGTTACGCTCGTGGCGCGCGAGCGCGGAGTTCCCGTCGGGTTCGCGTCGATGCGCTTCGGCGACACGCGCGCCCATCTGATGCTGCTCGCCGTGCAGCCACGACATCAGCGACGCGGTGTGGGACGCATGCTCGTGCTCTGGCTGCTCGAGTCGGCACGCGTGGCGGGCATCACCTCGGTGCACGTCGAGCTGCGCATGGCGAACGAATCTGCATTCGCGTTCTATCAATCGGTCGGCTTTGCCGAAACGATCCGGATTCACGGCTATTACCGCGGACGTGAGACGGCGCGGCGGATGATCCGGATGCTTTCGGTAAGTGTCGCGCGCGGCTGAAGCGCGCGGCTCAAAGACCCTTCTCCACCATGTCGAGCAGCGCGGCCGTTACCGCGGCCCGGTCGCTGCGAGTCAACCGGCGTAATGGGCCGTCGATAACGAGCATCGACAGACCGTGCACGGCAGACCAGGCCAGAAATTCCGCGCCGGGCCTGCGTTCCGGACGCAGCGTTCCGGCACGAACGTTGAGGTCCAGCGCTGCGCCGAGCAACTCGAACGGACCCGGAGCGGCGTTCACCGGCCTGGCTTCGCCCGGTTTCGCGGCTGCGGCGGCGCTCCCCGCAAAGGCGGTGCGGAACAGTCCCGGCTCGCGCTGCGCGAACGCGATGTAGGCCGCGCCGATCGCACGCAGGTTCGCGCGCGCGAAGGCTGCGGGGTCGCCGGTGTCGGGCAACCGCCGAAGCTCGCTGACCATTGCGGCCGCGAGGGCCGCGAGCGCCTCCGATCGCACGGCTTGCAATAGCTCGTCGCGGCTCGCGAAGTGCCGATACGCGGCGTTGGGCACGACCCCTGCGCGCCGCGTCGCCTCGCGCAGCACGACGGCATCGGGTCCCCCGTCGCGCGCGAGTGCGATTCCCGCATCAAGCAGCGCGCGACGCAGGTCGCCGTGACGATACGTGCTGCGTACGCCGCGCCTGTTGCCGGTCATCGCGACCTCGGCCGCAGAGCGTTGCAAACGTGTTCAACCGGCGCAGTGGACATTGGATTCGAGGGCTGCTATCCTTTGTGGACAGTGTACACAAATGCCCCGAGCTCTGTCATTCCCGCTCCAATGTCGATGAACGTTCCCCATTCGGACGAGCCTGCGCGCACGGAAGTGGACGCGCTTCGCGGCAATGCAGTCATTGAGTTCGGCGCGAGCTGGTGCGGCGTCTGCCGGGCAACGCAGCCGGCGATAGCCGCGGCGCTCGCCAAGCATCCGGACGTTCGCCACCTCCGGATTGCCGATGCGTCGGGCCGTCCGCTCGGCCGATCGTTCGGCGTCAAGCTATGGCCGACGCTGATCCTGCTGCGCGATGGCAAGGAGATCGAGCGGCTGGTACGGCCCCGTGGCGAAGCGGCAATCGACGCGGCACTCGGCCGGCTGACCGCGGTCTAGAACCTGCTGACGGCCCGGATTTTTGAGCCTGGAGGTCGATTTCGCTCGCGCTCGTTCGTCCTCGGTCAGAGCGTGGAATTTCCTGGTCCAACACCGGGTACCTGGCGCGTAATCCCAACTCAGGAGGTCACGATGCGATTCATGGTGGTGGTCAAAGCGACGAAGAACAGCGAGGCAGGCATGCTGCCGACCAAGGATCTGCTGGCCGCAATGGGCCGGTTCAACGACGAGCTGGTCAAGGCGGGCGTGATGCTCGCCGGCGAAGGGCTGCACCCGAGCGCCAAAGGCAAGCGCGTGAAGTTCGCCGCCGGCAAGCGGACCGTCGTCGACGGTCCGTTCGCGGAGACGAAGGAGCTGATCGCCGGCTTCTGGCTATGGCAGTGCAAATCGATGGACGAGGCGGTCGAATGGGTGAAACGATGTCCCGATCCGATGCCGGGGGAAGAATCGGAAATCGAGATCAGGCAAGTGTTCGAGGCCGAAGACTTCGGTGCCGAGTTCACGCCGGAACTGCGCGCGCAGGAAGAGCGTCAGCGCGCGGAGTCGGCCAGGCTCGCTAAAAAGGGCGACAAGCACTAGCGAGGCTTAAGCCACGCAACCGTAATTCACTCGCCGGACGCAGCCGGTGTCCGGCGTTTTCACTTTTCCTCGACGAGTGGTGACAACACCATGAGCGTCCTCGACTCCGTTCCGAGCGTGAAGGCGCAAATCGACGCGCTGTACCGGTCGGAATCACGGCGCGTATATGCAACGCTGGTGCGTCTGCTGCACGATTTCGATCTGGCGGAGGAAGCGCTGCACGACGCCTTTCGCGCCGCGCTCGAGCAGTGGCCGCGCGAAGGAATGCCCGCTAATCCGCGCGCCTGGCTCGTGTCGACGGGCCGCTTCAAGGCGATCGACGGATTGCGCCGACGCGCGCGATTCGACTCGGTCGAGGATTTCGATGCCGTGCCCGACGAGCGCGACTCGCCCGACGACGCGGACGACGACATCGAGGACGACCGGCTGCGGCTCATCTTCACGTGTTGTCACCCGGCGCTGGCGCCCGACGCGCAAGTGGCGCTCACACTTCGCGAGGTCTGTTCACTGACCACGGAAGAGATCGCGCAGGCGTTCATCACGCCGGCGCCAACACTCGCGCAGCGCATCGTTCGCGCCAAGGCAAAAATCCGCGACGCCCGCATTCCATACCAGGTGCCCGATGCCCACGAGTTGCCGCAGCGATTGTCGATCGTGCTGCGCGTCGTCTACCTGGTCTTCAATGAAGGCTACTCAGCGTCGTCGGGCCCGGCACTGATGCGCCACGACCTTTCGGCCGAAGCGATCCGCCTCGGCCGGCTGCTCGTCGAACTGTTGCCGGAGCCCGAAGCGGTGGGTTTACTCGCGCTGATGCTGCTGCACGAATCGAGACGCGGCGCCCGCACGTCTGCGACCGGCGACATCGTGCTGCTCGGCGACCAGCAGCGCTCGCTGTGGAACCGCAGTCAGATCGACGAAGGCTCGGCACTCGTTCAACGCTCGCTTCGATCAGGTCAATTCGGCGCCTACACGGTGCAGGCGGCGATTGCGGCCGTTCACGCCAACGCGGCGAGCGCCGAGGCAACCGACTGGAACGAGATCGTCGGACTCTACGACCTGCTGCTCACCATCGACGAGTCACCCGTCGTCGAGTTGAACCGTGCCGTTGCCGTCGCGATGCGGGACGGCGCGGCAGCAGGACTCGTGACGATTGACGCCATTCTCGCGCGCGGCGACCTCACCGACTACCACCTCGCGCATGCGGCCCGCGCGGACATGTGCCGGCGGCTGGGCGACGTTGCGTCGGCACGAGCATCGTACGAACGTGCGGCGGCCCTCGTCCGGCAGGGACCGGAGAGTCGATTCCTGCAGCGCCGGCTCGCCGAACTGGACGCCTGACGCGCCCGCGAAACGCCGCCCCGCCCCTAATTTCGTGCGGTGCCGCAACTTCGATGTCGAAAAGCGTTCAGGCCGTTCGACTAACCCAACGAATCCGTGGCGCGGCACACGTGCCGGGCCGCCTGGAAGCCATGCCGATGAAGCCCGACTTTTCTCATCACGACGCTGACTGGGCTCCCCGATCGCCGCCACTCGAGGCGGACGCACGGACTGAGGCGCTGCGCCGGCCATCCCGGGATTCGGACCCACGTCCGCGCGGCGGACGCGATCGCGCCGAACCCATCGTCGTTCGGCTGGTTCGGCGTTTCGAGTGGAACACCGACTCGGTCTTCGCCGCCTGGGTCGACCCCGTCATCGCGGGCCAGTGGCTATTCGCCACCGCCGCGCGTCCGATGGTGAGCGCGGCGATCGATTCGCGCGCTGGTGGATCGTTTTGCCTGTGCGAGCAGCGCGCGGAAGAAATCGTCGAGCACTCGGGCACGTATGTTGAATTCATGCCGCCCCGCCGCCTCGCGTTCACGCTGTCGACACCGGATCATCCGACTGCAACCCGCATCGACGTCGACATCGAACCGCGCAGTCGCGGATGCGTGCTGAGGCTTCTGCACGCGAACGTCCACGCCGACCGCGCAACGCGCATCCGCCAGCGGTGGATCGGGATGCTTTACGGCCTCGACGCCACCCTTCGCGGCGGCGTGTCGGGTCGCGCAGCACGCACGGGGCCGGAACGCGGTCCGATGGAGTGACTTCGAGGAGAATCAGATGGACTACCTGTTGATGTGCTGCTTCGACGAATCCGAATGGGCGCGGTTGCCCGAGTCCGAACGCGCCACGGTGATGCGTGAATACGGTGAGTTCCAGCGCAACCTTGTCGCAACCGGCCACTATCGCGGGGGCGCGCGGCTCGAGTCGACGTCGACGGCGACGACTGTCCGCGAGCGCAAGGGCCGGCCGATCATCACCGACGGCCCGTTCGCCGAGACGAAAGAACAACTGGGTGGCTATCACCTCGTCGCGTGCAAGGACCTCGACGAGGCAATTGCCATCGCGCTGCGGATACCGACGCTCCGGGTCGGCGGCGCCGTCGAGGTTCGCCCACTCGGACCTACGGCCGAAATGGTAGGGAGCGCGCGATGAGATTCCTCTGCCTGATTTGCGCCGAGAAGGTGATGGAGCAGATGACCGACGCCGATGCCGAACGGCATTACGACGAATATGCGCGCTTCACCGCGGACGTCCGGGCGAGCGGGCATTTCGTCGATTGCAATCGGCTGCAGCCGCCCGCTGCCGCAACGACGGTGCGCGTACGCAACGGCAAGGTGTCGACGACCGACGGGCCATTCGCCGAGACGAAGGAGCAACTCGGCGGCTACTACATGCTCGAGGCGCGCGACCTGAACGAGGCGATCCAGATCGCCGCGCGAATCCCCGGTGCCCGGATGGGCTGCGTCGAGGTGAGGCCCGTCGCGGATGACGCGCGGACGATGCGCGCGCTCGGCATGGAAGCATCCCGATGACGGGCAGCGCAACGCGGCAGCGCTGGCTGGCGCTCTACGTGCTGTGCGCGGGCGTGCTGATGATCGTGCTCGACACGACGATCGTCAACGTCGCGCTGCCGTCGATCCGCGAGGACCTGCGCTTCACCGAGACGTCGCTCGTCTGGGTCGTCAATGCGTACATGCTGACGTTCGGCGGGTTCCTGCTTCTCGGCGGCCGGCTCGGCGACCTGTTCGGCCATCGCCGGCTGTTCCTGCTCGGCATCACATTGTTCACGCTGGCGTCGCTCGCCTGCGGTGCGGCGGGCTCGCAGCCGATGCTGATCGGCGCGCGCGCCGTGCAGGGTATCGCCGGTGCGATCGTCTCCGCCGTCGCGCTGTCGCTGATCATGGACCTCTTCACCGCGCCCGCCGATCGCGCGAAGGCAATGGGCATCTACGGCTTCGTCTGCGCAGCGGGCGGCAGCGTCGGTGTCCTGCTCGGCGGCGTGCTGACGAGCGTTCTCAACTGGCACTGGATATTCCTCGTCAACCTGCCGATTGGCATCGCGGTCTACGGTTGCTGTCGAACATTGCTGCCCGAAGATCGCAGCACCGCGGCAGGGGGACGCCTCGACATCGCCGGCTCTGCCACGGTGACGTCGGCGCTGATGCTCGCCGTATACGCAATCGTCAATGGCAACGGCGCCGGCTGGACATCGGTGCAGACGATCGGGTTGCTGGCTGTCACGTCGCTGCTGCTCGCGCTTTTCCTCGGCATCGAGGCGCAGGTACGCGCACCGCTGATGCCGCTCGGCCTGTTCAAGTTGCGCAACGTCGCGACGGCGAATGCAATCGGCATCCTGTGGGCGGCGGCGATGTTCGCGTGGTTCTTCATCGCTGCACTGTACCTGCAGCGCGTGCTCGGCTACACCGCAATGCAGGTCGGCCTCGCGTTCCTGCCGGCGAACCTGATCATGGCGGCGTTCTCCGTCGGACTGTCGGCGAAGGTGGTCATGCGGTTCGGCACCCGCTTGCCGCTGGCGACCGGGCTGCTGCTGGCGGCGACCGGACTCGCGCTGTTCGCGCGGGCGCCGGCAAGCGGGACGTTTGCGCTGGATGTGCTGCCCGCGATGGTGCTGCTCGGCCTCGGTGCCGGCCTTGCGTTCAATCCGCTGCTGCTCGCGGCGATGAGCGACGTCGCACCCCGCGATTCCGGCCTTGCGTCGGGCGTCGTCAATACGTCTTTCATGATGGGCGGCGCAATCGGCCTCGCGGTGCTCGCGAGCCTTGCCGACGCATCAACGTCGACTGCCCTTCGTAGCGGCCTCGCACCCGCGGCTGCGCAGGCTGCCGGCTATCACGTAGCGTTTGCCGTCGGCGCGGCGTTCGCGCTCGCCGCGTCGATTCTCGGCGCCACGCTGATCCGCACCGGCGTGAAGGCGCGCGAGCGGCGTCGCGGCACCGCGCTCGAGCGGTCATAGCCCCACGCGCCCCACCAGCTTGCCGGGTGACCGGCGGCGGCAAGCACCCACCCGCGAACGCGGTTTGACACGCTGCGTCGCGTCCCCAATCATTACGCGCCGCGGCCCCGCGCCATGCGCGATGCCGCACCCCATCAAGTGAAGGAGATGAAGCATGACGTCAAACCGCTTCGGACGCGCGTTCGTCGGATGGCTTGCCGCGTCGCTTGCGGCCACTGCAGTCGCGGCAGTTCCGGTGCCGGCACCGGGTGCCAGCCCGCGAATCGATGCAATCAAGAAGGCCGGCGTGCTGCGCGTGGGCGTGCTCGCCAATGCCCCGTGGCTGGTCGAAAACACGACCGGTACCGGCGACGCGTGGAGCGGTCCGGCGTGGCTCCTCGCCAACGAGTATGCGAAGCGGCTGGGGGTCAAGTTGCAGGTGGTTCCCGTGAGCCACGAGACGAAGGTGCCGGTGCTCGCGTCGAATCAGGTCGACATCTCGGTCACCCCGCTCGCCGAAACGCCCGATCGTCTCAAGGTCGTCGACTTCGTCATCTATTCGAGCACGAGCGTCTGCATGTACGGACTCGCGTCCAATCCCAAGTTCGCCAACGCGAAATCGGTCGACGACCTCAATCGCCCTGAGATCACGATCTCGTATTACACGGGCGGCGGCGAGGAAGGCTGGGTCAAGGAGCGCTTCCCGAAGGCGCAGTTGCGCGGCGTGGCGGGCTCGGGCGTGTCCCCGGTCGAGGAAGTCCTGGCCAAGCGCGCCGACGCAGTTCCGATCAACCGCGTGCCATGGGTCGCGATGGGCCGCAAGCTGAAGCAGCTCGCCGTGCTGCCCAAGGACAACAACTGCCAGAACAGCACGGAGAAAGCCGCGCCGGTTGGCATGGCGATCGACAAGAAACAGGACGGCTTCCTGCAGTGGGCGCGCGCCGTCGAAAAGGAAATCGAGCCGCAACTTAAGAAGGACGAGGCGCGCGTCGTCGATACGATGAAGTAGCGGCTGGCGCGCATTCGGCGGCGCGCGTAACCGGCCGCCGGGGGAAGGCCTGCGTGGATTTCGATTTCAGCGTCATCACCGACAACGCGGGTTTTCTCGCGCACGGCGTGCTGATCACGCTGGCGCTGTCGCTCGCGTCCGGCGGCACGAGCCTCATCGCCGGATTCGTGCTCGCCCTGTTGCGGATTCGCGGCCCGCGCTGGCTGCGCCCGGCGATCGTGTTCTACATCGACTCGATGCGCGCGATCCCGGTGCTGGTCGTGCTGGTGTGGACGTTCTTCGCGCTGCCGATCGTCGCCGGCGTCACGATGTCGCCATTTACCGCGGGCCTGATCGGCCTCACCGTCCACCTGGCGGCGTATGCGGCGGAGATCATCCGCGCCGGCATCGAATCCGTGCGACCGGGGCAGACACGCGCGGCATTGGCGCTCGGCATGTCGCAGGCGCAGATCCTGCGCCGCATCATCCTGCCGCAGGCCCTCGTGCGCATGCTGCCCGCCTTCGGCTCGCTCGCATCCGTGACGATCAAGGACACGGCGATCGCATCGGTGATCGCCGTGCCCGAGCTGATGCGGCAATCGGAAACGGTCGCCGGGCAGAGCTTCCAGCCGATCGAGGTGTACACGGTCGCGATGGCCGTTTACTTCCTGCTGCTCTATCCGGTCACCCGTGGCGTCGACCGGTTCTACCGGCGCGTTGCGCACCTCGGCCGGTCGTGAGCGTCGTGCCGCAGCCGTCGCGCACGCGTCTCGAAGCACTCAGGTGACGTTCGACTGGTCGGTCGTGTGGCAGCATCGCGACGCGCTCGCCGCCGGCACGGCGACGACGTTCCTGCTCACGATCGCAACGATGGCGATCGCCGTTCCCTGCGGGCTGCTCGTCGCCGCGCTTCGCCTTTACGGGCCCGTGCCGGTGCGCGCGCTCGCAACCGCGTATGTCGAGCTCTTTCGCAACCTGCCGCTGATCCTCGTTGTCTACTGGGCGTATTACGTGCTGCCGATCCTTACCGACGTCGGGCTGCCGGCGCTCGCCACCGGACTCGCCGCGCTGTCGCTCAACGTCACCGCCTACAACTCGGAGACGTTTCGCGCCGGCATCAATTCGATCCGCCGCGGCCAGGTGGAGGCCGCGATGGCACTCGGCATGAGCCGCGCGCAGGCGTTGCGGCGAGTCGTCGCGCCGCAGGCGTTGCGGCGCATCACCCCGGTGCTCGCCAGCACGTGGGTATCGCTGTTCAAGGACACGTCACTCGTCTCGGTCATTGCCGTCACGGAGCTTGCCTACGTGTCGATGCAGATACGCGCGCAGACGTTCCGGGTGCTCGAGATGCTGACGGCGATGGCGTTGATCTACTGGCTGCTCGGTTACCCGCAGGCGAAGCTCGTCGACTGGATCCAGCGGCGGTATGCGGTGACCGAATGAGGCACGCGGGCGAGGCCGACGCGCTGCCAGCGAATGCAGCGCCGAAACGGCAAGGAGGCCGAGAATGAGCGACGCGGGCGAGGCAGCAGCCGAGCGGAGCCCCGAAGGGGCCGACGCGGCGCGATTGAGGGAGGCCGACGCGCCGCCGCCGCGTGCAGCGCCGAAACGGCAAGGAGGCCGAATGAGCGACGCGGGCGTCGCAGCAGCCGAGCGGAGCCGTGAGGGGGCCGACGCGGCGCGATTGAGTGAG
>Ga0207678_10002601_pt1 | contig 16444 bp, 23 predicted proteins | sample KBSC63metaG_FD_184319 | JGI IMG/M metagenome (GOLD analysis project Ga0207678, IMG submission 184319) | Corn rhizosphere microbial communities from Kellogg Biological Station, Michigan, USA - KBS C6-3 metaG (SPAdes) (version 2) | ecosystem: Host-associated > Plants > Roots > Rhizosphere > Soil ...
TGAAAGAAGTACAGTATCTTGAAACCTTGCCCCAACTCGGCCAAGGTCAAGGGGCTACGTTCGTCGCCTTTTTCATCGATCCACCGGACATTCTCGAGCGGCGGGGCAGGCAGACCTGCAATTCCCGTCTCCATAAAATCCTCCATTAGCGGCCGCGAGCCGCGGGTTCGCTAGGCGGCGGCACCGCTCCTGTGCGGCAACACCCAATTCGGACGTGCAAAATGGCAGGTATATCCGCGCGGAATTCGTTCGAGATAGTCCTGGTGTTCGGGCTCGGCCACCCAGAAATCACCGACTGACACGACTTCGGTGATGACCTTGCCAGGCCATAATCCCGATGCATCAACATCTGCGATCGTATCGAGCGCGACGGCCTTCTGCTGATTGCTGGTGAAATAGATCGCCGAGCGGTAGCTCGTACCACTGTCATTCCCCTGACGGTTGAGCGTCGTCGGATCGTGGATCTGGAAAAAGAACTCGAGCAATCGGCGATAGGTGGTCTGCGAAGGATCGAAGTTGATCTCGATCGCCTCGGCATGGGCGCCGTGATTGCGATATGTCGCATTCGGCACGTCGCCACCTGTATACCCAACCTGGGTCGAGATCACACCAGGCAGCTTGCGGATGAGGTCCTGCATGCCCCAAAAACAGCCACCGGCGAGAACAGCAAGTTCCGTCGTCATTACACGTTCCGTCGTCATTAGATGTCCTCCACCTAGTTGAGATATTCACCGTAGCCCTGCTCCACCATCTCGTCGCGGGCACGAAGCATAGCGAAGCCGAATTGATGCAGGCCGCCGCGATCGATCGGTCCGTCAGGGAAAACGTGGCCGAGATGGCTATCGCCATGTGTCGAACGCACTTCGGTCAGGATCATGCCATGGCTGGTGTCGCGCAGCTCATTCACGTTTGCGCGCTCGTTCGGCTTGGTGAAGCTCGGCCGTCCACTGCCCGACTCAAATTTGTCTGACGATGCGACAGCGGTTCACCTGAGACTAGTCGACATAAATGCCTAGTTCTTTGTCCGGTTCCCGGACGCTCAGTCCCACTCTCCTGCGTCACCCGATATTCCTCAGGCGACAGCTTAACCATTGCAGCGTCTGTTTTCTTGTAGGCTGCCATGGGTTCCTCCTTCGAATTCATGCCAAGGAAGATCGATACTCGATCCGTAGGTGTCCCATACGCCGCGACTATAGTTTCTATTACCCACGGCATGCACGCCGGGTGCCGCCATTTGTCGTGAGGCGCTTGCGCGATCACCCGCAGCGTCGCCTTTCAACGCTCCCTTTCTTTTGAGAACGGACTGGTGTTTCCGTATTCTGGAATCCAGCTCCTCGACGCGGTGAACCTCCGAGCCTCCTTCCCATCTTTAGACATATCTGGTGCACGCTTGGCGCATTAATCCTCCAACCCCGCGCTCTGGATTCCAGAAGGCGTGCCCGCCCGTCCAGGGATGTCCGACGCGGTTTTCATCACGCCAGACGTGGCATAGCTTTCGGATATAGCGCCTCTGCGCGCCGCGTGATGCTGCATTGCTATCGAACGGGCTCGAACGATGACGACACAGGGGAAGTGAACGATGAAGGCGATCGTTGTGACGGACTGCGTGTGGCGTTCTCCTTTCGCACTTATGTGTTCCTACATCGCACCATCGACTGGAAGACTTCGTCGCGCAGACAGAAGTGGTGGAATAGAGCCGCGGATGCATGCGCGCCGCTAACCCAAAGGATTGCCTCGCCGAGGGTGGTGTGTATTCCGATGATCAGCTGTCCTAATCCATGTGCCTGCGCGATCTGGGGTGCGATGTCGAATCCGAGAAGAGTGACCGGGAGCCCCTCGAGCCACGTGCCGAGCACCGCCGTTGCGGGAATCGCGATGACGAGCGCATAAAACGCAAAGTGGACGAGTATTGCGGCCTGAGCCATCAATCTTGGCATCGGCGGCTTTGCGGGCGTGCTCTCGATGAGCCGCCATAGCAGCCGCAGCGCGACGACAGTAAGGACGAGCACACCGAGCGTCTCGTGAATCCTTCGGAGCCCGTCCGCGGCGGCGGAATAGAGTGAATAGCGGTCGCCCTTACTTGACACATAGGCGGCGAGAACCAGAATGGCAGTCAGCCAGTGGAAGGCCCGAGCGCCGGCGCCGTAGCCAGAGGAACCGGTGCGCAAACCCATCAATCAACTCCGATCCCAAAGCCCCGCTGCAAAGGTTTAGAATGGAGGCTAACTCGCTCACTTTACGACGAACGCGTTGCCCAGGGGGCCTTAATCGGTGTCCGCACGTCCGGCATTCTTCAGCCGCGAATCAAAGGGGCAGGTGATCGCCGATGTTCCAATGCGCGCGCGACTTCGGCGACGCCGCATTCCATTCGCTATGTTCGAGAATTCCTCGCTCCTTGCCGAAGCCTTCGCACAAGTTGAGCGAGGCCGGCCCCCGACTAATACTGATTTGCGCTGTGGTGACTGGAGCGCGTCCGCTTGATCTTTGCGCTGTAATCGAACGCCTTCAGGCGAAAGCCGCTACGAGGACGACGGTACGAAGCGCGGTCCTTTTGCTGACGAGCTCAACCGCCGTACGTACGCCGGCTGGCTTTTCCGGCAGGTTGCCGTGCTTTGGAAACAGCATCACCAGCAGCGCCAGCCCGGCAATGAAATTCACCGCCCTGAGCGTCTGGCTGTTGGCGATTCCTAACATCGGCTTGTCCAAAAATTCGAGCATCTGTCAGAGGATGAGGGCAACCCGCCATCTGCTCGTCCGTGAACAGTGATTTCCGCATCGCGACCCTTGGCGAGTTTCGCTCCAATTATGGATGTCCAGGAATAACGCCGCAGCGCCTGCACGAAGGCCGCAACCGGTGCTGACCAGCTACGGCCGGCGACGGTAATCAGACAGACGTCGCGCTCGACCGAAGGCGACACAACCGGACGACTGACGACACCCGGGTAAAGGGCTGTATATTCGGGTAGGAAGCAGACCCCCACCCCCGAGGCGACCATCGCCAAAATCCAGTCTTCTCGCTCGCTCCGATACGATTTAACGAGATTTACGCCTTGCTTGTGGCACGTTTCCTCGAGAACAGAGCAAAATTCGCAGTTGATCCTCAAAAGGCAGAATTCTCCATCGAGCTCGGCCATCGAAACCTCTTTCTTCGTGGCGAACGGATGGTCCGCGGAGCACGCAATAACAAATCGTTCTGAGTAGAGCTTCGAGGCTTGAAGAGGCGCCGGGAAACTGTCAGGCGGCGCCATCAACGCCACATCCATTTTGCCCTTCACCAGCAGCTCGCAGAGCGCGTCCGGCAAGGCCTCCAGCACCGTGATCTCGACGCCAGGACTGTTCGCCTTGAAGCGGTCCAAAAAGTCCACGAACGGTGCCGGTGCGATCGTGCCCACGGTGCCGATTGTGAGGCCCGCGCTTTCCAGCTTGCGGAAGCGGGTTGCCGTCTGTTTTACTTCGTCGGTTCGCTTGATGATCTCGGTCAGATGCGGTTCTATCAACCGCCCGAGCTCGGTCATGTGTATGTTGTTCGGCTCGCGAGAGAACAGCAAGCCGCCGAGCTCATCCTCCATTTTTCGGATTGCACGCGTCAGGGACGGCTGAGTAACGTGGCATTTCTCCGCTGCTTTGGTGAAGTTGAGTGTCTGGCTCAATCGCGAGAAATAGCGGATCTCCTGCATCTCCATCCCAATCACCTCTTGATTTTGGCGCCGACCACAGAGAGTGTCACCCGACGCTCAACAGGCTAACCAGCTAACAGTCTGCCCGGCGCTTTTCCATTATGCGTGCGGGACGACATCACTGGCGCGCAGGATCGCTTGGCCGATACCTTCGTCTAGAAGTACTGCGACATTCGTAAGCGGTGTGAGTGACCAACGGAGAATGGCCGGTGTCAGCGCCTTCGTTCAGCTCGCGTCATCCGGGGCAAGTCGGCCAGTCATTTCGATCTGATGTCGGCCACTGATTCCGAGGTGATGTCGGCCACCTCTGAGAGGTTGGTGTTGCCCGACCGCTGGGCCGAGAAAGTGTCGATGCGAAGCGCGCGTGAGATCTCCGGCTGAAGTTCGAGCACGGCGCCTCCGAAGGCGAGCATGACAAACGAGGCGTCGCGATGCCAGCCGTGCCGGGAGTGGGTCTCATTGTGATCGAGGCCCAACCCGATCTTCGCGGTCACGAAGCTGTCCTCGATCGCCCAACGATGTCCCTCGATCGTGACGACCAGCAGCTCGATGCGTCCGGCCGCACTAGGTCGAGAAGAAGGCCAGGTCTCCGTCGGCGACGTTGCGGCGGATCAGCAGGCCCGCGCGTCCACAGGCCGCTGCGCGCATCGTCGTGTTCCGCGACATCGAGATCGGCTAGTCCGAAATACCCCCGGTCGTGCAGTGGCGCGCTGGTTGCCCATCGATTCAGGGAGCACAGGGATTCGCAACTGTAATGCTAGAGGGCACCCCACGACGTATACGTATGTCTAAGGTCGTCGGTCCCCGTCGGTGGGCGCCTTCGACTGAAGCGGAGTCGGCCTACCTCAGGCGCAGTGGCCTGGTCGATCCGTCTCTGGTATGGTTCTCAGCAATCCGCTAGATCGCTAGGTCTTTTGCGGCGGGCGCAAGCGATGGATAAGGAACAGCCGACCGTCGTTGTCATCGATGATGATCCCGCAACTAGGGAATCTCTTGGCCGGCTGCTCCGGTCAGTCGATCTTAAAGCGCAGTTGTGGACGTCAGTAGACGAGTTTTTGGCATCCGGACGGCCGAACGGCCCGGCTTGCTTAGTGCTCGACGTGCGGCTGCCAGGACGCAGCGGGCTTGATTATCAGCGCGAGCTGACAGCGGCGGAGACACGTATACCGGTCATCTTCATTACCGGACATGCCGACATCCGGATGTCCGTGCAGGCGATGAAGGGCGGTGCGATCGAGTTCCTGACCAAGCCGTTCCGCGACCAGGATCTGCTGGATGCGGTCCAACTTGCCCTTGCACAAGACCGAACCTGGCGTGAGAATGAGCAGGTGTTGGTGGAGCTGCGCAAGCGGTACAGTACACTAACGCAACGCGAGCGCGAAGTGATGGCGCTGGTGGTAGCAGGCCGGCTGAACAAACAGATCGCTGAGGATATTGGTGTCAGCGAGATTACCGTAAAGGCGCACCGTGGCCAAGTGATGCGCAAGATGCGCGCATCCTCGCTGACGGATCTGGCTCGAATGGCGGACAAGCTCTCGGTCAGTCAGTAAGAGCGCGGAACGCCATCAAACCGATCGACATGTAGCTCCGAGGATTCATCTTCCTTTGGCGACTTCTCGCGCCAAGAGCGGACCACCGGCATGTGAAGTTTCTCTGCAATTCTGACCAAGTCTACGAGCGACGGCGGCCTTCCTCTTGTGCATGACCTTGCTGCGGTGAATCTGGTGAGTGAATCCAAAGATACCGAGTTCGGCGGCCGCTTGCGCGTTGAGCAGCCCGCTGATTGTCGACGCGGCATGTCGTCGCACGCGAGCCATGCCGACGCCGCCGCTGCCGCCCAAACGCCGGTTTCCTCGGGCGTCCAGCCACGGCTGCGCGGGGTTCTGGCGGCTGGTGCATCGAACCTTGTCAATTGCGTTTGCGAGCATCGTATTCGTCGGGAACCGGCATCTGTAAGGTCGGTTTCTATATCTGGAATAGCGCCTCGTTCGTTTCTGCTCAGAAATTAGGACGATTCCGATGGCCATTACCGGAACATACGATCCGTATCTCGTTGCCCTGTCTATCCTGGTCGCTTCCTTCGCGTCTTACACGGCCCTGGATATCGGCGGACGCCTAGCGGTGACCCAAGGGTCCACGCAGCGCGTCTGGCTGGCGGCGGCCGCGCTCACCATGGGAGGCGGCATATGGTCGATGCACTTCGTCGCCATGCTCGCCTTCATGCTGCCGACGCCGATGTCCTACGATGTCGGCTTGACCGTCCTTTCCCTCATACTGGCGGTCTTGATCTCGGGCTGCGGCTTCTACGTCATCAGTCACCCGGCCGTATCGCGCCGCCGCCTCGTCCTCAGCGGCGTTTTCATTGGGCTCGCCATTCCCATCATGCACTACACCGGCATGGCGGCCATGCAGGGGCCTGTCGAATTGAACTACGACCCCCTGTGGTTCGTGCTCTCTGTGATCATCGCAATCGTCGCGGCGACGACGGCACTGTGGTTGGCGTTCCGAACCGCGAACTCTGGGCAGACGCTCGCCGCCGCCATCGTCATGGGCCTCGCTATTTCCGGCATGCACTACACCGGGATGCGGGCGGCCAACTTTACCGCTCACGCCGCGATGGAGGAAGCTCATGAGGGCGCGACCCTCAATCAAAACATCCTGGCGCTAGCGATCGCCGGTATCATGCTCGCCGATCTGGCGGCGCTGTTCGCCTCCAGGTCCAAGCGCAAGCGTGACGAGGAGGCCCTGCGTCAGACGCGAGCGGATCTTGCCCATATTCAGCGGGTCATCACCATGGGAGAGCTAGCGGCCTCGATTTCACATGAAGTCATGCAGCCACTCGGGGCGGGAGTCACCAATGCCGAGGCGGCCTTGCGCTGGCTGGGCGCCCAGCCGCCAAATCTGGACGAGGTCCGGGAGGCGCTTGGTGGTGCCGTCAAGGACGGAAGGCGGGCGGTCGAGATTATCGGCCGCATCCGTACCCTCATCAAGAAGGAGCCTCCGCGGAAGGATGCCTTGGAGATCAACGAGGCGATCGTTGAGCTCATTGCCCTGACCCGTGGCGAAGTGATGAAAAACAATGTCTCGGTGCGGACGCAACTCGGGGAGGGCTTGCCGCTCATTCAAGGAGATCGAGTCCAGCTGCAGCAAGTGATCCTTAACTTGATCATCAACGCCGTCGAAGCGATGAGCGGTGTCAGCGAAGGGTCGCGCCGGTTGCTGATCGGCACTGGGAAGGATGCAACGGGCGGTGTGCTCGTCGCCGTGCAGGATTCTGGCCCGAAACTGAACCCGGAGAGTTTTGAACACCTGTTCGACTCATTCTATACCACCAAGCCCGGCGGCATGGGCATGGGGCTATCGATCTGCCGTTCGATTGTCGAAGCTCACGGGGGACGCATATGGGCCATCCCAAACGTCGGGCCAGGCATCACTGTGCAATTCACTTTGCCGATTAGCATGGCTTTCTCAAGCGAGGCCGCTCGTCATGCGGCGTGAGCCGTCGATATAGTGACTCCGCGGGGAACATCACCAGCTGCCAGATCGGTGTGTTCGCCGCCTATATGTCGCGTCACGGCCATGCCTCCGTAGACCGGGCGCTGTATAAGGATATGACCGAGCCAACCCATTGGCTGCTTTGTAAGCCCAGAAAGCGGCAACGATCACAACATCGCCGTTAGGATTTGGCCACCTTGTTCGTCCAGCAAAAGATGATGACCGCGGAAATTGGCACCTGAAATGTGCCAGTGAAAATACTTAGTCTTAATGTAGAGTGCAAAAAATCTGCGAGCGAAAGCGTCAAGGCGGGGCCGAGATATCTTTGATGGACACTGTCGGAAAAACGAGAAGGGGTCTCGAGGGGTGCCTTCCGCCTCGATCTTTGATATTCCACGTCCATGCAATTTAATTCGTTGGCATTGAAGAGCATTTGAAGACAACATGTTCAACATGTTTCGCACAACGTAGATTACGTTTGCAGTTCAGTCCTCGTTTGAATTCTTTATCAATTCGACCGCTCGGTCAGCCTAAACGCTCCGGATATAGGTCCGGCGGCGCCGTTGAAACTGGCCTTCACACGGCCAAGTGTCAGAGAAGTTTGGCGGCCGCGAACAGCGTGAAGCCCCGGTCGCTAGGATGATCACGCCCAACGTTTAATCATCGCGCTCGATGACGTCACCAACCTTCACTTCGCCACCCGCGATAATTCGCGCCGTTACTCCACCATGACCACGAACCGCATTAAATCCACCTGGCCCGAGATTAGCTTCCATTCGGCTGCATGGAGCACATTCGCCAGTGCCTTCGAGCAGCACCGGCCCAACGCGGAAGCGTCTGTTCTTCAGAGCCATGAGGTTGATCCCACGAGCGACGATGTTGCGCCTCAAGAGCTCGGGCGTGACATTCTCTCGGCCAAGGAACGAAGCAATTGCTTCTATGTCCTCCTCCGCAACGAGCGTGACCTGCCGCGACCCATTTCCATGCGTAGTATAGTGGTCGCCCGCAATACCCTGTTCGGCGACCAGCGTCGCAGATTTTACTTCATCCAAAGGCTGTTGTCGGCGCGGACGTAACCCGATCCAAACTACTTGGCCCTTTCGCACCGGGCCGTCCAGTAGTCGTCCAAGCGGCGTCTCCGATGACGGCTTCAAAATTACTCCTTTGCGCCAGTCGAATTCGACGCTGCCTAACAATGTCGATCAACCAACAACTGATTTTTTCATCCGGTTTTCTTCACACCCAGCTTCCAATTCGGTCGGACGTAATGCCATATGTAAGCATTTCGGGTACTTCTCCAAAAAGTCTGATGTTCCGGCTCTGCCTCCCAAAAGTCCCTGGCGGCATCAAACCTTACTGCTACGATCTCAATCTCGACCGATATCTTACGTCACACGACTTGCGAGACAACAAGCAAGATCGAAGCGGGACGGACACCTCCCAACAAGCGGCTACGCACTTGCTGTAGGCAACGATATTTTGGCCAACCACTTGGGCGGCGGTGATCACCGGCCGATTGTGCGAACAAAATGTCTGGCGTTTCGTTGATCAGTATCTTCGTCGCCTACCGTGTGGATCCACGATCTGTTCGGAACAATGCGCTTCCAGCGGCTATCGGTTGGATATTTCCGATCCCGCAAGCGGGCTCGCTCCCGAACCGTCCGTAGCACTTCGACGAAAACCTGCTCGTTAGAAATTTCGACATTGGCTTCAGGATACTCAAAATCTGTTTTGTTTTCTCCAAACCATGTATCGTGTGTTGCGTCTCGCATAGCAAAAAACTCCAGTCTGCGTTAATTCGTCTGTCTGCGGAATGTATCGCTATTTTATGCTTGGTAATGACCATGATGGACGGAAGGAAATGCGTAAGTTTCAAGCGCCCATGCGATAGCCATATAGGACATGCGATATCGTGATCTACGGTTGCACCGCATGCACCGTATCGATTCGGACGTTCGGCGACGTATTCGAGACTGATCCTCCCCAGTGAAGTGGTCCGACTCGACGTATGGATTTTTCCTCGAGGGGGCGACTACGGCGAAGAGGAATTACAAGCCGGAAGAGATCGTCTGGAAGTTGCGGCAGGCGAACGTGCTCATCGCGAAAGAAATCAAGATTCCAGATGTCGTGTGCGCACGCTCGGTGTGACGCAGGTGACGGTACTACCGCTGGCGTACTTGCTCCGCGACGCGCAGATCGTGGTCGAGAGCTGGCGCGGGCAAACGAGCGGGGAACAGTCGACATTGTCAATTGATCCTGGCTGAACGGCTTTTGGTGGAAAGAACCCGGCGCCGTGCATTCGGTCACGATGGCCGACCGGCCGGCCAAGCACGGGATGGATCCGAAGAATCCGGAGCATGCCTTTACCGGCCATGCGCTGACGGGCCGGTCAGCATCGACTGCAGAAGGAAATGGCGAACCTGAAAGTGCTTCTACAGCTCTCGGCGACGACATCCGACATTGGCCTATTTGACAGGCAACCCGCGAGATTAGTCGCGTGATCATGGAGCCGGTGCTGGTGTCTGAAATTCGCACGGGCGGATTGAACCAGAAGCGGTATGGGGCGGCCGTCACACAGCTCATGTCGACATCGACATTCGCCGCGTTGGCGTTTGGGATATCGATCGAGATGCTCAGACACGTTTTAGGGACTCTCGAATTGCGCCGCTGATCTACGATCCGGATGATGTCTCGAGACGACGTCGCGGCTTAGCTACGATCCGGACGATATATCGAGACATCATCAAGTGCCTGCCTCGCGGAGCGCGCGCACGGTATCGAGAACCGCTTTCGAGGGTGAGGAAAGGAGAACCGTATGTCTCGTAGAATTCTGACGATAGCCGCGGCGATTGCGACGTGCACGCTTAGCGTAGCGGTCCTCGCGCAGTCACCAACATCACCGGCATCCACCGAAAAGAGAATTACAAAGCTATTCCTCACGTCAGGCCAAGTCGATCTTGCAAGAGAAGTGGTAAGATTGCCGCTTCATCGCGGTCGCCTTTCCTCCGGAGAGACTGTTTGGTTCGTTCTCACCGACGTAAGCGATTTCGACACTTCCAGGAAGATGGGCCTCACATGGGCGCCGAGCCTCAGCGAGGCAAAGGACCTCGCGAGCACGCGAGTTGCCGAAATGGATGAGTCCAACAACTTCACCTTCAAATCGGGACGGGTTAATTTCTCACCAGTTCAAACGTTGACGGCAGGAGAGACGCCAAATTTCTTTCCGCCTAGGTTGGCGCGAGCCGGCTCTGTCGGGGATGCTCACTACAGCCCGTTAGTTCGAGTGGCAAACCGTAATGACATTGTTTTCAACGCTCCCACGATCGCGTTCAATGTCGGACCAGAGAAAATCTCGTTCTGCGACGGCAATCCCGATTACTCGGTTGTGACCGACTCGGTGGCAAAAATCTGCCCTGACAAAGGCACCGTCGATCTAAAGCTACGATTCGGATTTGCGGACGGCAAGCACCTGCGTTACCTCAGCTTCGACGCCAACTCTGAGAAATCAGCAACGCTCGAGGCATCTACCTATGCGCCAGCCGAAAGCGACATTCTCAAAAGCGGCGCGACGCAAATCATCTACACAATCGTAAATGGCAAAACAGGTAAGAATGACCCCGACCGCCAAGGACTCAACAGCGCGCTCAGTGGCGAAGGCCCTTCACTCGACATCCTTGCAGACTTCAAAGAGATCAGTCCCGGATATTCACCGATGTGGGATGTTCAACTGGCTGAGTGGACCAACGAGGCCATCGAAAAGAAACAACGGAAACTCATCACTGACGGTGACGACCTTCTAGCCAAGAGCGAAACTGGCTTATTGGTAAGTCCCGGCGGAGGACCAGTTAGGACGATTGGAAATCTGGTGAATTGTCCGGTCGTAGGCTTCACTAACGAGTAATCGTCGCACCGCACCAGAATTAGTACAGATCTATATTCATCAATGCCGAATGCCGGGCGCCGATGCTGCCCGGTACTCGTGAAGTAATGTCAGCTGTCAACGCCGCGTCATCATCAAGGGTCTCAGATGCCCCGTCTGCGCCGCACAGTTGCCCTCCGATGATAGCCCACGCGCAACATTCAGGATGGGAGCCGAGAAGAACGAGTTCAAAGCATGCAGGAAGCGCTTAGCACTTTCTCTTAAGAGTCAGGATCAGCTTGTTCTCCGGCGGCTCGGGCACTGCCTTGTTAAGCCGTTGCTTCTTGCGTTCGAGACCCTTGTAGCACTTGTGCTGGTAGACCTTCAGCCAGCCCTGCCCACGCCGTCAGCGACAACAGCTCCTCGGTGGGAAAGCAAGACCTCGCCAGATCGCATCGATCGTCTACCCAGCTAAGCCATATGCCGTTGATCGATGGGCGAAACGCACCAAACGCTGTGACTGACGCCAAAACCGACTGCGTTAATTCAGTCGGCGCCGAGCGGCATAGCGCGGGCGTATCGAAGCGAGTGCCAAACGGCATTTCAGTATCTCCGCCCTCCTCAATACGGTTCTTCCAAACGCACTCGCGAAATAGCGAAGTCTAACAAGGAAGCAACCAGGAGGACCCCATGAAACTTCTTCCTGCCGCCGATCTAGATCGTTTATTACTTGAGCTAGAGGTTGATATCGTGACGCTCTCGGAGTGCGTCGTCAGTCCGGAACAGGCATTGGCGTTCCCCAAAAAGTCCATTTCGGGGATTCACTACAATCTATCGGGAACGGGCCAGTTAGTGGTCGGAAACTTATCGCCCATTGATTTGACGCCACACACTTTGGTGATAATTCCGCCAACGATGTCGTGCCAGATTACGGCGCGACGATCGCGATCTGCAGAAAACACGAGCAATTCGGAACAGTCTGCGGACGGCAGCGCAATAATATCTGGATTGTTTTCCGGAGGGGGCGAGCCGGCTGTTAGGGTTGTGAGTGGTTACATACAGGCTACGTATGGCCACTCGATTGATATATTCAAATCACTCACCATGCCCATCGTTGAGCGCTTCGATGAAACCAGTGGCCTTGATAAAAATTTGAAAATGGCGCTTGCGGAACTTCTCATGCAAGAGATTGGCATGCGCGCAATGACCGCGGTTCTTTTGAAAAGAGTGCTATTAGCGATTTTTCGCCGTTCGAGAAAATCTGCAGAAATTTGGGGAGAGCGATTTCCAAGTTTGAGCGAACCTCAAATCACTCGAGCGTTAGTCAGCATGCTGACCGACCCGGCTGCGGCGCACTCTGTGAAATCACTAGCGAGTACGGCGGGGTTCAGCCGATCAGCGTTTATGAAACATTTCACAGATGCAATTGGCAATTCGCCGATGGCGGTGTTGAAACGGGTGCGCATGCGGAAGGCGGCTGGCCTGCTAGCAGCAGACACATTGCATATCGATCAGATAGCAAGCCTCGTTGGCTATGCGAGCCGTAGCAGCTTTTCACGCGGCTTTCGATCGATCTATGGCGTGGACCCGTCAGAATATCGCACCGACAATAGGTCTCGCGCGATCAGCGAGAAGATTACACCGGCGTCAATAGACTCGAGAGCTGCCATGGAAAAAGCATGACCTTTCGATAAGCCAAGCTCGACCATCATCGATTCAGATTGGATCGGTCGAGAGTCGATAAGAAGACAAAGTATCGTTCTGTCGTACTCGTTTGATCTGATAGCGTGTGCCTTCAGCATCATGAAGAGCAGGGCGACTTGGCCCTTACAAAGTGTCTTGGCTTGCTTCGTTAGACCCATGATCAACTCAGGGGATGACCTAGCGACCAGGCGTGTGTGTTGATGCACCTCAAAGCAACTTGCGGGCTGTGCCTATCAATGCCAGCAGATATTCGTTGCCAAATGGAGTGCCTTCATGAACCAAGTCGTACACCGCAATCGCCTGGCGCCGCGGTACATCGGCCTCGCTGTCGTCTTCCTTTGCAGGGTCTCTTCCGAAGTCGAAGTCAAGGAACGTAAGGACATAATTCGGACGATCTGAGACATATCTCAGACCACTAGAACCGGACGGCGAACTAGATATGTGACGACGTAATCCAGGCTCGTGAAGGAGAATCTTTCAGTCATGCTGGAACTCGTCTTTACCGTTTGCTCTATTGTGCAAGGTGCCAACTGTCACGCGTTGCAACCTGTTCGCCTCGAAGAAAATACGATGATGGTAGGTTGCATGATGGCTTCGCAATTCGAAGGGGCGAAGTGGGTTGAGACGCATCCCAACTATTATATTACGAGGGCTACGTGCCAACCGGCTGGCCAATTCGCCAAACTTTGAGCCACGATTTTCCAACATGAAGAGGAAACGAGCCACAGCGTGTTGAAAGGGCCGCCAACGACGACGACGGATTTCGCATATTTGTCGGTCTCGTAGGTTTATCCTGTTTTTCGCAAAGGCTTGCTCGAAGTTGAATTGGGAGGATCAAGTTATGATTGCAAATCGTACTCGATACATTCTCGCGCTTACAGCGGCCGGATTATTGGCCGCAACCGCACCTGCACTCGCGGAGATCGTGTCCTATAAGGCCGACCTGAACGGTGCCAGCGAAGTGCCGCCCACTTCCAGCAAGGCACTTGGCTCGGTCACGGCAACTTACGACACTGCGAGCAAAAAGCTCAGCTGGAAAGGCAACTATTCCGGTCTCTCGGGCGATGCAACCGCCGCGCATTTCCACGGCCCTGCCTTAGCGGGCCAGAATGGTGATGTGGCCGTTGCCATCCCTGAAACCAAGAGCCCCTTTGAAGGGTCGGCCACACTCACCGACAATCAGGCCACCGAATTGGCGGCTGGCAAGTGGTACGTTAATGTCCACACTGCGGCAAATCCGGACGGAGAAATTCGCGGCCAAGTCGTCAAGGGTCAGTAACGGCGGTGCAAGCGTCGCGTAGCGGGATGCGACCCGGATTCTTGCGCTGGCGCGCCGCTCTGCAACTCCGCACACACACACGCCGCGTCATTTATACTGGTGACTACGTTTTCGGCTCCGGTCATTTCGCGCCATTCTTCGGCCACCCGAAAGCGAACTCAGCAAAGTAGGCGCACAACGAGGCAGCCCGAAAGCGAGTGGATCGCGCTTCGCTCTGCGTTTAGTGCTGCTCTACCAGCGTCTTCTTGCGGTCTTCCCAACTGTCAAGATTGTGTTGCAGCAGGTTGATGAACTCGGCTGACGCCGACGCATCAGCGCCAAGTTCCGAGCACGTTTTTAGCTGGGCAAGACGCAGTTTGAGATCGGTGATGTGCCACTCGCAGTTAAGTTTTGCTTCAATGCTGACCATAACACGAATGTAAAAAACTTCTGTCGCTTGCAATACGCTGCGCGTCCTGAGACGGATACACGTTCACGAAAGTTTGAGGTTGGCGCAAGCGACGGCGGAGCACCGAAGGGGGAACGAACTGCAAGGTTTTGCTTCAGCAAGTCCGTGCCGCGAACGAGATCGCGCAAGTTCTTTCGTTCTGCCGGTCAAAATTCGGATCGCGTGATGAGCCTGAGCCGCCCTCATCAAGGCTTGCGCAAAACCAGAACACCCCCGGTAGAAATCGAGTTCTCGGAGAAGCCATGGCTCGTTAGGCGCTAGGTCGGCCATTTCGCTGCTTGATGGAAGAGTGAGCAACAAGCGAGGCGCGTTTATAGGTGTTTTTTTGTTAGCAGCTTTAGTCAACGGTTTGCGCTCGGCAGCGTGTCGAGAACGGACGCTTGAACAAGCGCCTGAAGGCGTGCGGGAGTGGCTCGGCCAGATCGGCGTCAAGATGCTCTACCTCGTCTCCTACGCTCCGCTTCGGGCAGCCCAAAGATGGGGTGAGGTCCAGACGGCCGGGTTCTAACAGTGCCTGGTATCACAATCTGGGGCAGGCTAGTTGCGGGCAGCGGCTTAACTAATCAGATGCCGATATAGGATCGGCAGCGTTGCGGTCAGACGCGCCGGGCGGCTCAGTATTGCAAACGCGCTTGCTCCGAAAATGCGCGGAAAATAGCTCTGCGCCTTGCTGTCGATCGTGATGCCGAATACGGCGTGGCCAGCTCGGCGGGCTTCCTCGATCGCGTGCCTAGTATCCTCCACGCCGTAACGACCGTCGTAGTGGTCGAGGTCGTTGGGCTTGCCGTCGGTAAGCACTAGCAACAGCCGCTTGCGGTTCGGGCGTTGCTGCAGCAGTGCGGACATGTGTCGGACTGCCGCGCCCAGGCGTGTGTAAAATCCCGGCTTCAAAGCGGCAATGCGTGAGCGCACAACAGGGCTTGGCGCTTCATCGAAGTCTTTGAGCCTGGACACATATACCCGCTCACGCCGCAGTGAGGAGAATGCGAAGAGGCCAGCTTCGTCTCCACCGGAATGAAGTCCCTCAGAGAGCGCGATAAGTGCCTCTCGTTCGATGTCGATGACCGCGCGGTTTTCTACGAAGCTCTCGGTTGAGCGCGAAACGTCGATCAGCACCGCAACCGACAGATCGCGAGCTTGCTCGCGGGCTTGCATGAACAGCCGATCGGAGCCCACGCCGCTCGCCTTTAGATCGACGTGAGCGCGGATCAGCGCATCCATATCGAGCTCATAACCGTCGAGTTGGCCGCCGACCAGCTCGCGGCGAGGGCGCAATGCGGCGAACTGACGGCGGACGGCCCGGATACGGCGTTCCGCCTCGGGACCCGGATGCCATCCTTCACCCGAGGATGCAATTTCCCCGCAGCGCTCAAGAACGCGGGTGTGATCCGCAAGATTGGCTTGCCGGCGACAATCCCATTCGGGATATGTGTGCACATCAGATAGCCTTTCGGCATCCACATCGCTGGGAGCCAGATCAAGGTCTATCTTCAGACGCGTTGCGGTCCTCTTGCGCACATTACCGACGGAGATCACTTCGTGATCGTCAGCTGCTTTGCGTGCACCGTCCTCGTCGTCGTCCTCCACCTCGCGGTGAAGGTTCATGAACTCGGTCCATGTAAGTATCTTGTCGAAGCGATGCACGAACAAGCCGCCCTTGTGGACTTGCTCGGAGGGACGTCGCTCAGCGCGCCTGCTCTCGCCGTCGCCGCCGGGAGGTTTGCTGGAGCCCGGATCCTCATCATGTGTATTCTCGGCGAGGCCGCTTTTGCAAGGCGCATCTATCTCGCCCCAGACAGGCACCGGGAGATACGGGCAGTAGCCGCGCGGTGCTGAAACTTCCGCGCGGCCGTGCTCCTGGTCGGCTGGCGTCCGCGACAGGGGGCTGATGTCGCTGGTATCCCCGAGCGCGTTCCTGATCCTTTGTTCGACTTCGGCCTCGACGATGGGCAATGCAAGCTTGGGACGGAGTGCCAGCGTGG
>Ga0207678_10002604_pt1 | contig 16435 bp, 16 predicted proteins | sample KBSC63metaG_FD_184319 | JGI IMG/M metagenome (GOLD analysis project Ga0207678, IMG submission 184319) | Corn rhizosphere microbial communities from Kellogg Biological Station, Michigan, USA - KBS C6-3 metaG (SPAdes) (version 2) | ecosystem: Host-associated > Plants > Roots > Rhizosphere > Soil ...
TCTTCGCCGGGCTGGTCGGTGATCGTGAGGACGAGGCGCTCGGGCGGTGAGACCTCGACGTACTCGCCCTTCCAGTGGATCTCGTGGCGGCCCGGCCCGGCGAACATCGTGAGCCGCCATGTGCCGCCCGGGCGTACGTCCATGGCCACCGAGGTCAGCGGGACCTCCCCGGTGGGCGCGCCGAACCAGTCGGCGAAGGCCTCGGGCTCGGTCCACTCGCGCCACACGCGCTCGCGGGGCGCGTCGAACACCCGGGTGATCGTGATGCCGTTGTCAGCCATCGCGCAGGCGGGCGTCGAGCTTGTCGAACCCGTCCTCCCAGAAGGCACGATAGTTCTGCAACCACGCCGCTGCCTCGCCCAGGCCGACCCCGCGGAGCCGCGCCGGCCGCTGCTGGGCGGCGCGGCCACGCTCGATCAGGCCGGCGCGCTCGAGCACGCGCAGGTGCTTGGAGACCGCCTGGCTGCTGATGGTGAACGGCGCCGCCAGCTCGGCGACGGAGGCCTCGCCGTCCATCAGGCGGGCGAGGATGGCGCGCCGGGTGGGGTCGGCGAGGGCGGCGAAGGTGACGCTGAGCTGGTCGGGCACCGGCTTCACAACCTCAAGGTTGCACAACTGATAGGTTGTCTATGCTACCCCGCTCACCGGACAAGGGAGACGTCATGGGCAAGATCGTGGTCACCGAATTCATGTCGCTGGACGGCGTCGTGGAGGACCCCGGCGGCGCCGAGGACTACGAGCACGGTGGCTGGAGCTTCGCGATCTCGCGCGGCGACGAGGGCGACAGGTTCAAGCTCGACGAGGCGATGGGGTCCGACGCGCTCCTGCTCGGGCGCACGACCTACGAGGGCTTCGCGGACGCCTGGCCGCAGCGCGACGGCGACTTCGCGGACAAGTTCAACACCATGCCGAAGTACGTCGTCTCCTCGACCCTGCGCGACCCCGAGTGGACGAACTCGACCGTGATCGACGGCGACCTGGCCACCGCGATCGCCGACATCAAGGCCCGGCACGACGGCGACATCGTCGTCCACGGCAGCCCGCAGCTGGCCCAGGGGCTCCTCGCCCAGAACCTGGTGGACGAGCTGCGCGTGATGGTCTTCCCGGTCGTGCTCGGTCGCGGTAAGCGGTTGTTCGACGACGGCGCGGACAAGACGTCGCTGCGCCTCACGGATTCGAGCATGGTCGGCGACGGCGTCGCCATCCTCGTCTACGAACCCGTGCGCTGACCCGCACGGAGTGAGACACTCGCGCGGCCATGGGATGGCTGCGCCCGGGACACCTGATCGTCCTCGCGGTGCTCGCCGTGCTCGTCGCCGGCGGCGCCATCACCGGGTTCTTCGGCCTGTTCGGCGCCAAGGTCAGCGAGCCGCAGCGGCTGGCCTCCTGCTTCGACCACCATCACGTCAACGTGGGCAGCGTGACCTCGATCGTCGGCGACCCCGCGACGCTGCTGAGCTCGCTCGGCGGCCGCCCCGACGAGCGCGCGCTGCGCCACGAGCTGCGCCACGCGCGCGTCGAGCGCAACGAGGCCAGCGCCGTGCTGACCTGCGTCCGCAAGGTCACGCGGTGACGGTCAGCGTGTGCTGCCCGCCCGGGTGCGTCGCCGCGCTGACCTCGAGCCCGCGGTTGGTCAGCGTCGTCGCGTAGTGCTTGAGCGGCTGGCCGTCGAGCGTGACCGCGCTCGGCCGTGACCCGCGCGGGAGCGTGTGCCCGACGACGAGCACGCTGCCGGGCGTGTGCGTCGCGTCCACCGTGGTGGTGTAGGTGTTGCCCGTGCGCGAAGCCGACACGTCCACCGCGCCGTCGCCGAGGCGGATGTTCGTGCCCGCGACGCTGGGCTGCCCCGGCGGCACCTGCGGGACCACCTGCACCTCGCCGTCGTTCAGGTACGGGCGAACGCCGAGCTGCTGGTGGATCACCGGCCACGCGGTGCCGTAGTTGCCCCAGGCCTGCATGACCATCGAGCGGCACGTCCAGCAGCGGTCGAGGTTGGGCGGGATGCCCTGCGACGGGTCGCCGTTGGGCGCCGACGGGAAGATCTCCGGCATCGCACCGGGCTGCTCGTCCGGGGTGCCGCCGGTGGCGGGCTCGGAGAACATCGTCTCCGCGTTGGCGTCGGTGTAGCGCTGCTGCTGGTCGGCGCCCAGGCGCCCGTAGTTGCCCTCGCCGACAGCCTGGATGGACGTGGTGAGCGAGAAGATCTCGAAGTCGCCCTTGCCGTCGTCGCCGCCGCCGCAGCCGGTGTGGAAGAGGCCGCGGCTGCCGGGCCGGTCGCCGCTGAAGCACGCGGTCTCGCGCGCGGCCAGCGCGGCGGTGCCGTGGTCGTAGCTCGCGAGTCCCGGCTGGGCCCGGTCGCCGTCGGCGGTCAGCTCGTCCTCCATCGGCACCTGCCCGATCCAGTGCTTCTGGAACACCTGCTGGTTGCCGGGATCGAGCAGCGAGTCGGCGTACTGCGACGCCGACGCATCCCACCACGTGCCCTCGAACTGGCCCTGGAGCTTGCGGGCCAGGTTGTTGGCCCACGCGAACGTGCGCCCGTCGTGCCGGGAGCGCGCCATGTCGGCCAGGTCGGCCAGCGCGCGGATGTAGTACGCGGCGTTGTCGAGCTTCTCCGGCCCCATGCCCTTGCGCTCGACGTTGCCCGACCCCTCGGGCCACCCGTCGTGGTCGACGTCCAGGCGCTGGTCGACCGCCTGCAGGTTGCGCTTGGCGAAGTCGTACATCTCGTCGCGGAAGCCGTCGTCGCCGGTCCAGCGCCAGATGAGCGCGACGATGCTCGGGAACTTGATCGTCTCGTCGGTGTTGAAGTCGTTCGCCTTCGTCCCGTCGGACTTCGTCGTCTGCGAGTCGTGGCCGAAGTACACGGACCCGTCCGAGACGGCCTCGTGCACGACGATGCCCGACCGGTCGTTGAGCACGTCGGAGATGTCGCGCAGCGTCCGCAGGTGGTCCTCGGCGGTCTCGAACTGCCCCAGGGCCAGCGCGGCGAACGCCGTGTACTCGCCGTCGGTGGCGAAGATCCACGGGTAGTCGGGGAAGCCCGCCCCGAACCAGCGCGCGTGCGCGACCGTGCCCAGCGGCCCCGGGAACTGCGTCCCCTGGCTGGTCCAGCGGATCTGCAGGTCGGACGCGGTCTGGGTGAGGTCGGCGAGGTTCTGCTTGCCCCAGTCGATGGCCTGCTGCAGCAGCGGGTCGCCGGGAAGCGAGACGTGCGACCACTGGGCCAGGTGCTCGCGCGCTGCGAGCTTCGCGCTGAGCTCACCCTCGGGGTCCTGGAGCGCGGCGTCGAGCTCGGAGCGCGCGTCGCCCACGCCGTGATCCGACCCGGCCGCCGCGACCCACAGCGTCCGGCTCGCGCCCGCCGGCACGGTGACGGCGTACTGCAGCTCGCCCCCGGTGCCGTGCCCGAACGGCCCGTCGTCGCAGGCGCTCGGCGCCGACGTGCCGTCGCTGGCCTGGCACACCGTGTCGCCCTGCGGCCCACGGAAGGTGCCGCCGGTGTCGGCGGCGGTGCCGGCGGCCGGGTCCTGGTTGGCCGCGACGAGCGCGGCGTAGTGGTGCTCGGCCGCGCCCGGCGGCGTGCCGTCGTCGGTGAACTGCAGCGCCTTGTCCGCGTAGGTGCCGTGGTCGGCGATGTTGTCGCTCGCGCTCGGCGTCGTCCCGCCCCACGGGTACGCGGTCATGAGCTCGGAGTGCGCGTCGACCTTGACCGTGACCGTCCGGTCGGCCGCTCCCGGATTGGTCAGCTTGAGCCCGAACAGCGCCGCCCGCCGACCGTCGGGCACGAAGTCGGTCCGCGCCACCTGCAGCCCGTCGGTGTCGGGCAGGTCGTAGCGCGTGTAGCCCCAGCCGCTGGTGAACTTGGTCGCCGGCCCGACCCACTGGTCGTCGAGCCCGAACCACACGCCGTCGACGAGCTTGAGCGGCGGCGCCCACACGCCGCCCATCTCGCCGGCGGTGTGCCAGCCGTTGGCGTAGAAGCGGCCGTCCTGGAACCCCTCGACGTAGGCGCGGTCGCCGGCCGCGACCTCGCGGCGGTCCTGCAGGCGGTCGGTGGTCGAGGCCTCGGGCGTGGCGGCGCGTGCGGCGGGGGCGAGCAGTAGCGCCGCCGCGAGGACGAGCGCCGCGCGCCGCGCTACCCCGTGCACGGCCCCTTGCCCGTGTGCGCGTAGCGGCAGGCGACGATGCTCGGGCGCTCGACCGGGTGTCCGGCGTCCAGCGACCAGGCCAGGCGCACGAACTGGGCGTGCGACCAGGCCAGCGGCGTGGCCGACAGCGTGCCCTTGCCGACCGGGAACCCCGGGCTGCCGCCCGGCGGGAAGTCGGCGCCCCAGACCTGCTCGGGGAGCAGGTACCCGTCGTTGGCGGCCGAGGCCATCTGTCCCAGGCGCGTGCGCGCGCTGGTGGCGTTGCCCAGCGAGAGCTCGTACTCGCCGCGCTCGCCGCCGAAGATGGGCCAGTCGCGGCCGATCGTGGTGTTGTTGGCCCAGTCCTCGGTCGGGTTCGTCGGCAGGCCGACGTCCCACGGGCTGCCGTCCTTGCGCTCGCCGTAGCCGTCGAAGGTGAAGCGGTGCCAGAACGTGCTGCCATCGGGGCGGCCGGCGGAGAGGACCCGGTCGACGACGGCGACCGAGTTGCGCACGGTCGCGTCGTTGGCCGGCTCGACGCCGAGGCGGACGAGCTCGAGGAAGCTCGGGTCGACGACCTTGCGCTGGTCGACGCCCGTGGGCCCGCTGTCGCCGATGTCGTAGGTCGTGCCCTTGTTCGGCTTGCCATCCTTCGTGAGCCGCAGGTAGTACGGCTTGGGCCCGTACGGCCCGTTGTTCGTGGCGGTCCAGTTGTCGATGCGCTTCTGCCAGTCGTCGGCGGTGCGCTCGTAGCGGGCGGCTGAGGCGGTGTCGCCGTTGCGGCGCGCGATGTCGGCCGCGCAGATAAGTCCGGCCACCTCGGCCGCGATCGTCGCGGGCGAGTAGCCGCTCTGGTTCTCCCACCGCTCCTGCGGCGTGAACGGCGCGCCGGGGAAGCCGACGAGGAAGTCGGCGGCCTTCTTGACGTGCGACCAGTCGTCCGCTCCGGTCCGCCCGAGCTGCCAGGCGAGGATGATCGGGTCGGCCACCTCGTCGAGCTGGAGGTTGGTCCAGTGCGGTGTGCCATCGACGAGCGAGTTCTGCGGGAAGGAGCCGTCGGCCTTCTGCTGCGTGTCGAAGAGGTAGGTCAGGGCGCGGTCGGCGCCGGCGCGGTCGCCGTCGGCGATCAGCGCGGTGGCGATCTCGTACAGGTCGCGCGCCCACACGAGGTGGTAGGCCCCGGACGGGTTCTCGAGGCCGGTGCCGCCGCCCCACGCCCAGGGCATGGTCGGCGAGGCCACGTAGGCGCCGCGGAACGTCTTGTCCTCGTGCGCGGCCAGCGCCATGGCCGAGACGTCGTAGGTCGGGCCGTAGGCCGCGGCGCTCGCCGGCTCCGGGTTCAGGCCGGCCAGGTAGCCGTGCCAGCCGTCGGCGTAGGCGGAGGCGACGGCGTCGAAGCCGCCGGCCAGGGCGCCGGTGGCCGCGTCGCCGGCGTCGCCGGTCGTGCCGCCGAAGCCCAGCGCCAGAACGAGATTCTGGCTGCCGGGCAGGCCGGTCAGCGCGGTCTTGCCGGTCTGCACCACGTTGCCGCTCGGCGCGTCGGCGTAGGTCCCGTCCAGCGTGAAGTCGTTGCGCAAGTCCGTCCACCCGTCGCTGCTGCCCAGGTAGCCGTTCGACGTGGCGGTGAAGTCGGGCGAGGCGGTCAGCGCGCTCGCGGCCTTGGCGTCCGACGCCAGCAGGGTGGCGCCCGACGTGCTGCCGGAGTCGTCGCTGCCGTCGTTGGCCAGCGAGGGGTCGTAGAGCACGTACAGGCTCAGCGCCTTGCCCTTCAGCGACTCGAACTTCACGTCGATGAGGAGGGCGTTGCGGGCCGGGTCCTCCGCGTAGGTCTTGGTGATCCGGTACTCGCCCGACTTGGCCGTGTTGACCTGGCGGTAGGTCAGGCTCTTGCCGTCGGCCAGCTCGGTGACGTGGTCGGTGGCGCCGGTCTCGCGCTCCGCGAACGTGCTGCCGTCGCTGACGATGAACTGCAGGTCGCGCACGCTCGGGGTGCCCAGGTCGGGGTAGTAGACCTCGGTCATCTCCCCGTTGGAGAGCGTGTGCCAGACCTTGCTCTCCTGCGCCGTGGCGGTCCCGAACCCGTCCTTGTTCGCGGGCGCCCAATTGGGCGCGTCTCCCGGTGCCCCGGGTGCGGTTCCCGACGCGCCCAGCGCCGGTGCGGCAGTGGCAAATAGCAGGCCCAACGCAAGCGCGGCGGGCCGGACGACTCTCAGCATCCCCCGAACTCCTCCCTGAGCGACGATCTCGGCGGACCGACGGATACCCCTGGCGCAGCGGGGATAAACCGTCGCTAAAGCTTGGCGGTCAGCCGCTCCGCGCGCGCTCGAGCAGCTCGTCGCGCGTGGTGAGCTTGACCCGCGGCCGGTCCTCGGCCTGCGTGCGCTCGTGGGCGTCGATGGCGCGCCAGCCCTCGACGGTCACGTGGTCGGGCTGGCGCTCGGCCAGCAGCGCGTCGATCGCCTCGCGGCCCGGTTGCTCGGGCTCGGGTAGGGCGCCGCCGCGCAGGTCCTCGACCAGCGCGGCAACGGTCTCCTCCGCGTCGCGCTTGTTCGTGCCCAGGATCCCGGTGGGGCCGCGCTTGATCCAGCCCACGGCGTACACGCCGGGGACCGCCGTGCCGTCGGGGCCGAGGACGCGGCCGCCCTCGTTGGGGAGCACGAAGTGGCGCTCGTCGAAGGGCACGTCGGGCAGCGGCACGGCGCGGTAGCCGACCGAGCGCAGGACGAGGCTGCACGCGATGGTCTCGGCAGGCGCGTCGGCGGGCCGGGCGCGCAGCGTGCCCTCGTCGTCGCGCTCGATCTGGTTGCGGCGGATCTCGATCGCCTCGACGCGGTCGGTGCCCTCGATCGCCACGGGCGAGCGCAGGAAGCGCAGCGTGATCCGCTGCCGCGCGTCCGGCGACGGCTCGCGGTCGGCGAACTCGCGCAGCAGCGCGACGTTCTTGCGCGCGGTGAACGTGCCCTCCTCCTCGAGCCACTGTCGGGAAATCGGGTCGAGCTGCACCTCGTCGCGGTGCACGACGACGTCGACGCCGTCGAGGCGGCCGAGGTCGCGCAGCTCGGCGCTGGTGAAGGCAGCCTGTGCCGGGCCGCGGCGGCCGAGCACGACGACTTCCTCGATCTTGCTCTCGCGCAGCGTCTCGAGCGCGTGGTCGGCGACGTCGGTGCGCTCGAGCTCGGCGATCGGCAGCGTGAGGATGCGGGTCACGTCGGCGGCGACGTTGCCGTTGCCGATGACCACCGCGCGCTGGCCCGACAGGTCGAACTCGAGGTCGCGGTAGTCGGGGTGGCCGTTGTACCAGGCCACGAACTCGGTGGCGGCCCAGCTCCCGGGCAGCTCCTCGCCGGGGATGCCGAGCGACTTGTCGGTCTGGGCGCCGGTCGCGTAGACGACGGCGGTGTAGTGGCGCATGAGCTCGGCGTGCGAGAGGTCGACGCCGACGTCGACGTGGCCGAGGAAGCGCACGCCGCGCGCGAGCGTCTGCCGGTGGAAGGTGTCTTCCAGGCGCTTGATCTCCTGGTGGTCGGGGGCGACGCCGCCTCGCAGCAGGCCCCACGGGGTGGGCAGCCGCTCGAAGAAGTCGATCTCCACCGCGCCGGCCGCGCGCCGCAGGCTCGCCGCGGCGAAGGCCCCGGCCGGCCCCGCCCCGACGATGGCCACGCGCGCCTGGGGCATCAGGCGGCGGTGCGCTCGGCGGTGCTGCGCTCGGCGAAGAACTCGGCGTTGAGGTCGAGCGCGTAGTCGAACTTCTCCGGCGTATCGAAGTCCGGGAAGATCGCGTCGACCGGGCACGCCTCGACGCAGGCGTCGCAGTCGATGCACACGGCGGGGTCGATGTAGAGCTGCTCGGCCACGTCGAAGTCGGGCGCGCCCGGCTTGGGGTGGATGCAGTCGACCGGGCACACCTCGATGCACGAGTCGTCCTTCACGCAGCTGCCGGCGATCACGTAGGTCATACGCCATGGAGGGTACAAATCCCCTGAAACCCGACGGGGATAAGGCCGTTTAGCGTGACCCCGAGTCGCGGGTCATGCGCGCGTCAATGGGCTGACCCGCGCGATGACGGCGGCAGACCGCGCGAGCTGAGCCACGAAACGAACTCGTCGACCGTCTGCGGCAGCGACGCGTGCACCTGCCAGAGGTGCCCCGAGTTCTGGATGGTGTAGCGGGACACGTCGCAGTCGCAGTGGGCCTGGTAGTACTGGAAGTCGGCGTCCACCTTCTCCGGCGGTGCGGTGGTGTCGTGGTCGCCGGCGGCCAGCAGGACCGGGGTCCCGGGGCCGATCTGCGAGATCGCGGCGTCGTTCGCGGCGAGCATGGCCCCGAGATCGGTGATCTCGCCGAACGGGGACGGGATGAACGGCGGCGTGCACGCGATGTCGACCACGGAGGGGACCGCGCCGGGCGGATAGGTGTTGAACGAGACGCAGTCCGAGCGCTGGTGGAAGAAGTCGAAGTAGTCGGGGTGCTGGGGGTTGGGGTCGAAGTGCCCGCCCTGCGAGGTCTGATTTGACTGCGCGGCGGCCCCGTCGGTGGTGGCGAAGATGCTGGTCTGGATCATCGCGGCGACGTCGTGGTAGGTGCCGGGGTATCCCGCCACGACCCAGCCGCCCGCGCTGTGGCCCAGGATCACGACGGTTGGGTTGCGCATCCCGCCGGGCGTCGCCGCCGCGCAGTCGCCGGTCGCGCTTGTGGAGTAGCCGCCGCTCTTCACGTCCTGCACGACCTGGTGCAGCATCCGCCGGTGCTCGCTCGTGGTGAGCGTCTCGCCACCGCCGGGCACGTCGAAGTAGCTGCTGCGGGCGTAGCCCAGGCGATCGTAGGAGTACACGACGTACCCCGCCGTCGCGAGCGCACGCGCGGTCGACCAGGTGGGCGAGAAGTCCCAGTTGGCGGTGGACGACGCGATGCCGTGGACGAGCACGATGGCCGGCGTCGACGCCGTCGCCGTCGGTGTTGTGTACCGCTGGCCATAGAGGGTCCGCGGTTGGCCGAGCGGGTCGGTAACCGGGAAACACACCGTCGCGACCTGCAGCCGAGGATCGATCTTCATCCTGAGCGGCTTGGCAGCGCTGACCGGACCGACGAGGCAGAGGCTGGCCACGACGACGCCGACCGTGGTCAACAAGAATCGAAGCCGGTTGCGCATGGCTGCGGCTGCGTTATACCCAGCAGCCTGGGATCATCACCGGATCTGCGTGGCCATTATCGTGACCAGGCCGCGTGCGTGACCGGTGAGATCCTGTGCGTCGACGGCGGTCGGTCCGCCGGGCACTGCGGCGTGAAGGAATCCGCCAAAGGAGAGGATCATGAGCGTCGAGGACATCCTCAAGACCCACCCGCGGCCGCCCATCGCCGACCTTGCCGCGCTGGTGCGGTGCATCGACGAGTGCGGCGAGTGCGAGGCGACGTGCACGGTCTGCGCAGACGCGTCGTCGGCCGAGGACGACGTTCGCACCATGGTCCGTAGCATCTCCCTCTGCCTCGACTGCGCGGACGCCTGCGACGCCACCCGGCGCATCCTCAGCCGCCAGACCGATCCCGATCTCACCGTGAAGCGCACGGCGGTGGAGGCCTGCTTGGTGCTGTGCCGAGCGTGCGCCGAGGAGTGCGAGCGCCACGCCCAGCACCACGAGCACTGCCGCCTCTCCGCGGAGGAGTGCCGCCGCTGCGAGAGCGCTTGCCAGGATCTGCTCACGGCGCTCAGCGCCTGACGCGAGGAGACCGGGGTGGCGCAGCCGGTGGCTCTTCCGGTGCTGTTGGTGGTCGATCACGACCCGAATTCGCTCGCGGTCGTGCTCTCGGACCTGTCCCGGCGGTTCGGCAGCAACTTCGCCGTGAGGGGCGAGACCTCGCCGGAGGCGGCGCTCGCCGCGCTGCAGGCGATGGCCGATGCAGACGAGACGGTCGCGCTGCTCCTCGTCGACGACGCTGCCTCGGGGTTTCTCGCGCGTGCGCAGGAGTTGCATCCCGGCGCCAAGCGTGTGCTGCTGGTCGATCGCGACTACTCGTCGACCAGTCCGGCAGTGCAGGCGATGGCGCTCGGCCGCGCCGACTATCACATCGTGCGGCCGTGGGCCGATCATGACTCGATGTACCGCGCGATGAGCGAGTTCCTCTCTACGTGGACCACGGAGCTGGAGCCGCCGTTCGAGGAGTTTCGGATCGTCGCCGCCGAGGGGGACGGCAAAGTGCTGCAGCTGCGCGACGTGATGACGCGGTTCAGCATGCCCTTCGGCTTCTATCCGATCGAGACCGAGGCCGGACGGCGCTTGCTCGACCAGGCCGGGCTCGACGCGACGCGCCTCCCGGTAGCGATTCGTTACGACGGCCAGGTGATCATCGATCCGAGCCTGCCCGACCTTGCCCGCGCCATCGGCGTGAGCATCAAGAACGACACCGACCTGTGCGAGGTGGCCATCGTCGGCGCGGGGCCGGCGGGACTGACGGCGGCCGTCTATGCCGCGTCCGAGGGCCTCGAGACGGTGCTGCTCGAACGCGCTATCTCGGGCGGGCAGGCCGGGACGAGCCCGCTGATCAGGAACTATCCCGGATTTCCGCATGGCATCAACGGTGGGGTGCTGATGGCGCAGACGTGCGAGCAAGCGTGGCTCATGGGCGCGCACATCGTCTTTGCCCAGCAAGCCGTGGCACTCGACCGGCGCGGCGACTATCGCATCGTTCGGCTGCTCGACGGGACCGAGTTGTGCGCGCGCACGGTCGTGATTGCGACCGGAATCGAGTGGCGGCGGCTTGGCGTGCCGCGACTCGAGGCGCTCGTGGGCTCGGGCGTCTTCTACGGCGCCGCCGTGAGCGAGAGCCGCGCCATGCACGACCAGGAAGTCTTCATCGTCGGCGCGGGCAACTCAGCCGGACAGGCCGCGTTGGCGCTCGCCAAACACGCTCGCGCGGTCACGCTCGTCGTGCGCGGCGACGACATCGCGAAGTCGATGTCGAGCTACCTCGTGCGCGCCGTCGAGTCGACTGCGAACGTCGCAGTTCGCCACCGCACCGACGTGGTCGACGGCGCCGGCGACGGGACGCTCGAATCGATCACCCTTGCCGACCGTCGAAACGACACCGTCGAGGAGGTTTCCGCGGCCGCGCTGTTCATCATGATCGGCGGCGAACCGCATACACAATGGCTCCCCGATGAGATCGCGCGCGACCCTCAGGGCTACCTCATCACGGGCCGCGACCTTCTCGAGCACCCCGAGGCGCACTGGGAGCATGACCGTGAACCCTTGACGCTCGAGACGAGCATCCCCGGCGTGTTCGCGGCGGGCGACGTCCGCCAGAGCTCGATCAGGCGCGTCGCCTCGGCAGTGGGCGAAGGTGCCACGGTCGTGCGCCTGATACACGAGCTCCTGCGCGAAGCCGAGCCCGTGCGCCCGACCAACTAGGACGGCGCCGGAGCGGCTTCCTGTCGCGCGGCAGGGAACGGCGGCGGACCGAGCAGCTCGATGCTCTCGGACCGCTCTGCCACCGCCCGCAGCCGTGCCCAGTCGGGGGGCCGCGAAGCGTCCGCCGCTGAGGCCGAGTCGCCTGCGTCGCGGTAGAAGGACTCCCCCGTCCCGGGTGTCTGCACGGAGAGCACGTGTGCGGTCTCGGAGGTGACCATGAAGGCGTGCGGGATGCCGCGCGGCGCGACGAACAGCCCGCCCTGGCCGACGCGGTGCTGCTCGCCCTCGATGTCCACAAGCAGCTCACCCTCGAGCACGTAGATTGCCTCGTCCTGGTTCGGGTGGCTGTGCAGCGGCGTCATCTTTCCGTGCGCCATGCGGTCCTCGAGCATGATGAACGCGCCCCCGGTCTCCGCGGCGGTCGCCTTCCACGTGAATATCCCGCCGCCGGCGAACCACATCTGCTCGCCCTCGTCGGCCTGTCGGATGATGGGTGTCGCGTTGCTCATCGATCCTCGCTTCGCTGCCGGCGTGCGCTGTCGGCCTGGCGATAGATGGGACATTGGTGTCCATGAATACTACTATTGTTCCGTCATGGGCATGACAGTCCCGTATGAGCGGACAGGCAGAACCCGCCAGAAGGCCCGCACCCGCGCGGCGATGGTCGACGCGACCCGCGCGCTGCTCGCGGAGGGGGTGGCGCCGACGGTCGAGCAGGCCGCCGAGCGCGCCGCGGTCTCCCGCACCACGGCCTATCGCTACTTCCCCAACCAGCGCGCGCTCCTCATCGCCAGCTACCCCGAGCTCGACATGCCCTCGTTGCTCACGGCCGACGCGCCGTCGGACGCCGCCGCACGACTCGAGCTCGTGACCGAGAACATCGCCCGCCAGCTGCTCGAGCACGAACACGAGCTCCGCGCGATGCTGCGCCTGTCACTCGAGCTGCCACCGCCGGACAAAGCCGCGCTCCCGTTGCGCCAAGGGCGCGTCATCGGCTGGATCGAGGATGCGCTGACGCCGCTGCGAGGCCGCCTCGCCGCAGCCGAGCTGCACCGGCTCGCGCTGGCCATCCGTGCGACGCTCGGTGTCGAGGCGCTTGTCTGGCTGACCGACGTCGGTGGTCTCTCGCGTGACGAGGCCGCCGATCTCATGCGCGCCTCCGCGCGCAGGCTGCTGCGATCCGCGCTCGCAGAAGCGGCGACCACCGACCGCTCGGCATAGGACCACGACGACAACGATCGACCGCGAGCCGTGGCGTCACGACGCGCACGCCGGGGCGAGATACTGCTCGGGCGATGTCAGCGGACAACGTCAAGGTCGTCCGGGAGGCCGTCGAGTCGTTCCTGACCGGCGACGGGGAACGAACGGCGCAGCTGATCGATCCCGAAGTGCAGTTCCACGGCACCGTCGGCGGCCTCGAAGAGGGCCGCATCGCCCACGGTCTGCCGGAGATCATGGCGTCGTTTGAGGCCGACGACCTGGAGGCGTGGGAGGAACGCCGCCTCGTGCCGGAGGGGTTCATCGACGCCGGCGAGAACGTCGTCGTCCTACTGCACGAGTACCGTCGCGGCAGAGGCAGCGGCATCACGTTGGAATCAGAAACCGCCGTGGTCTGTTCGGTGAGCGACGGACGGATCGTCCGCATCCAGGGCTACATGGATCGAGCGGCGGCGCTCCAAGCCGCGACCCGGAGCGAGGGCAGCGGCAGACCAACGTGAATCACGGACGGCCCGATGGATGGCCGGCCTTCGCGGCCGGCCATCCGGACGGGAGGCGCTAGCGGGGGTTGGGGGTGCCGTTGGTGTCGGTCGGGTCGGGCTCGACCACGACGCGGTCGCGCTCGGTGGGCATCACGCCGACGACCCTTTCGGAGACGAGGTGCTTCCTCAGCCGCCCCGTGCCTGAACCGACGCCGTGCTCGCCGTTGCCCGGGCTGGTCTCGGGCAGTCCGCTGCCCGACTGCGACTCGCCGTAGTCGACGCCGTAGTGGCGGTAGAGCTCGGCCTCCTCGGGCTGGGAGAGCGCGCCATCGGGATCAATCTTGGGCGCGTCCTTGACCTGATCCTTGGTGTACGGCGCCGTGACCTGCTCGCCGTCGCTGGTGGCGCCCTCCAAGGGCATGAACGAGGACTTGCCGGCGAACATGCCCGTGTTGACCAGTGCCCACTCCGGCCGGTCGGTTTCCTGGTCGAAGTAGATCTCCTCGACCGTGCCCAGCTTGTCGCCGTCGGTGGCGACGACGGTACGGCCGTGCCACTCGAGAACTTCGGATACGTGAGTCATGCTGTCGCTTCTTTCTGTGGGGCGCTTGTACGCCGATGGTCTGCGCCCGTCGTCGGGTCGCAGTGCTGCAAGACGATGTAAGGGGGACCTGTACAGGGCGGTGTGCCGGGCCGGCCTGTCTGCGTCCTCCTCGCCCTCGCGGTCACTCAGCGAAAACAAGGAAGTCGAGGAACCCCGCCGCAATCCCCCCTCGCTACGACAGCTACCCCCGTTCGTCGCACGGGAACCGACTACTGCACCAACTCGTCAAAGGGTGTGGGTGCCTGGAGGTTCATGGCGGCGTGGCTGCGCGCCCGCGGTACTGTGTGTGTACGCGGTTGTTGCTTGCTGGGACATCCCAGCGCGGCAATCGTTGTCCAAGGCCATAGGGACGAACCGCGCGGGTACTCAGTACGGGCGTCGTCAGCGGACCACGGTCGCAACACTCGACCAGATGAGGTTCGCGCAATGGCGACCGCCACAGTTCTTCCGCTCTTCCGGCTCGACCGGGTCACGACGCAGGACCTCCACCTGCGATGGGCCGACCAGCACGACAAGGCCGCCCACGAGGAGCTCGTCAAGCGCTACCAGGGCCTGGTGCGCCGACTGGCGTCGCGCCACGGCACCCGCCGCGACACCTTCGACGACCACCTTCAAGTGGGCAACGTGGGCCTGCTCCAGGCGCTGGCGCGGTTCGACCCTGGCCGCGGCCGCCCCTTCCGCGCTTTCGCCGTGCCCACGATCGCAGGCGAGTTGCGCCGCCATTTCCGCAATACGCGATGGGCCCTCCATGTACCGCGCGGCCTCCAGGAGGATTTCCTGCTCGTCCAACGCGCTACCGATTCGCTCACCGCAAGGCTCGGGCGGTCCCCTACGTCAGTGGAGCTCGCCGCGCGGGTCGGGCTCTCCGAGGACGCGGTGATCGAAGCCATCGTTGTGCGCGACGGCTACGACGCGCTCTCGCTCGACGGGCCCGCTCAGGCGTCCGACGACGGTGAGCCCCTCGAGCTCCTGGACGCGATCGGACGCGACGAGCCGCGCTACGACCTGGTCGAATACCGGCAGGCCATCGCCGGCACCATTCGTGCGCTCCCCGCCCGGGAGCGGGCGATCCTGGGCCTGCGGTTCGACGACGATCTGACGCAGGCAGAGATCGCCGGGCGCCTGGGAGTCTCGAAGATGCAGATCTCACGCCTCCTTCGCCGCACGCTCGCCCGGCTGCGAGTGGTCGCCGATCGCGACCACGGTGACGGCGGGCAGCAACGGCTGGCCAGCTGAGCGCACCTTCCAGCGCCCTCGATCGGACCGCAGGCCCGACCGCTGCTCGCTCAGCCGCTCGGGCCAGCCCCGACGGAAGCAGAACGGCGCTCGCCGCCGTTGGTCCACGCCACGGTGGACCCCTTCAGCGCAAGCGACTTCGGATCTACCCCGGGGCCTTGGTCCACACGGCGGCTACCTCCGCGATCGGCGACCCATACCTCGTAGGACGCTGTGCAGTGGTGCTCGGGGGGACAGACCTGGGCCGCCCAGGCGCTCGAGCCGTCGGGCGAGAGCAGCGGCATCGCGGCGAAGTGGTTGACGTCTGCGTTCTCCGTTGATGGAACCACGCCGCGGACCGTCCGGCCCAGCCCACGGAGGTCGATCACGCCGAGGGTCTCCGACCGACCCCCCTCGTTGTTCACGCGGTAGACAAACGCTGCGTACGGTCCGGCAAGCCGGAACTGCGCCACCGACCCATCGAAGGTGTACGTGGTCCCTCCCAGCGGGACGGCCCGGCCGCCGTGCAGGCAGGCGTAGGCGTAGGTCTGACGCCCGGTCTCATCGACACCCCAGGTCTTGTACAGGCGGCTCCTCGCCGTCGACAGCACCGTCCTCCCAGGCGCCTTGGCGCATGTGCCGAACGGTGGCATCGGACGCAACTGGAAACGGAAGGTCTGGTGGGGAATCGGGCACGACGTCATCCCCTGCGGGGAAAGGAAGGTGCCACTGACGATCTCGACCACCGCCTCCGAGCGCGAGACGAACCGCCCCCGCAGTTGAGCGACCTCGGAGTTGTACGGCGCGTTTTGGTCACCCGTGGCGACGATCGTGAAGCGGCCACGGCTGTCGATCGGGACAGGCGGGTATCCCGGCGCACCGAGGTGGAACACGGCATCGTCCTGGGCTGCTGAGCCGCAGCTCACGGATTTCTCGAGGTACGACCCGAAGTAGTGCCGCCAGACGGGGGAGAACGGGATGCTGTCAGAGGTCAGCGCACGACCGCTCCCGGACAATTGGAGGACGCCGCTGCGTTCAGTTCCGTAAATCGTGCCCTTCGCGAACAGCAGGTAGCGGCCCCCCGGAACCGGACGCGCCGCCATGTTGAGTTCCGCCACGGTCATCGATCGTGCTGCGAAGACGCCCCAACCCTCGAAGCTCGCGGGCCGCACTGCCAGGCGGCAGTGGACGCCGGCGATGCGCACGCCGACGCCGGCGCCGGCGCTGCGGAGCACGGGCGCGAGGAACTCGGTGCCGACGAATGCTTGCTCCGCGTCCGCGAGACGATCGATCGCCCCGAGCACGTCACCCTTTCGTCGCGTCACCATGCTCGCACCCTCCCCTCATTTAGCCCGGCGTGAATACACGCCGGGGAGATGCTCG
>Ga0207678_10002607_pt1 | contig 16433 bp, 14 predicted proteins | sample KBSC63metaG_FD_184319 | JGI IMG/M metagenome (GOLD analysis project Ga0207678, IMG submission 184319) | Corn rhizosphere microbial communities from Kellogg Biological Station, Michigan, USA - KBS C6-3 metaG (SPAdes) (version 2) | ecosystem: Host-associated > Plants > Roots > Rhizosphere > Soil ...
AAGTCTTACCTGACCAGCCGTACGCTCACCGGAACCGAGGTCTTCGGCCGCCGCTACACGCTCGAAGACCTGATCTCGCGCATCCTCACCGACCTGCGCCTGCAAGCCGAGCAGCAGTTTGGCCAACCCATTCGTCACGCCACCGTAGGCCGTCCAATCCGCTTTGTAGGAGCCGATACTACCGACGATGACGCCTTCGCCCTCAAGCGCCTCGGCGAGGCATTCATCCATGCAGGCTTCGAGTCGGTCGATTTCGAGATGGAGCCCATCGCCGCTGCCTATGCTTACGAGTCCACCCTCGATCACGACGAACTCATCCTCATCGGCGACTTCGGCGGCGGCACCAGCGACTTCTCTCTGATTCACGTCGGTCCCAGTGTCCGCGCTCGTGGCCGCACCTCGCAGGATCTTCTTGGCAACAGCGGCCTCGGCCTGGCCGGCGATGCCTTCGATGCTCGCATTGTCCGCAGACTCGTCTCGCCCGCGTTGGGTGCCGACTCCCTGGCCCGCTCGCTCAATAAACTTCTGCCCGCCGTTCCCGCGTGGATCTACGCCAACCTCGAGCACTGGCATTATCTGTCATTTCTAAAAACCCGCAACGTCCACCAGATTCTCAAAACGGCACGCGCCACCGCTCTCGAACCCGAAAGGATCGAAGCGCTTATCACTCTTATTGAGGAAGACCTCGGCTATCAGTTGCATCAGGCCGTCCAGCGTCTCAAAATCGAGTTGTCCCACCACGATTCAGCTCAGTTTCACTTCCGCGACGGCAGCATGGATATCCGCGCCAGCGTAGCCCGCACGGACTTTGAATCCTGGATCAGCGAAGATCTTCAATCCATTGAGCAATGCGTCGACGGCCTGCTGCAAACCACAGGCCTTCCCCAAAATGCGGTAGACCGCGTCTTCCTCACCGGAGGAACCAGTTTCGTTCCCGCAGTCCGGCGCATATTCGAGTCGCGTTTCACCCCTGCACGCGTCCGCACCGGCAACGAGTTCACCTCTGTCGCCCGAGGTCTTGCCCTCCGCGCCCGCGAAGCCGCCGCCGAGAACTAATGCCGTATCCCGGTCCCGCGCTCCCATGGCCGTGGAGTCACCGGATCGTCTTGCCACTTCTTCCGCCGCCCGATCAGGAACATCACCAGGCCGAAGACAAACATGATCGCTCCCCAGGTCAGGTTCAGATTGATGCCCATCGACTTCTCATAAATCGTGGCACTGCCTCGTGTGATCAGGCCAAAGATGCTCATCATCCCGCCTATCGCGAGGAAGATAAGACCGAGAGGAATGCGTATGTCGAGTCCCATGGATAAATTCCTTAAGCGAAGACCAGGTTGAGAACAATCAAAATTGCAAGGACGCCAACCGCCAGCGCCGACGGCTTCTGATACCAGCTTAGATGGCCCTCCGCCGGCTTCGGAGTCAGCGAGTAGACCAGCCCAACCAGATCGGCTTCTTCCCTTGGTCGCGTCGCAAGACTAACCCCAATCGTGACAACCAGATTCACCGAAAACGCAAAGATTGCCGTCCAGAAATTCTGCGCCATATCGCTCGGATAGTGATGAACCACCGCCAGCCATCCGCCATGCATTCCCGGCAGCGCATCCGTGGGGAGCGTCAGTCCATGGTGCACCAGCGCCGCGGCCGTGCCGGCAATCAGCCCGGTAAAGGCGCCATGCCCGGTCGTGCGCTTCCAGAACATGCCCAGCAGGAACGTAGCAAATAGCGGCGCATTCACAATCGAAAACACCAGTTGCAGCGCATCCATAATGTTGTTGAAATTGGTCACGGCATACGCCGCCCCAATGGATAAGACGACACCCCCTATGGTGGCCATCCGTCCCATCCACAGATAGTGCGCGTCCGTTCCCTTTTTGTTGATGTACGCCTGATAAATGTCGTACGTCCAAACCGTATTGAATGCCGTAACATTACCCGCCATGCCGGACATAAAGCTGGCCAGCAGCGCAGTCAACCCCAGTCCCAGGATTCCGGTGGGAAAGAAATGCAGCAGCATCACCGGAATAGCAAGATCGTAGTTGTACACCGGGTTGCCATTGGTATCGAGCACGGGCTGGCCGTTGATCGGATCAATCTTCTGCGGAATAATCCCGTGCGGGTGCTGCTCATCCAGCGGAATCGCATGTCCGCTCGCCGTTCTCGTATGGACCACAGCAGCCGGTGTGCCGGCCATGTGCGACGTCACCGAAACTGCGATCAGGCCCGGCAGAATCACCAGAAACGGAAAGAACATCTTCGGAATTGCCGCAATCAAAGGCACCTTGCGCGCCGAAACCTCGGAATCCGCTGCCATCGCTCTCTGAATCACCAGAAAATCTGTGCACCAGTAACCGAAGCTCAGTACAAATCCAAGTCCCATCGCCAGTCCAACCCACTCAACCCCTAAAGTGTTGGTTGAGGCATGGGCCATACCCTGCCACGAATGCGTCATATTCGTCGGAAGCGTGCGCTTGATGCCCTCCCATCCGCCAACATTGCGAAGTCCGATCCAGACCAGCGGCGCGAAGCCCGCGACGATCAGAAAGAATTGCAGCACTTCGTTATAGATCGCGCTGGTGAGGCCGCCGAGAAAAATGTAGCCAAGCACTATAATCGCCGACAGAAATACCGACACATGGAATATGTACTGGTCCGGAATAATGCCGTGAAACAGCCCAAGCGTCTGGATCAGCAGCGCCATCGCATACATTGAAATACCGGAGCTGAAGACGGTCATAATGGCGAACGAGAACGCATTGACCGCCCGCGTCTTCTCGTCAAACCGCATCCGCAGGTACTCCGGCACCGACCGCGCCTTCGATCCGTAATAGAACGGCATCATAAAGACGCCGACAAATACCATCGCGGGAATAGCGCCAATCCAGTAGAAGTGGCTGGTGATAATGCCGTACTTCGCGCCCGAAGCCCCCATCCCGATCACTTCCTGCGCCCCAAGGTTGGCCGAAATGAAGGCCAGCCCGCAGACCCATGCCGGGATCGAGCGTCCCGCCAGAAAGAAGTCGTTGCTGGTGCGCATGTAGCGCTTCAGGGCAAACCCGATCCCCAGCACAAAGACGAAATAGACCAGCATGATCAGCCAGTCGATAATGGATAAAGTCACGGTAAGCCTTATCAAAAACGAACTTTAGACGCTCTGGCCAACTCTAAATCGTCGCCTCATCTACGTCCAGCATTGATTGACGAGACACACAACATGAAAAACTGTTTTTCTGGATAACGTGGGAAACTTTTTTCGCATCGTACAAAAATCTGCGGGAATGCCGTGGACGCTAATGTAAACGGTCTACTTGTACGATTTTTTATTGCAATTCCTTTCCTTTTTTCCCCGTTCCCTTGCAATGCAGAGAAACAGGCGGAGCAACACTTGTCGAATTTTCTCCTTGGAGCCTAAAACCCCGAATGACAGTTACTATCCTTCTCATTGATGACAATGCAGTGCAGGCGGCCACCCGGCAGGCAATTTTGAGACGTGCAGGTTATTCAACGATTGCGGCACTCAATCCTATTCAGGCATTGGAGCAAATTCAGAAGGGCGAACTGGCAACAGATATCAATCTTGTCATCACAGACCACTTCATGCCCGGCATGACCGGCTCAGAGTTTGTCCGGCAGCTTCGCCAGACCCATCCCAATCTTCCTGTTCTCGTCATCAGTGGCCTCTACGAAGCGGAATCGCAATATGAAGGCCTGAACGTCCTGTTCCGGCTCAAGCCGCTGGCTCCAGACCACCTGCTCGCCAGCGTCCATAAACTTTTACATTAGGCATTTTCAAATCTTCGTGCGGTAAACGACTTTTATTGCCTCTCCACGCTCCGGTTGAGAGAAAATAGGATATGCAATCGCACCCAATGCCTCAGTTTGGTAGTTTCACGCTGCTGCTGGCTCTGGCGTTGAGCGTCTATACGCTGGTGGTCGGCACGCTTGCTCTGTGGCGATTCAAGACACCCACAGCCAATGATGGCTCAGGACGCCTCGGAGAAACCGCCCGCCGCGCCGGCATCGCCAGCTTCATCGCGCTCAGTTGCGCGGCCTTCGCGCTGGTATGGGCATCGTTCACCAACGATTATTCCGTCTCCTATATCCTGCACCACACCAATCGGGCACTGAATCCAGCTTATAAATTCTCTGCCCTCTGGTCCGGGCAGGAAGGCTCCCTGCTCCTGTGGGCATGGCTGCTCTCCGCCTACGGCTTTGTTCTGCGGATGCGTCATCGTGTCGACGTTCGCCTCTCCGCCTTTGCATCGACCATTCTCGCCGGCATCCAGGTCTTCTTCCTTCTCCTGCTCAACTTCGCCGCTCCGCCGTTCGCCATCCAGCCCGGCCCGGTAGCGGCAGACGGCTTCGGCCTCAATCCGTTGCTGCAGTATCCCGAGATGGTCATGCATCCGCCGCTGCTCTATCTCGGATACGTTGGCTTCTCGGTCCCCTTCGCCTTCGCCCTTGGCGCGCTGATGATGCGCTACCCCGGCGAAAAATGGATCCACATCACCCGCCGCTGGACCATGGTCACATGGCTCTTCCTCACCTGCGGCATCTTCATGGGAGCGCACTGGGCCTATAGCGTGCTCGGCTGGGGCGGCTACTGGGGATGGGATCCGGTCGAAAACGCCTCGCTGATGCCCTGGCTCACCGGCACCGCCTTCCTGCACTCCGTCATGATGCAGGAGAAGCGCGGCATGATGAAGAGCTGGAATGTCTGGCTCATCTTCTCCACTTTCATGCTGACGATTCTCGGGACCCTGCTCACCCGGTCCGGCATCGTCAGTTCGGTCCACGCCTTTGCCCAGTCGGACATCGGCAACTGGTTCTATGGATTCATCCTGGTCGTCTTCGCCATCTGCCTCTTCACCTTCTTCAAGCAGAAGGACCACCTGAAGTCCGAGAACAAGCTCGAATCGCTGGTCTCGCGTGAATCCAGCTTCCTGTTCAACAACCTGGTGCTACTGGCCGCCTGCTTCACCGTACTCTGGGGAACCCTCTTCCCCATCCTCTCGGAATATGTGCAGGGCTCCAAGGTCACCATGGGTGCGCCCTTCTATAACCGCGTCAATATCCCTGTAGGCCTCTTTCTACTCTTCCTCACCGGCATCGGTCCCTTGCTGGCGTGGCGTTCCACCTCATTACGTTCCATTCGCCGGAACTTCGTCCTTCCCTGCATCGCCGTGGTCGTCGCCTGTGTGGTGCTGATCATCGCCGGTGTTCGTCCCTGGAGCGCGGGCGACGCCATGCAGGCGACCATCTTCTCGCTTATCACCTTTTCCCTCGCCGCCGGCGTCATCACCGCCATCACGGCTGAATTTCTACGCGGGGCCTTCGTCGTTCGCACCCAGACAGGAAAAAACCTCTTCGGTTCAACCGTCCTGCTGGTCAGGCGCAACACCCGCCGTTACGGCGGCTATCTGGTCCACTTCGGTATCGTCGTGCTCTTCATCGGAATCGCCGGTGGAGCCTTCAACCAGTCACACGAGCAGGAGATGAACTACGGCGACTCCGCCACCATCGGGCCCTACAAGCTCGTCTGCCAGAGCTTCACCCAGGAGAGCAATCCGAACTACGACACCGAGTACGCTCTTCTCGACGTCTTCAAACATGGCAAAAAGATCACTCAGCTTGCTCCCGAGAAACGCTTCTATATCGCCAGTCAGACATCTTCTACGATGGTTGCTCTGCATTCGACACTCGAGAGCGATCTTTATGTCATCTATGAAGGCAAAAATCCCGACACTGACCGCCCCATCATCAAGATCTTCCTCAATCCTCTGATGAACTGGATCTGGATCGGCGTCGCTATCGTCGTCTTCGGCACTCTGCTGGCGCTGGTGCCCAGTCTCACCAAAAATCCACGCGTACGGACCGTCGTCGAGCCGCCGCCGATTGAAGCCGAGGTCCATCATGTCGCTTAAGCGCTGGGTACAAGGCCTCACCGTATGCCTTCTCGCCATCGTGATGCTTGGGGCCGACGATGGTGGTGCCCGGTTCAGCAGATTGGGCCACGAGATGGTCTGCGCCTGTGGCTGCGGACAGATTCTGCTCGAATGCAACCATGTCAGCTGTCCAAGCTCCGGTCCAATGATCCAGGAGCTGCACACGCACTTGGCTGCCGGCGACTCCGATAAAACGATCTTCAATTGGTTCGCAGCAAAGTATGGAGCCACCATTCTGGCTGCTCCGATTCGTGGCGGTTTCGATAACGTCGCCTGGATTGCGCCGTTTGCCGTCTTCATCTTTGCCACCCTCGGCACGGGCCTGCTGATCTACTTCTGGAGACGGCGTTCGGCACTCAGTCAGCCGCCCGCAAGCGCCACCGGCATCCTCGATGCCGATAGAGAGGCAATGCGCGAGCGCATTCGCCGGGAGACGGAGTACTGATGGGCGCAATAGCTGGTCTCATTCTCACGATTTGTATCTTCCTGTTTATCTTCTGGCCAGAGCGAAACCCGTTCTTCCAGGCTGACAAGACCCGGATCGACTACCTGCGCGAGCGCAAGGACGTCATCTACGAGAACCTGCGCGACCTCAACTTCGAGTATCTCGCCGGAAAATACCCCGAACAGGACTATGCCGAACAGCGAGCAGGTCTCGAAGACGAAGCCGCCCGCGTCATCGCCGAGATCGACCGCCTCACCGCCCACGGTCAGACCGGACGCCGCAGCCGCGCCTGAAGCAACGCCCGCGTCGTCTCCACCGAAACTGGCCATTCCTCAGCCTATAGCGATTTCCTCTCAGGTGTAGATTGCTTTGTTTGTCATTCCCGAAGGGAATCTGCGTTTTGTTCGAATCGCCAAAACTATATCTGGAGGAGAACCGCTCTAAGGCAAACATGCTCCACAAAACAAAATCCCATGAGCGAGAAATCTCGCCCATGGGATCAATTAAACCCGCAGCCTACTTGTGCCAGTGCATCGGCCAGCCAAGATACTTACTTGCCGCCTCATTCACTGGACCGGCAACCGTCGCAAAATTGGCCGCCACATGGTGCTCAAACCCGTTCTCGCAGATATACCGCAGCAGCTCCTGCATCTTGGGAATCTCGACCACGCCCGCTCCCCCGAAGGTGTTCAGCGGATCGTCGGTGAAGTTGCCCTCGCCCACGTAGCCCTTGATCGTGCCTTCGAAGTCGTCCGTAGAGAAGCGGGCAAAGCTCATCGCGCCGGCCTTCACCGTGCCGTCGAGCGTGCCGTAGGTGTTTTCTTTGCCAACCGTTCCGGCGATGATCTGCTGAAAATCCATCTTCACTTCCTTGAAGAAGTGCTTCGGCAGGTTGGAGCAGTGGAAGCAGACCGCCTTATCCGGATTGTCGCCATAGTTGTTGTTCCAGTCGAGCAGGGCCGACGGCGTCTCACTTGCCAGCGTCAGCGCATACATGCTCAGCGTACCCATCGTATCCGTCTCGCATGCGCTGGGAAGCAGGCTCTCGCTCATCATGCTCATCACCGTGCAGGGCACGACGCCGAAGTACTCCTCCATCGAGGTCCAGCACTGCACCGAGCTGATGGTCAGCTCGCTCGCCTTCATCCAGCCATCGATCACCGCGCCCAGTTTCGACATCTTCAGCAGCGCCTCTTCGGGCACGTTATTCGTCGAAATGTATTTCTTGATCGTCGCCAGCTTGGCCTGCACAGCATCGTCGTTGTCCTTGGTCCGCTCGATGCGGCCGAAGATCTCGCTGAGGTCGAGCGTCTCGACGGTGATGCCGCTCTTCTCCAGCAGCTTCTCCGAGTAGCGAACAGTATTAAAAGCTGTCGGCCGCGCGCCAATCGCTCCGATGCGCAGGTTCTTCATGCCGTCAACCACACGGCAGACGCCCGAGAACCACTCCAGATCGGCCTTGAACTCAGCCGAGTCCGGGGCCTCGGTGTGCAGCCGCGTCAACGAGTAGGGAATCCCGTACTGCTTCAGGTTGTTGCAGATCGACATCTTGCCGCAGAAGCTGTCGCGGCGGAACGCGATCGACATCTTGCCCGCATGGTCGGGCGTCGCCTGGATCAGCACTGGCACCTGCAGGTTCGCCAGCCGCAGCGTATCGGCCAGCCCGCGCTCTTCGCCAAAATTCGGCAGCGTGATGATGATGCCATCGATCTCGGCTGCATGCTTTTTGAACAGCGCCGCGCACTTCTTCGCGTCCTCGTAGGTCTCCACTGCGCCGTGCGCGGTCTCCTCCGGCGTCAGCACAATTGGCTTGATGCCCGCCGCTTCGAGCGCCGCAATCATTTCCAGCCGTCCACTGGTCGCTAGATGGCTAGGAAAGAAGCCACGGTTACCTACAATAATTCCCATTGTCATTTGCTTTGCCATACGTCTCCCTGCTGGTTATGAGCGCCCGTCAACGGGCGTCTCGATGATTCACCTTGCTACGCTCACGCGTAACGAACTTAGAACAAATGCTTGGGTCGGTACCGGATCGTATAAACCGCTCCGAAGAGAGCCATCAGCAAGCCCCACCAAAGGGTTGGGTGCAGATCGGCCAGCACGGTGGGTGGCGGATGGTGAAATTCCATCAGTCCGGTGATGATCAACACCACGCCATACGCCAGCATCAGAATGCCGCAGAAGAACCAGATCGAAAGTTCCGCTGTTTCCACATCATGTTTATCGCTCATCATCTGGCTCCTACCACAACATCAAATTCAGAATAAAGAAGACGGTGATGACCACAATCGCCCAGAACATCGGCTTCTGCCACAGCGTCGTCGATCCGTCGTGAGGAATCGGCGTCACGCCATAGACCAGGCCGCCAAGCTTCTCAGCGGGAACCGGTTTTGTCATGAAGCTCACGACCACCGTCACGCCAACGCAGATCAACCAGCACCACAGGCCCCGGTACAGGTTCTCCGCCATCGGCTTCGCATTGGGGCTCAGAGCGATATAGCGCAAAGCGCCCGGATCGCTATGGGTCCAGATGAACATGCCGATCGAAGAGACCGTCCCCGCCAGCAGCCCCCAGAACCCGCCCGCATGAGTCGCGCGCTTCCACAGCATTCCCAGAATTACCGTGCCGAACAGTGGCGCGATGAAGAATGTGAACAGCGCCTGAACGTAATCCATAATGCTGGCTGCGTTCATTACCAGGTAAGCCGTTGCGACGCTCACCAACATGCCGACCACGGTGGACCAGCGGCCCATCGCAACATAATGCTTGTCACTGGCCTTCTTGTTGATGAAGGCGCCATAGATGTCGTACGTCCACACGGTAGAGAACGCGCTGACATTGCCCGCCATGCCGCTCATAAATCCCGCAACCAGTGCTGTGATACCTAATCCCAGCAGCCCCGGCCCGCAGTAACGTATCAGCATCAGCGGAAGCACATCGTCATAGCTATGTTGTCCCGTTACCTTGGCAATGCTCGCCGGCACCAGGTGCATCACGCTTCCGTCAGGGTTCTTCAGCACCGCCAGCGCCAGCAGGCCAGGCACAATGACGATGAAAGGCACCGCCATCTTGAACGCCGCTCCAATAATCGGAGCCATTTTAGCCGCGCGTAGATTGTTCGCACTCAGCACGCGCTGAACCACAAGAAAGTCCGTCGTCCAATATCCGAAGCTGATGACAAATCCCAGCCCAAACACAATCCCGGTCCAGTGCACGCCCATGGGATTGTCCTTGAAGCTGCCTAGCGTGCTCCACAGGTGCGTATAGTCCCGGCTTCCTACATTGGCGGCGATCTGCGCCTTCAGGTTGGTCCAACCGCCGGCCTCGATTAATCCCAGAATCGGGATCATGGCCGCACCGGCCCAGATCAGCACAAACTGCAAAACCTCATTGATGATCGCCGACCGCAATCCGCCCAGCATCACGTACAGAGCGACCGTCGCCGCGCCCACCCAGATGCTGAAGCTGATATTCCAGCCCAGCACAGTCTGCATGACGACAGCCATGGCGTACATGTTCACGCCGCTCATCAGGATCGTCATCACGCCGAACGAAATGGCCGACAACCCCCGTGCGCCTTCGCCAAACCGCAGTTGCAGATACCCAGGCACAGAGTGCGTTTTCGAGATGTAATAAAACGGCATCATCACGATGCCGAGAAACAGCATCGCCGGAATTGCGCCGATCCAATACCAGTGCGTCGCCAGAATGCCGTACTGGTACGCCGCACCCGCCCACCCCATCAGTTCCAGCGACCCAAGATTCGCCGAAACGAAGCTCAGTCCGGCAATCCACGCTGTCATCTCGCGTCCGGCCAGGAAGAAGTCTTCGCTCGTATTCGCCTTGCCCTTCGCATAAAAGCCGATGAACACCACCAGCGCGAAGTACAACGCCAGAATCAGAATGTCCACCGGGGCAAGTTTGGTCATCTGCCCCTTCATCATCAGCGCAGCAAAAACCTGCATCGGTTTATCCCAGGCGAACGATCCAAACCCAACGGCAGGGAAGCGTCCACACCCTCTCGATTAGAGCTATATTTATATCCAGCGGAGCGTTGCAGTTACGAGTTCCAGGCCTAAAAATAACTTGCCAAGTAAGCGTATACCGATATTTTCCATCCGTTGCCACTATACAGGAAGAGATTCTCTGCCATCCAGAAAATAAACGCTCCCAACTCCGTCTGTTTATTTGCGCTAAATCGTTTGAGCCATTCGGAATCCCTCCGCTCGATCCGGCTCTGTTCCTGCTGCTGCAACTCGGCGCCGCAATCCAGAATCTATCCCGCATAGCGGTTCTACCGCCCGACGGAGATATCGACTCATGCAGATGCGCAAAACAGGCACTTTCTTCCTCACCGCTGTCCTTACGGTTGGCATGTCTTCCTTTGCTCTGTCACAGAGTGACGCCGGGCAGGACATGAGAAACGCCGGCCACGAGACAAAAAATGCCGCCAAAGATACCGGCCATGGCATATCCACCGGAACCCAGAAGGCCTACCACAAGACCACCCATGGCACTCAAAAGGCCTATGACAAAACCGCCAACGGAACCGAAAAGGCATATGACAAGACAGCCAATGGAACTGAAAAGGCCTACCACAAGACCGCGAGAGGAACGAAGAAGGCCACTCGCAAGATAGAAGGCAAACCCACGACCGACACTCCGCAATAGCTTGCGGCAGGCCGTTAAGGGCACGGCTTCAGCCGTGCCCTTAAGCGGTTGCTTTCCGCGGGGTTTTAGCTCCTGAGGGAATGCCTGCTGGAACGAGTAGACTCTCTGACCTTCCCCACACCGCGTCCGCAGCCAGGCAGACCAGTGCTATCCAGTACAGGTCCGCTCCCAGCAGATGCACCATCTGTATCCAGGTCGGTGCCAGCAGCAGAACGTCCACAATCCCCAGTACAAACTGCAGTCCCAGCAACCAGACCACCACCCACGCCAGCCGCGTGCGCAGCTTCATCACCAGCCATAGCACGCAGCAGAATCCCACCACTGCGGCCGCCGGATGCATCCACCGCATCCTCACCAGCAGCGGAGAATTCGCTGCAAAATCCGCCGAAAAGCCCTCCAGCAGACTTGGCGAAGGGAACAGCGTATCCGCCAACGCAGCTACCGACCCCGTAGCTCCCACCAGAATCGTCGCTATCACTGCAATCCACGCCGGCCAGATCAGCGATCTATCTTCAATATCGGGACCTACTGTAGATCTCTGATCATCTCCCAGCCACCACGCAGTAAGCGCCAGCGAGCCCAGAAATAGCAGCGTGTTGGTAAAGTGAATCGACTGCATCACCACGCGGGCCGTCGAAATGTTTTCCCCGACAAATCCTCCCAGCACCAGCGCCGCTCCCAGCAACGCCTCCGTCACCAGGAACACTGCGGAAGCGACCGCCGCACGCCGCCCCCGATGTCCGCGTCTTGCCGCATAGAACGTCCACACCACCAGGCCAACGACAAGAAACGTGCTGATCCCGGTCATGGAGCGATGCGCAAACTCAATCACCGTCGCCAATCGTGGATGATGAGGAAAGAAGTCGCCATTGCACAGCGGCCAGTTATCTCCGCATCCCGCGCCCGAACCGGTTGCGCGCACCACCGCGCCCCACAGAATCACCAGCACGTTATATGCAACCACCACCCACGCATAGCGCACCAGCGACTTCGGAATCCGCTTTACTGCCGCAGCCGCAATCGTTGCCATGCTCCCATTCTACGCAGCTGCTCCCCGTCCCATCTCGCGTAAAAACCTGTCAAGTCCCAAAACCCCGTAAGTTAAACAAACCAAACCACATCGACACTGCAAAACAGTTATTCTCCATTTGCTAAAATAAAAACAGCACAAAAAAGCCCAGCGTTGCCGCTGGGCCTAACTGTTTTAGATGGAATACTTTACCTGTAACTTCTAGATAATGAATACTTTGCATCGAACTTCCAGCCTAAACCATTGAATCCAGATACTTTAGCGTACAGGTAGGGGGAAGGGGGGATCAGCCTTTGGCCAGCTCCTTAGCCCGCTGGGTGGCCCGCTTCACGGCTTTGATCAGCGTCACTCGCAACCCGCCCTCTTCCAATTCCAGAATGCCATCGACGGTGCACCCCGCTGGAGTGGTAACGGCGTCTTTCAGTAGCGCCGGATGATATCCGGTCTCCAGCACCATCCTCGCCGAACCAAGTGTAGTCTGCGCCGCCAGCAGCGTCGCAATGTCACGCGGCAAGCCGACATTCACGCCTGCCTCGGCCAGCGCCTCGATAATGATGTACAAGAAGGCCGGACCGGAGCCCGAAAGACCCGTCACCGCGTCCATGTGTTTCTCATCCACGACGACTGTGCGCCCGACCGTCTGGAAGATCCGCTGCGCGATGGCCATCTGTTCTTCGGAGACAAAACGTCCGCCGCAAAGCGCCGTAATTCCGGCAGCCAATGTGGCCGGCGTATTCGGCATGGCGCGGATGACGCCAAGATCGTGACCTGCGGCATCTTCGATGCTGCGCGTCGTTACCGAAGCCGCAAACGAGAGCACCAGCTTCTCCGCGGAAAGTGCTGGTTTGATCTGCTCAATCACGCCCGGAATCTGGATCGGCTTCACCCCAAGCAGAATCACATCCGCCTGCTGCGCCGCCGCCAGGTTGTCGGTCGTGACCTCCACGCCAAACTGCGCCGACAGTGCCAGGGCGCGGTCCGGGTGATGAACCGTGGCGAAGATTTGGTCTGCCGAAACCAGATTGTTTTTCAAAAAGGCCTGCAAAAGAATGCCGCCCATCTTGCCCGTGCCCAGAATCGCTACCCGCAGCCCAGGCATCACCGGGGCTGGCGCTATCACCTCGTAACTTTCGTCGCTCATTCTCAAAGGCTACCAGACGCTACTTCTTCTGCGCTGCAATCCAGTCATTCACTCGCTGTTCAAGAACGTCCATCGGCAGCGCGCCCGAGTCCAGCACCTCATCGTGAAACTTCCGAATATCGAACTTCGGCCCCAACGCAGCCTTCGCCCGTTCTCTCAAATTCAGAATGGTCAACTGCCCCATCTTGTATCCCAGCGCCTGTCCCGGCCAAGCAATATAGCGGTCGACCTCCGCTTGAATATTCGTGTCATCCATCGCCGTGTGCGCGTGGAAGTAGTCGATCATCTGCTGCCGCGTCCAGTGCTGCGAGTGGACGCCGGTATCGACCACAAGCCGGATCGCCCGCCAGATGTCTGCCTCCAGACGCCCATAGTCGCTGTAAGGGTCCTGATAGAACCCGATCTCTTTGCCCAGCCGTTCGCTGTAAAGCGCCCAGCCTTCGGTATACGCCGTGTAGTACGCCTGCTTGCGGAACGCCGGTAATCCAGTCAGCTCCTGCGCAATCGAGATCTGCAGATGATGTCCGGGAATGCCCTCGTGATACGACACGGCTTCCACTCCGGCCAGCGATCGCTCTGCGAAGTTGTAGGTATTCACCTCGACCTTGCCCGGCCGCTTTCCGTCCGCGCTGCCCTGGTCATACACCGCCTCGGCCTGGTCCTTCGCAATAAACGAAGGCATCTCCACAACCTCCAGCTTCGCCTTGGGAAGTGTCCCGAAAAGCTCCGGCAGCTTCGGTCGCATCCTGTCGATGTATCCACGGTAAGTGTCCAGCAACTGTTCCTTCGAGGTCGGATGCTCCTTCGGATTCGTCTTCAACGCTGCGTTAAAGCTCTTGAGGTCGGCGAATCCCAGCTTATGCACAATCGCCAGCATCTGGGTCTCGTCCCGCTTCACCTCGTCGAGACCGATCTGGTGAATCTCCGCGGCTGATTTGTTCAACGTCGTGCTTTGCCGTATACGAAATGCGTAGTAAGCGTCGCCATCCGGTATGGCCCAGATTCCCGGGTCCTTGCGACCCTTCGGTACGTAATCCACCTTCAGAAACTTAGCGAACCGCTGGTACGATGGCAGCACATTCGTAGCGATATCGCTCAGCAACTCACTGGAAATGCGCTTCTGCTCCGCCGCACTCACCGAGGCGGGAAACTTCTTCAGCGGTAGCGCAAACGGACTGTCCTCCGGCTTCTGATTGGCCAGCGTCTGCACCTGCACCAGAACCTTTTCCAACAAATACTCCGGCGGCATCCGCCCATCGTCGATGCCCATCTGCATGTTCGTCATGATCTGCGAAAACGCCTTCGGCACCTTCTGCAGCCGGGAGATGTAATCGTCGTAGTCCTTCACCGAATCGAACTGCAGGTCGAGCGGCATCTGCGCCAGGTCGGTATGGAAGCCGCTGAACTGGTTGACCGGCATCTCCCATTCTTTGAACTTCGCCGCCTCCTGGTCATCGATCAGCGAGCGCATCATCAGCTCGGCCGACAGTTTTTCCTGGTCCGGCAATCCCGTCGTGTCAATCGCGCCCAGTTGCTGGATATAGCCGCGCTCCCGGGAGAGCGTAGCGTTCACCGCCTGCACGGAGTAGTCCGTAAGCTGATCGTTATATCGCTTATCGCCAAGGTAGGAAGCGTACTCCGGCGAGTGCTTCAGCTTGTCCTGCCATATCTCGTCAAGCAGCGCATTCAAAGCCTTGCTGCGTTCCGCAACTGGCTGATCAGCTGCCGCCGCGCTGGGGAGGGGAATCGGGACCTGTGCCGTCATTGGTACAACGCTCATGCAGCACGCCAACGCAAGTCCACCAGCCAATCCAAGCGAAATTCTGTTCATCCGGTCTCCAGATACTTATTCGCCAGTGTACCCCTCCACCCCTCCGGCAGAACAAGCCTCCAGCATCCGGTAAAGCGTCGAACGGCTGATTCCCAGCAGCTCCGCCGCTCTCAATTTATTGCCACCGCAGTTATTCAGCACTCGCAAAACATGCTGCTCAATCACCTCCTGCAGCTTGGTCGCTTCTCCGCAGGAAGTCTGTTTCATCTCCGCAGCTTCCGCAAGTGCAGGAAGCTGCCGCGCCTCCAGTACGCTTCCCTCGCACCGCAGGACCGCGTCGCGCATCGCGTTCTCCAGCTCGCGGACGTTCCCCGGCCATCCATGTGCGCGCAGCCGCTCCATCGCGTCACCTGCAATCGTCCGCACGCGCCTTCCATACATCCGCGTAAACCGCTCAAGAAAATGCGTTGCCAGTAAAGGCACATCGTCCGCGCGCTCCCGCAGCGAAGGCACGGCAATCTGCAACATGGCTACCCGGTGTTGAAGCTCCTGCCGGAACCGCCCCGCCGCCGCCAGTACCCGCAGGTCCTGACTGGTCGCGGCCACGATCCGCACCTTCGCTTTCATCGGAGCGGCCAGCCCTTCCTGTGCCCACTCATTCTTTCGCAGAACAATCAGCAACTCGTCCTGGGTCGCCAGCGGCATCTCGTCGATGCTGTCGAAAAACAGCGTCCCGCCGCGGGCAATCTTCATCAGGTAATCCACCCGGTTCCCGGCAGCGGACATCACGAACGGTCCACTCGCGCCAGCGCTCATCCGGTGCAGCGCACGCGCGGTCATCTCCTTGCCCGAACCGGCTTCGCCAGTCACCAGCACTGTACGAAAGTGCGGCCCGATTCGCCGCACCTGCAGCCGCAGCCGTCGGATCGCCGCGCTCTCACCGATCATCTCCCATTTACTTGGAGATGCAGGCGCAACAGGACCGCCAGCCGGAACAATATGCGAAAAAGTAGGAATCGAGCTAAGGGTTGCCATGGCTGCTCCCTTTATCGGCAGAAATCGCCGTCAGGTGAGCCGTCGCAAATAAAAAGCCGGATACCGCACCCAGCGGCATCCGGCTTTTCAATCTTCTCTTCGATTAAGCAGTCGTCTTGGCGCAATACGTATCGAAAGCGCGCGTCAGTTCCTGCGCAATCGCCGGTGCCGTCGAAGTTTCGATCGCCGACCGCTGCATCAGGTACACCAACTGACCATCGCGCAGAATCGCAATCGCCGGCGAGGTCGGAGGATGCCCGCCAAAGTAGCTCCGCGCCTTTTCCGTCGCCTCGCGGTCCTGGCCCGCGAACACCGTGACCGCATGGTCCGGCTTGGCGCTATGCTGCATCGCCAGGCGAACTCCCGGACGCATCTTTCCCGCCGCGCATCCGCA
>Ga0207678_10002609_pt1 | contig 16430 bp, 22 predicted proteins | sample KBSC63metaG_FD_184319 | JGI IMG/M metagenome (GOLD analysis project Ga0207678, IMG submission 184319) | Corn rhizosphere microbial communities from Kellogg Biological Station, Michigan, USA - KBS C6-3 metaG (SPAdes) (version 2) | ecosystem: Host-associated > Plants > Roots > Rhizosphere > Soil ...
AGGTCAAGGCCGACGGCGGCGAGCAGGCGAAGGGCGAGGAGGTGATCCTCGGGATCACCAAGGCCTCGCTGGCGACCGAGTCGTTCCTCAGCGCCGCCTCGTTCCAGGAGACGACCAAGGTGCTGACCGACGCCGCCCTCGAGGGCAAGCGCGACAAGCTGGTCGGCCTCAAGGAGAACGTGATCATCGGCAAGCTGATCCCGGCGGCCACCGGCCTGCGTCACTACCGCACGGTCGAGATCGAGCCGGTCGAGCCGCCGCAGCGCCCCGACGAGCAGTTCGACGACGACGCCCTCGCCGCCGAGCTCGGCCTGACCGACGAGCTCGAGCAGCCGAAGGGCGCCGACGTCGAGGGCTTCGGCTCCTCGTTCGCCGACGAGCTCGAGGAGCTCGCCGCCGACATCGAGGTGGGCGGCGACGGCAGCGGCAACGGCGCCGCCGCCGAGCCCGCCAAGGCCGACGAGTAGCGCTCGGACGGGGCGGCTCGCCTCGCCCGATCCCGATCGATGTGCACGTTTCGTCCGCGACGCGGACGTTTCGTGCATGTCGATCGGCGGCGATTGCTAGCCGGACTGGTTCAGCAGCCTGGCGACGACCGAAGCGACCCAGTCCGGCTTGGCCGTCACCTGCCTCCAGCTGAACCGGACCACCTGCCAGCCGGCCAGCTTCAGCGCCGCGTCCCGCCGCCGATCCTCCTCGAACTGGGTCGCTCGGACGTGGGTGGCGCGTCCGTCCGTCTCGATGATCAGGCGGGCGGCCGGCCAGACGAAGTCGCAGAGGAACGAATCCGATCCTGTCCACACCCGCTCGTTGACCAGCGGCAATTGCAGGCCGGCCGAGCGGGTCAGGGCCAGGAACCGCTCTTCGAGCTCGCGGTTCGTCCGGGTCCGCTCGATGCCGGTCGCGGCGAGGACGCTGCGGACGATCGCGATCCCTCGGCGGCCGCCGTTCCTTGTCGCGGCTCGCTCGAGCGCCCGGCGGTCGTAGCAGCCCCTGTAGTGGGCTTCGGCGATCAGCCGCTCGACGCCGCGCTCGCCGACCATCGGCGCGATGTCGATCGCGGTCCGGGCGACGGACGTGCACGGGATCCCGGCGAACACTCCGAACTCCTCGGGATGAAACGGCTTGACGCGGTGGATCCGGATCGGACCGGACCGGCGACGGACAGGTCGAGCGACGCTGAGGTCGATCACGCCGGGCGGCTTCCAGAGCTCGCGATGGGCGGCCGCGGCGAGGTGCGAGAGGGCGGACCCCGGGACCGCGAAGACCGCGGCGAGCCACGTCCCGCGACGGGGCAGGCTGCGGCGGCCAACCGTGTAGACGGTGCGATGGACTCGGTGGAGACGCCCGGTTGCCACGCGAGAGCGCACCCCGCTCGAGCTGAGGCCGAGCCGGACGAGCTGGTCGAGCCTGATCAGGCCGTGCTGCCGTTCGGCGATCGCGGCGATCTGCAGATCGAGGGGAACGTTGCGTCCGTCATCTCGTCGTTTCGTTCCCCCGGATGCCATCGCGAGATGGTCGGGCATCGCAACGCGCGGATGGCGCCGCCGATGTGCCGGTCCGTGCCGCGGGTGCGCCTAGCGGCGCTCGGTGACGCTGCCGGTGAGGCCGGCGTGAACCGGGCGGCGGAGGACGCGTAGGCCGTCACCCTCGGCCGGGCACGGCAGCGGCAGGGCGTCGGGGGCGTGCGGGCCGCGGCGCGGGCCGCGCGGGAGCTTCGGCTTCGGCTCGCGACGGAAGCGTCCGCGCTCGTCGCCGCCGGTCTCCTCGGCACCTTCGACGGGCTCGGGCTCGGCGCGGACGGCATGCCAGATCAGCCAGCAGGCAGCGAGCACCGGGACCTTCAGGATCACGCCCATCAGGATGAACATCTCGAGCCCCACGTCCATGTACGGCTCCGTAGTTTACGCGGAGCGATCTCCGTGGCCATCCGCCCAGTCGAGAAGCAGGTCCACGTGGAGGTCCTCGATGCCCCGCGCCGGGTCGGTCGGGACGAGCAGCGTCGGCTCGGGCCGCGCCCGCGCCCACCGATGGCACTCCTCGTCGAGCGAGTCGTCGATCCAGGCGAGCCGGCGTCCGGCGGCGTAGGCGCTGATCGGCCCGAGCTTCCAGTGGGCGCTCCCGAATCGGGCGTCGCCGCCGAAGCGGATCACCGGGAGCTGCGTCAGGCCGAGGAGGTGGAGGAGGTACTCGTTGGCCCGCTCCTCCCAGCCGGTCGCCCAGACCATCTCGTAGGCGCCGGTGAGGCGCCGCAGCCGCTCGCCCGCCGCGAACGAGATGCAATGGGCCATCCCGTCGATCAGGTGGAATTTGCAGGGAGCCCGCTCGGGCGGCTCCTCGAAGCCGAACAGGCTGATGACGCCATCGACGTCGACGGCCAGGACGGGAAGGTGGCTGGTGCCAGTCGACGTCACCGGCCGCGGATTATCCACCGGTTGCCACCGCTCGCGCCGTACCGCTACCATTCCGCGCCGTGCCGACGACCAATCAGCTCATTCGCAAGGGCCGGAAGACCCCTCGTAAGAAGGTCTCCACCCCCGGACTGAAGTCCGGTCAGGGCCGCAAGGCCCGGACCGCCGCCCCGCAGCGGCGCGGCGTCTGCACGCGCGTCTACACCGCGACGCCGAAGAAGCCGAACTCCGCCCTCCGCAAGGTCGCCCGCGTGCGGCTCACCAACGGCATGGAGGTCACGACCTACATCCCCGGTGAGGGCCACAACCTCCAGGAGCACTCGGTCGTCCTCGTCCGCGGCGGCCGCGTCAAGGACCTTCCCGGCGTCCGCTACAAGGTCGTCCGCGGCACCCTCGACGCCTCCGGAGTCTCCGAGCGCAAGCAGTCGCGCTCCCAGTACGGCGTCAAGGCGTCCTGACCGCGACCGGATGAGACGCAACCGCGCCACCACCCGAGTCGTCGCTCCCGACGCCAAGTACCGCAGCCGCCTCGTCCAGCAGGTCATCAACAAGGTGATGCTGGACGGCAAGAAGTCGACCGCCGAGCGGATCGTCTACGACGCCCTCGCAGTCGTCGGCGAGCGCTCCGGCCGCAACCCCACCGACGTTCTCGACGAGGCGATCACCGAGCTCACTCCGGTCCTCGAGGTCCGCTCCCGCCGCGTCGGCGGTGCCACCTACCAGGTGCCCGTCGAGGTCCCGCAGCGCCGCGCCCGCACCCTCGCCGTCCGCTGGCTGATCGACTTCGCCCGCAACCGCAACGAGAAGGCGATGTCCGAGCGCCTTGCCCGCGAGATCATGGACGCCGCCTCCCAGCAGGGTGGCGCCTTCAAGCGCAAGGACGACATCTACCGGATGGCGCAGGCCAACAAAGCCTTCGCCCACTACCGCTGGTAACTGGCGGCGCGGGAGCGTCCTGACCGGCGTCCTCGTCGGCTCACGACCCTCCGGTCGCTTCGCCTCCTGCGTCCTTGGTCAGAACGCTCCCGCGCTCGCCAGTCCCGCGGCAGCCGCCCAGCCTCCCGGACCCTGACTCCGAACTCGCTGGGGTGACTGGCGACGAGATTTCGGCGCTATGCACCCCAGCGATCAGGCGGGCGGGTAGTGGTGGCGGGGGGCGGCCGGCTAGGGCTGCTGGTCGGCGGGGCGGGCGGGATGGGAGTCCGGCTTGCCGCGGCGGCGGGCGGCGCGGAGGCGCTTCGGAGCCTGGCGCTGCTCGGTTCCCTGGGTCGCGTAGGCGATCGCGGCGAGGGCGAGGACGATCGCGGCGGCCGCCTCGAGCCAGAACCCGGGGCGGGGGATCGCCTCGGCGGAGGTGAGGCCGAAACCGCCGGGTGCCTCGACGTCGCCGATCTTGTTGGCATCGGGGAGGTCGACGATCAGGAAGATCGCCAGGGCGGCGATGCCGCAGCCCGCCGTCGCCCAGGCCCAGGCCCGTTGACCGGTCGCGATCGCGAGGACGAGCGCGACGACGGCGAAGACGGCGAGGACGAGCATCGCGAAGCCGTGGCGGTCGCCGGCGAGCTGGTCGCTGAGCGGGTCGCCGCCCGGCGGCGTGAACTCGAAGGAGGTCATCAGCTCCGAGGCGGCCAGGGCGATCGCGGCGAGGACGATCGTCAGCGGCAGGATCATCTCCGCCTTCAGGTAGGACCTCATGCGCGGGCGGTCCCCTCCGGCCCGGGCTCGGGCCGCCGCCGGGCGACGCGCCGCCGCGCCCGCCTCGCCGCCGGCTCATCCCCACGGGAGCGAGAGCGGGCGCCCGCGGCCGCCAGACGGAGCTCGCGGGCGAGCAGGGTGGAGGAGCCGATCAGCAGGATCCCGGCCGCGATCTGGGCGTAGAAGCCGCCGATCAGCGACGCGTGGACACCCTGGAAGGCGATCGCTGCATCGCCGGGGTCGAGCCCCGCCGGCCGGTCGACGATCAGCGCGACGAGGACCGCGGCGATGCCGGCGAGCGTGATCAGCCGGCAGGCCCGCCAGCGCCGGCCGATCGTCGCGACGGCGAGCAGCAGCAGGCAGGCGATCGCGACCGGCACGAAGACGTAGGAGTGCGCGTCGCCGGTCGGCAGGCGCCCGGTCTCGGGCGCGGGGGCGAGGCTCTGGACGCCGGAGTAGGCGTCGTTGCCGATCGCGACGGTCCGGTAGTCGGCGTACTGGGAGAGGGCGAGGAGGACGGCGGCACCGGCGACGACGATCGCCAGGGCGCGGGCCGGGGTGAGCAGCCGCGAGCCGGCCCGCGCGGCGCGGCCGGCGATGCGAAGGACGGCGCCGATCGGCCCGGCGAGCCGCCGTCCGATCGCGATCAGGACGTTGAGGAAGAAGCCGAGGACCTCGAAGAAGAGCGCGAAGGCGGCCGCGAGCGCGGCGAGCAGCCGCCGCCCCGCCTTCGGGGCGGTCGCCGCCGCCCACTTCCGCGTCGCGGAGCCGCCCTCCTTCAGGGTCGTCGCGAACGTCGCCGCTCCCGCCTTGGCCCGGGCACCGGCGGGCCGCCGCGAGCGCTTCCGCTTCCGCTCGCCCTCGCGCCGCTTCCGACCCGAAGGCTCCCGCTCGGGCTCGCCCGCACGCTCGCGGTCGCGGCGCTTCCCGTCGCCGGTCCGCGCGCCGCGCTTCGGCTTCGCCTCCGCGCCGTCCGCCGCGGGCTTCTGGCGGCGCGGCCGGTTCAGCGCCTTCGCCTTCGCCTCCTTCTTCGCTTCGTCCCGCGCCTTCGATCGCTCCGGCTCGACCTTCTTCTCTTCGCCCCGCGGCTTCGATCGCTCCGGCTTGCCCGTCCCTGTTACGTCGCGCGCCCCGCGCTTCGTCTTGTCGTCGGCAACCCGGCCGACCCGGCCGGCGAGCCGGCGGCGCGCATCGCCGGCCTTGCCGGCGCCTGGACGCTTCTCGCCGTCGTTCTCGCCCTCGCCGTCGCGCTCCGCGTCCTCGGCGTCGTCGCCGACCGCGTCGCCCTCGTCCTTCCCGGAGCCGCGGCCGGGCCGGCGCGGCCGCTTCACGACCCACTCCCGCCCGGCGCGCCGCGCGGTCGCGCCCGGTTCTGCCAATGCTCGCTCAAGCTCTCTCTTCCCTGTCCCGTGGAGGGTCGCGGCATCGCTCGGGGAGCCGCCTCCGACACTCTAGAGGGCCGGTTCCCGCACCCGCGCCGAGCGCGCCGGACGGGCGGCGCTGGGCCGCTTGAAAGCCTCTAACCCTCTGCTAACATCCCGCGTCGCTCGCGGGCCCTTCGGTTGCTGCGGGCGATGCTCCACACCAATGGAGACCCGGTCCACATAGACAGCTCTCGGGCACGCAGGACGCAGAGAGCTCGTCTGGGCCCGCAAGGGCCTTTTTCATGCCCGGACCCGAATCGAATCCACGTCCCGCCCGCCGGCGACCCGACCCGACCCAGGACAGCTAGAGACCGCACCCAATGCCTCGCAACTTCGCACTCGAGAAGACCCGGAACATCGGGATCATGGCTCACATCGACGCCGGTAAGACGACGACGACCGAGCGCATCCTCTACTACACGGGCCGCACCCACAAGATGGGCGAGGTCCACGAGGGCGCTGCCGTCATGGACTGGATGGAGCAGGAGCAGGAGCGCGGCATCACGATCACCTCGGCCGCGACCGCGTGCGAGTGGAAGGACCACCGCATCAACATCATCGACACGCCCGGCCACGTCGACTTCACCGTCGAGGTCGAGCGCTCGCTGCGCGTCCTCGACGGCGCGATCGCCGTCTTCGACTCCGTCGCCGGCGTCGAGCCGCAGTCGGAGACGGTCTGGCGCCAGGCGGACAAGTACGGGGTACCGCGGATCGCGTTCATCAACAAGATGGACCGGGTCGGCGCCGATTTCGAGATGTCGGTCCGGACGATCCGCGAGCGCCTCGGCGCCAACCCGGTCCCGATCCAGCTTCCGATCGGCTCCGAGGACAACCTCCGCGGCGTCATCGATCTCGTCGAGAACAAGGCGCTGGTCTGGAAGGACGACCTCGGCATCGAGTTCGACGTCGAGGACGTGCCCGCCGAGATGGCCGATGCGGTCGAGGAGGCCCGCCACCACCTGATCGAGGCCTGTGCCGACGCCGACGACGAGCTCATGGAGATGTACCTCGAGGAGACCGAGATCCCGGTCGACCGGCTCCGCGAAGCGCTCCGCTCCGCCACCCTCGATCTGGCCCTGACGCCGGTCCTCTGCGGCTCCGCGTTCAAGAACAAGGGCGTCCAGCCGCTCCTCGACGGGATCATCGGCCTGCTCCCCTCGCCGCTCGAGGTCAAGCCGGTGACCGGCGTCGAGCCCGTCAAGGGCCAGGAGGAGGGCAACCCCGCCACCCGGCCGGCCGACGACGACGGCCCGTTCGCCGCCCTTGCCTTCAAGGTCATGACCGACCCGTTCGTCGGCAAGCTCACCTACTTCCGCGTCTACTCCGGCAAGCTCAGCGCCGGCAGCCGCGTCCTCAACAGCGCCACCGGCCGGACCGAGCGGATCGGCCGGCTGCTGATGATGCACGCGAACTCGCGCGAGGAGATCGAAGATTGCTACGCGGGCGACATCCTCGCCGGCGTCGGCCTCAAGCAGACCTCGACCGGCGACACGCTCTGCGCGCCGGACGCGCCGATCATGCTCGAGCAGATCGAGTTCCCGGAGCCGGTGATCGCGGTCGCGATCGAGCCGAAGACGAAGGCCGACCAGGAGAAGCTCGCGACGGCGCTCCAGCGCCTCGCCGAGGAGGACCCGACGTTCGTCGTCGAGTCCGACGAGGAGACCGGCCAGACCGTGATCCGCGGGATGGGCGAGCTGCACCTCGAGGTCCTCGTCGACCGGATGCTGCGCGAGTTCAAGGTCGAGGCGAGCGTCGGCAAGCCGCAGGTCGCCTACCGCGAGACGATCCGCCAGGAGGCCAACAAGGTCCAGGGCAAGTTCGTCCGCCAGACCGGCGGCTCCGGCCAGTACGGCGACGTCGTCATCAACGTCGCGCCGAACCCCGGCGAGGGCTTCGAGTTCGACAGCCGGATCAAGGGCGGCGCGATCCCGACCGAGTACATCCCCTCGGTCGAGAAGGGGATCGTCGAGGCGCTCTCGTCGGGCGTCAAGGCCGGCTACCCGATGGTCGACGTCAAGGTCGAGCTGATCGACGGCTCCTACCACGACGTCGACTCCTCGGAGATGGCCTTCAAGATCGCCGGTTCGATGGCGGTCCAGGAGGCTGCGAAGCGGGCCAAGCCGGTCCTGCTCGAGCCCGTCATGCAGGTCGAGGTCGTCACCCCCGAGGAGTTCCTCGGCGACGTGATCGGCGACCTCTCGCGACGCCGCGGCAAGGTCGAGGGCCAGGACCGGCGCGGCAACGCGCTGGCGGTCAACGCGACCGTGCCGCTGAGCGAGATGTTCGGCTACGTCGGCGACCTCCGGTCCGCCACCCAGGGTCGGGCGTCGTACACGATGCAGTTCGCCCGCTACGAGGAAGTGCCGACGAACATCGCCGAGGAGATCGTCGAGCACAAGGCCGGCGAGCCCGTAGGTGCGGCCTGATGGACGTTTCACCTATATTGGGCCGGTTGGCCGGAACCCCGGTTCTCGGCTGCGCCCGACGCCAAGCCTAGACAGCCACGAAGACGGAAAACGATCGGTAACAGCCCGAGAGAGGAACACGAGAGAGAAAGATGTCCAAGGAGAAGTTCGAGCGCAACAAGCCACACGTCAACGTCGGCACGATCGGCCACATCGATCACGGCAAGACGACGCTGACCGCTGCGATCACCAAGGTCCTCTCCGAGAAGATGGGCGGCGGTCAGGCGAAGAGCTTCGAGGAGATCGACAACGCGCCCGAGGAGAAGGAGCGCGGGATCACGATCGCCACCTCGCACGTCGAGTACGAGACCGAGAACCGGCACTACGCGCACGTCGACTGCCCGGGCCACGCCGACTACGTCAAGAACATGATCACCGGCGCCGCGCAGATGGACGGGGCGATCCTCGTCGTCTCCGCCGCCGACGGCCCGATGCCGCAGACCCGCGAGCACATCCTGCTCGCCCACCAGGTCAACGTCCCCTACGTGGTCGTCTTCCTCAACAAGGTCGACATGGTCGACGACGAGGACCTGATCGAGCTCGTCGAGGAGGAGGTCAAGGACCTGCTCAACGCCTACGACTACCCGGGCGACGAGACCCCGATCATCCGCGGCTCGGCGCTGAAGGCCCTCGAGGGCGACGAGGAGTCGGTCAACGCGATCCTCGAGCTCGCCGAGACGCTCGACAGCTACATCCCGGAGCCGGAGCGCGACCTCGACAAGCCGTTCCTGATGCCGGTCGAGGACATCTTCTCGATCACCGGCCGCGGCACCGTCGCGACCGGCCGCGTCGAGCAGGGCATCGTCAACACCGGTGACGAGGTCGAGATCGTCGGCATCCACCCGGAGATCGCGAAGACGACCGTGACCGGCGTCGAGATGTTCAACAAGCTGCTCGACCAGGGCCAGGCCGGCGACAACATCGGCGCCCTGCTGCGAGGCACCAAGCGCGAGGAGATCGAGCGCGGCCAGGTGCTCTGCAAGCCCGGATCGATCACCCCGCACACCAAGTTCAAGTCCGAGGTCTACTGCCTGAAGAAGGAGGAGGGCGGCCGCCACACGCCGTTCTTCTCGGGCTACCGCCCGCAGTTCTACTTCCGGACGACCGACGTGACCGGCGTCGCCAACCTGCCCGAGGGCACGGAGATGGTGATGCCCGGCGACAACGTCGAGATGACGATCGAGCTGATCCAGCCGATCGCCATGGACCAGGGGCTGCGCTTCGCCATCCGTGAGGGTGGACGGACCGTCGGCTCCGGAGTGGTCACCGAGATCATCGAGTAACGAAGTACGAGTAGGAAGCGCCGGCCCGCCGGCCGGCTGCAAAGGACATACGACCCGGGGCGCCGCCCCCCGACGCCGCGACAGCACCGTCGCGGGGACGGAGACGGCGCCCCGGTCGCGCCCCCGGCAAGAGAGCAGAGACAAGGAAGCAAGGAACAGAGTTGTCAGCGATCACCGCAAGCAAGATCAGGATCCGGCTGAAGGCGTACGACCACGACGCCATCGACCGGGCCGCCGGCGAGATCGTCGAGACGGCGCAGCGCACCGGCGCCACCGTCTCGGGCCCCGTTCCCCTGCCGACCTCCAAGAACGTCTACTGCGTGATCCGCTCGCCGTTCAAGGACAAGGATTCGCGCGAGCACTTCGAGATCCGCACGCACAAGCGGCTGATCGACATCAACGACCCGACCCCGAAGACGATCGACGAGCTGCAGCGGATCGAGAACCTGCCCGCCGGCGTCGACGTCGAGATCCGTCTCTAGGAGCGGAACCGGACCATCACCCCAGCATGCCAGCCATCCTCGGAAAGAAAGTCGGAATGACTCAGTTGTTCACTGAGGACGGCGAGAGCGTGCCCGTGACCGTCATCGAGGCGGCGCCGAACCGGGTCACCGCGGTCCGGACCGCCGACGCCGACGGCTACGACGCGGTCCAGCTCGGCTGGGACGAGGTCGCCGAGCGGAAGCTCACCAAGGCCGAGGTCGGCCATCTCGCGAAGACCGACGCGCCGCCGCTCCGCCACCTGGCCGAGTTCCGCGACTACGACGGCGAGGTCGAGATCGGCGGCGAGGTCACCGTCGCCGAGTTCGAGCAGGGCCAGACGGTCAAGGTCTCGGCGGTCGCGATCGGCAAGGGCTTCCAGGGGACGATCAAGCGTCACAACTTCGGCCGCGGCCCGGTCAGCCACGGCTCCCACAACGTCCGCGCTCCCGGCTCGATCGGCGCCAGCGCCGATCCCGCACGCGTCTTCAAGGGGATGAAGATGCCTGGCCGGATGGGCGGCAAGCGCGTCACCCAGCGCGGCCTCGAGGTCGTCCGCGTCGACGCCGGCCGCAACCTGCTGATGCTTCGCGGCTCGGTCCCGGGCCCGAAGAACGGGACGGTGGAGGTGCGCAGCGATGGCTAGCGCCGCGCCGAAGGCCGCCACGATCGGCAAGCAGGCGAAGACCGACCTGCCCGCGGCCGTGTTCGCCGAGCCCTACAACGAGTCGCTCGTCCACGAGGCCGCCCGCGCCGACATGAACGCGCGCCGTCAGGGGACGCACTCCTCGCTCACCCGTGGCGAGGTCGCGATGACCGGTGCCAAGGCGTGGCGTCAGAAGGGCACCGGCCGGGCCCGCGTCGGCGCGCTGGGCGTCCCGCACCGTCGCGGCGGCGGCAATGCGTTCGCGACGAAGCCGCGCAACTACACCTTCAAGGTCAACCGCAAGGCGCGCCGGAAGGCGCTGCGCTCGGCGCTGAGCGTCCATGCCGCCCGCGGCTCGATCGCCGTCCTCCCGGCCGACAGCTTCTCCGAGCCCGCCACCAGGCAGGCGGCCGAGGGGCTCGCCAAGTGGGGCGGTGCGATGCCGGCGCTGGTCGTCGTCACCGGCGAGGAGTCGGCGGCCGCGAAGAGCTACCGGAACCTGCCCCGCGTCTCGGTCGTCACCGCCGAGGCGGTCGGCGTCGCCGAGATCGTCGGCCACCGCTCGCTGATCGCCTCCGAGGGGGCGCTCGAGGTGCTCGCCGGCCGGGCCGGCGAGGTCGCGCGCGGCGGCGGGGGCGACGAGGGGAGCGAGAGCTGATGGACCCGCGCCAGGTGATCATCGAGCCGGTCGTCTCCGAGAAGAGCTACGCGCTGATGGCGGAGGGCAAGTACACGTTCCGCGTCAACGACCGCGCCCACAAGACCCAGATCAAGCATGCCGTCGCCGAGATCTTCGACGTCGAGGTCGCTGAGGTCCGGACCTCCCGGGTCCGCTCGAAGCCGAAGCGCCGCGGGGTCCACTCCGGCAAGACACGGTCCTGGAAGAAGGCGATCGTCGAGCTCGCTCCCGGCAACCAGATCGAGCTCTTCGAGGGGGCGGCGGAGTAGAGATGCCGATCCGGAAGACAAAGCCGACCAGCCCGGGCCGCCGCTTCGCGACCTATCAGGACCGCTCCGAGGTGACCGCCTCGAAGCCGAACAAGAAGCTGACCAAGGGCAAGAAGAGCACCGGCGGCCGCAACGCCGGCGGGCGCGTCACCGCGCGCCATCGCGGCGGCGGCGCCAAGCGCAAGTACCGCCAGATCGACTTCAAGCGGACCAAGGACGGCGTCCCCGCCAAGGTCGCGACGATCGAGTACGACCCGAACCGGACGACCTACATCGCGCTGCTCCACTACGCCGACGGCGCCAAGTCCTACATCCTCGCTCCGGCCGGCCTCGAGGTCGGCGACACCGTCGCCTCCGGTCCCGGCTCCGACATCCGCGCCGGCAACGCGCTCGAGCTCGGCCAGATCCCGACCGGCACGGTCGTCCACAACGTCGAGCTCAAGCCCGGCCAGGGCGGCCGGATGGGCCGCGCCGCCGGGACCGCGATCCAGGTCGTCGCGAAGGAGGGCGGCAACGTCACCCTGCGGCTGCCGTCGTCGGAGATGCGGCTGGTCCGGACCGAGTGCCGGGCGACGGTCGGCACCCTCTCGAACGCCGAACACCAGAACGTGACCGTCGGCAAGGCCGGCCGCAGCCGCCACAAGGGCAAGCGCCCGCAGACCCGCGGGATCGCCATGAACCCGGTCGATCACCCGCACGGCGGCGGCGAGGCCCACAAGGGCCCGGGCGGGCACCCGAAGACCCCGTGGGGCAAGCCGACGCTCGGCTACCGGACCCGCAAGAAGAACAAGCAGTCGAACGCGATGATCGTCCGCGGTCGTCGCCGTGGGAAGAAGAAGGGACGCTAGGCCGTGGGTCGATCCACCAAGAAGGGGCCGTACGTCGAGGAGCGCCTGCTGGCGCGGATCGAGACGATGAACAGCTCCGGCACCAAGCAGATGATCAAGACCTGGTCGCGCCGCTCGACGATCTTCCCGGAGATGGTCGGTCACACGATCGCCGTCCACGACGGCCGCAAGCACGTGCCGGTCTTCGTGTCCGAGTCGATGGTCGGCCACAAGCTCGGCGAGTTCGCGCCGACCCGCACCTTCCGCGCCCACTCCGGCAGCAAGAAGGAGGAGCGTTGATGGCCGCGACCACCGACGCCCCCGTCGTCCGCGCGAAGGCGCGCTACGTCCGCACCTCGCCCCGCAAGGTCCGCGTCGTCGCCGACCAGATCCGCGGCCTCGACGTCGAGCGCGCGCTCGCGCTGCTGCGGTTCTCGCCGCGCGGCGCCGCCGTGCCGGTGGCCAAGCTCGTGCAGTCGGCCGCCGCGAACGCCGAGAACAACTACGACCTCGACCCCGACGAGATGCGGATCGAGAGCATCTCGGTCGACGAGGGCCCGACGATGCGGCGCTACCGCCCGCGGGCGCGCGGCCGCGCGACCCGGATCGAGAAGCGCAGCTGCCACATCAACGTCGCCCTGACCCCGATCCCCGACGCCGACTAGAGGAACCAGGACACCAATGGGACAGAAGATCAACCCCGAAGGCTTTCGAGTCGGCTACATCCACGACTGGAAGTCGAACTGGTTCGACGAGCGCAACTTCGCCGATGCGCTGGTGGAGGACGTGAACATCCGCCGCCACATCGAGACCAAGCTCGCCCACGCCGGCCTCTCCGACATCGAGATCCGCAAGCAGCGCGGCGAGGTCACCGTCGACATCCACACGGCGCGCCCGGGCATCGTGATCGGCAAGTCGGGCTCCGAGGTCGATGCGCTGCGCCGCGACCTGCACGCGATCACCGGCAAGCCGGTCCGCGTCAACATCCGCGAGATCAAGCGCCCCGAGCTCGACGCGAAGCTCGTCGCCCAGTCGATCGCCGAGCAGCTCGAGGGCCGCGTCGCCTTCCGGCGGGCGATGAAGCGGGCGCTGACCTCGGCGATGCGGTCGGGCGCCAAGGGCGTCAAGGTCCAGGTCTCCGGCCGCCTCGGCGGCTCCGAGATGGCCCGTACCGAGGGCTACTCGGACGGGCGGGTGCCGCTCCACACGCTCCGCGCCGACATCGACTACGGCTTCGTCGAGGCCCGGACCACGACCGGGCGGATCGGCGTCAAGTGCTGGATCAACAAGGGCGAGGTCATGCCCGAGGGCTACGCCGGCGCCGGCGACAACGAGGACCTCGGCGGTCGCGGCCGGCGCCCGAGCGAGCGCGGCAACCGCCGCGGCGGCGACGGCCAGGGCCCGCAGGGGGGCCGCGGCCCGCGCCAGGGAGGTCGCTCCTGATGCTGAGCCCGAAGCGCGTCAAGCACCGCAAGCAGCACCGCGGCCGCATGCGCGGCTACTCGAAGGGCGGCACCCAGGTCAGCTTCGGCGAGTACGGCCTGAAGGCGCTCGACCGTGGCTGGATCACCAACCGCCAGATCGAGGCTGCCCGCGTTGCGATGACCCGCAAGATCAAGCGCGGCGGCAAGGTCTGGATCAACATCTTCCCCGACAAGCCCTACACGAAGAAGCCCGCCGAGACGCGAATGGGCTCGGGCAAGGGCAACCCGGAGGGCTGGGTCGCAGTCGTCAAGCCCGGCCGGGTCATGTTCGAGCTCTCCGGGGTCTCCGAGGACCTCGCCCGCGAGGCGATGGAGCTGGCCGGCACGAAACTGCCGGTGAAGACGAAGTTCGTCAGCAAGGGGCAGCCGCAGTGAAGGGCTCGGAGGTGCACCAAATGGGCGACGCGGAGCTCGTCGAGGCGCTCGAGGAGGCGCGGCGCGAGGCGTTCAACCTGCGCCTGCGCAACGCCACCGGCGAGCTCGAGAACACTTCTCGCCTGAACCTGAGCCGCCGCGACGTGGCCCGACTGATGACGGTCGCCCGCCAGCGCGGGATCGACCTCGACAAGGAACTGAAGTAGAGAGATGGCCGAAGAAGAGAAGGATCAAAGCGAAGAGACCGAGGCGCCCGAAGGGGCCGCCGAGGAGGCTCCCGAGGCTCCGGCCGAGGAGGCTCCCGCCGCTGAGGAGGCGCCTGCTGAGGAGGCCCCTGCCGCCGAGGAAGCGTCTGCCGAGGAAGCGCCTGCCGCGCATGCAGATGCCGGCGCCGACGAGGAGCCTGCCGCCGAGCTTTCCCCGAAGCAGCGCCGCAAGCTGGCGCGCTCGACCCACGAGGGCGAGCCGAACCCGCCGACGTCGGTCGACGAGCGCATCGAGCGCCGCGCCGCCGAGCGCCGCCGCAAGGCCGGCGAGCGCCGCCGCTACCGCCAGGGTCGCGGCGCCGCCCGCGCCAAGGCCGCCGGCAAGGGTTCGGGGACCGGCACCGAGCCGGCACCGCGCGAGCCCGGCAGCCCGAAGGTCCGCCAGGGCATCGTCGTCTCCGACAAGATGGACAAGACGATCACCGTCCGGGTCGAGAGCGCCCGCCGCCACCCCTCCTACGAGAAGGTGATCCGGACCTCGAAGATGTACCACGCGCACGACGAGCGCAACGAGGCCGGCGCCGGCGACACCGTCCGTCTGATCGAGACCCGGCCGATGTCGAAGACGAAGCGCTGGCGGCTGACCGAGATCCTCGAGAAGGCGAAGTAGATGATCCAGCAGGAAAGCCGACTCAAGGTCGCCGACAACTCGGGCGCGCGCGAGATCCTCTGCATCCGCGTCAAGGGCGGGCACCATCGCCGCTACGCGAGCGTCGGCGACGTGATCACCGCGACCGTCAAGCACGCGACCCCGCGCGGCGGCGTCCGCAAGGGCGAGGTCGTGCAGGCCGTCGTCGTCCGGACCCGCAAGCAGATCGGCCGCGCCGACGGCACCTACATCGCCTTCGACGAGAACGCCGCCGTCCTGATCGACCCGCAGAACAACCCGCGCGGGACGCGGATCTTCGGCCCGGTCGCCCGCGAGCTGCGCGACCGCGCGTTCATGAAGATCGTCTCGCTCGCCCCGGAGGTGCTCTGACCGTGGCCAAGGCAATGCGCATCCGCACCGACGACCACGTGCTGGTCACCTCCGGCAAGGACAAGGGCAAGCAGGGGAAGGTGATCCGCGTCGACCCGAAGCGCCGCCGGGTGTTCGTCGAGGGCGTCAACATCGTCAAGCGCCACCAGCGGCCGCGGTCGATGAGCGACGCCCAGACGGGCCAAGCTGGCATCATCGACAAGGAAGGTCCGATCGACGTCTCCAACGTCATCCTCCTCGACCCGACCGACAACCAGCCGACCCGGGTCGGCGTGCGGACCGGCGACGACGGCAAGCGGGTGCGCTACTCGAAGCGGACCGACAAGACGATCGACTGACCCATAGGACCCATGGAAGCTGCAACCCAGACACCCGAGAAGACGCAGAGCGAGGCGGCGCCGCCGCCGCGGCTGCGCGATCGCTACCAGAGCGAGGTGCTCCCGGCGCTGATCGAGAAGTTCGGCTATTCGACGCCGATGTCGGCGCCGCGCCTGGTCAAGGTCACGGTCAACATGGGGGTCGGCGAGGCGAGCCGGATCAGCAACGTGATCGACGACGCGACCGGCGAGCTCGCGACGATCACCGGCCAGCGCCCGAACCTGCGCCGGGCCCGCAAGTCGATCGCGGCGTTCAAGCTTCGCGAGGGGATGCCGGTCGGCGTTGCCGTGACGCTCCGCAAGGCGCGGATGTGGGAGTTCACCGACCGCCTCGTCTCGATCGCGATCCCGCGGATCCGCGACTTCCGCGGGCTCAACCCGCGCTCGTTCGACGGCCGCGGCAACTACTCGATCGGGATCCGCGAGCAGCTGATCTTCCCGGAGATCGACTACGACTCGATCAGCGAGACCCGCGGCCTCGACATCACCTTCGCCACCACCGCCGCAAGCGACGAGGAGGGCTTCGAGCTGCTGCTCGGGCTCGGCTTCCCGTTCGCGCAGGAGGGCCGGCCCGGAGGCCGCAGCCAGGAGGAGATCGAGGCCGAGGAAGAGGAGAAGCGCAAGGAGGAGGCCCGCCTCCGCGCCGAGGCCGAGCAGGCCGCCCTCGAGCAGCTCAAGGAAGAGAACCCAGAGGCCTACGAGAAGCCCGAGAGCGACGACGCCGAAGGCGACGACGATGCCGAGTCCGGCTCGAACGACGGAAAAGAAGA
>Ga0207678_10002614_pt1 | contig 16415 bp, 13 predicted proteins | sample KBSC63metaG_FD_184319 | JGI IMG/M metagenome (GOLD analysis project Ga0207678, IMG submission 184319) | Corn rhizosphere microbial communities from Kellogg Biological Station, Michigan, USA - KBS C6-3 metaG (SPAdes) (version 2) | ecosystem: Host-associated > Plants > Roots > Rhizosphere > Soil ...
CACCAATCGGCGAATGTTTTGAAGTGGCTCATCTCCGCTCGAATGGTGGCGTTAGATGGCGCTCCTCTTTTTGGGTTGGCTCGTCTCCAGTCAAAGAACTTCGTCACTTCTGCGGCGGATAATTCTGTCAGTTTGTTCTTCGCAAAATAGGGGAGAGCGTAGCCTCGTAGAAACAGGCAGATGTCGGTAACACGCTTTTTAGAAGGTGCTTCTGACGGATAGTTCAACTCAAACTCGTTCAGGAGTTTCTTGAAGTCGTAGCCCGTCAACGACTCGCCAAGTTTCACCTTAATCAGCAAGTCTTGGTAGAGGTTGTCAGCGAATTTGCGAGCTTCATAGAGGTCGGAGGTCCCAGTACCCCGGTAAAGATAGCCGACGCCGTTTGGGACCTTTAGACGACAAAGCCACTTCTGTTTTGGTCGGTTCTTAAGTTGATAAATAACAACCTTGCCGTCATGAAAGGACTGGCTGTTAATGACTTGATTTTTTCCCATGAACTAACGTTAGCAAACAAAATAACGCTCGATAATGTAATAGCTTTGTAATACGATTTATAAGTTTAAATAGTTGAATGAAGTAGTTAAGCCAATATGCTGTAAATAAACAATAATAATTGGTGCCGGCTGTAGGATTTGAACCTACGACCCCCTGATTACAAATCAGGTGCACTACCACTGTGCTAAGCCGGCGGGATGTCACGATGCGTACCCGAGGCTGCACCTTGCCGACCGGCTCTCAGATGTCAACAGCGACGCGAAATCGCGCTGCCGGCGTCGCGTGTTCTATGAACAAAAAAATGGGAGCGGAGAATGGCTCCGCTCCCGGCTTTTCGAATTAGATCAGCTTATCACGGGCACCACCAGACTGGTCCGACAATGACACAGCCACGTGTGCGCCAGTCGCCTGGTCTCCGATCGTAGTGGTGTCGCCAATTCTTAGGCGCCGAATTATAGCGGTTGCCCGGCGTGTAACTATGCCTGCGCTTGTGATACACTTTGCGATGCATATTGTTGTTCTTGTAGTCCACTACCTGCAAAGCTGTGGACGCCGTTGCGACTCCGTGCGGCGCGGCAATGGTCATCGCCGACGCTGCCGAGAGCGGAAGCCCCCCACAAAGCATGGCAATAATTACGACGGTTTTGGTATGCACTGTTTCCTCCGTTCGATCTAATACGAGTTCAACGTTCGTGAACGCCTAGTCCGTCGCTTTCGTTCCGGCCTGCGCGCAGACTGCACAAAATTCGTCACGCCAGTGTGACGCCGTTCGCTATCCTCCGAACAAGCATCGCGATGCCAGAAGCTTCGTCGTGTTAGTGCGAAAAGCAGGCGAACTGCGAAAACAACAAGGCGCTAAAGCCGGCTGCAGCCGAATGCATTAAGCGATAGAAACCAAGTGCGAAGGCAAAGGCTCGCTTATTTCGGCCGAAGCAGCTAAAGAGAGGAAATTCCGCGCGTTTGGCGCAGATACAATCTGAAGTCCATGCTGCTCCGTCAGACGATCCTTTACTTGCCCGCGCAAATCGTTGGCCCGCTGGCGCAATTCCTTTCCGTCATTCTTTGGACCTATTTTCTGTCGCCGCAGGAGATGGGCACCTTCGCGCTGATCACTGCCGCGCAGGAGCTTGCGTACACGGCAATCGTGTTCTGGTTCACGCTCTACACCGTCCGCTATTTCGATAAAACTGCGACTACCGCCGACAAGAATACGTTTCTGGATACCGAACGCGGCGTTCTCCTAGGTGCCAGCTTTGTCACCGCCCTTGGCATGTTGGCGATGCCCCTTTTCCTGACGAACGGCTGGGACCCCAATCTTGCTTTTGCCGCCGTCGCCTACAGCGTCTTGAGGTCGGCTGCAACGCATCTCGCGGATCGGGCGCGCACGGCCGCCGATGCGATTACGTATTCGATCCTGCAGGTCCTTTGGCCCGTTGCCGGGCTGGGATTTGGACTGCTGTTCGTCGAGATCTTTTCGCCGACAGCGGCAACAGTGCTTTGGGGTTACACCGTTGCGCAAATCGCGACCTTCGTGCTGGCGTCCTCGCGGCTCGAATTTGGCAAGATCGCAGACATTTCCCGACCGATGATCAGAGCGGCAGTGCGTTATGCGTTCCCGCTCGTCATCGGCGGCATCTTCGTCTGGTTTGCCAACAACGGCATCCGCTTTGTCATCGAGCACAGCGAAGGTACGGCGGCGGTCGGTCTCGTGACGGTCGGCTGGGGATTGGGCATCAGGGCGGCGACATCGGCGGCGATGCTCGTCACCGCCGCGGCCTTCCCCCTCGCCGTGAGCAAGTCGCGCGAATACGGCTTGGTGCGCGGTCAGGAGCAGTTGGTCGAAAACGGTATTTTGCTGCTCGTTGCGTTGGCGCCCGCGACGGCAGGATTATGGGCCATTTCGCAGCCGCTCGTCGGGGTTCTCGTAGCCGAGCCGTTTCGCGAAATGACGGCACACGTGCTTCCTTGGGCAATCCTTGCGGGAGCATTTCGAAGTCTGCGCATTCACTTCGGTCAGCACGTCTTCCTGCTGCGTGAAGAGACGCTCATCCCCCTCGCGACCGATGTCGTGGATGGAGTTGCAACGATGATCGGCGGCGCAATCGGACTGGCGTTTGGAGGTTTGGTCGGCTGCGTGATCGGTGCGGCTTGCGGATCGGCCCTCGGCCTCGTCGTGACGATGGTCTGGGGTGCCTATCGGCACAGGTTCCTGTTTCCGCTTGTCGATTTTCTGAAGATCTGCGGCGCAGCGCTTACGATGGTCGTAGCCCTATCGTTTATGCCGATAAGGCCGCAAGTCCTTAGTCTCACCGCCGCGATCGTCACCGGTGCCGTCATCTATGGCTGCATGATGGGCGTGCTCTACCCGGATCGCACACGATCGTTCTGGGACAAGATCAAAGGCTTTAGCCGGGCGTGAACCATAAAGGCTTTAAGTAGAACGCCAGCGGCCGGAATCTGAAAGAGTTGGCACGAACCTGGAATAGCGGACCGGCGCGCAGGTTCGTTAACGGATTGTTGGCGCCTTCATCAGCAAAAAGTGCTTCATGTCATATCGGTTGAGCGTCCTCCATTCCTTTGATCCTCTCGGCGCCAAGGTCGGCGGCCTCGAGACCTTCGTGCGCGACATCCTTGGCAATTTGCCGGACGACTTCACGTTCCTGATGGTCGGCGTCGATTCAACGGGAAAGCGTGAGCTCGGACGCGTCGCGCGCGAAACTTTTCGCGGCAAGGCCTTCGATTTTCTTCCGATCCTGCACTATCCGGAAGACAAGGCGCGCGAAGCTGCCAAGCGCCTAAAGGATTCGATCAATTTCCAGTTCATGCAGGCACTCGTCAGGAATTTGCCGGCGGTGCGCCGCGCGCTGAAGGAAGCGCCCACCAGCGTCGACCTGCAACGCGTCGAATATGCAACCATCGTACGCGGACTCGGAGTGCCATTCGTGCAGATGCTGCACGGGGAAGGTGCGCCGAAGTTGCAGATGGATTCGCTCTTAAAGAGCTATCGTTACGTGCATAACGTCAATGAATGGCTGGCGGTCAAAGCTTGCGATGCGTTTCTCTGCGTCAATCCAATCATCACCGAGCGCATCCGCGCGACATATCCGGCACAGGCAGGCAAGATCGATACGCAGTCGACGTGGGTCGATACGGCCATCTTCAAGCCGACGCCGTTTCCGCGTGACGGTTTCCGCATTGCCTTCGCCGGCCGTCTCGACCTTTTCAAGGTCCCTTCGCTGATGTTCAAGACTGTCGCGCGCGTTCGCGACAAGCTCGGAGAGGGCGTCGGCTTCGACTACATGGGGACAAGCGATCCAAGGCGCTTTCCGGAATTCGAGGCGATCGCCGACATCACAGTGCTGCACGGTTTCAAGAGCAGCACGGGCGTCGCCGAAGTCTTGTCGAATGCGCATGCCGGCATCTTGACCTCCGAATTCGAAGGCATGCCGTTCTCGGTGCTGGAAAGTCTCGGTGCCGGCCGGCCGGTCGTTGCCATCGAGCTGCCGCAACTCGCATCCGTTATCAAACCGGGTGTCTCGGGCGAGCTGGTACGGCGTTCGGCCTCGGAAGACGATATGGCTGTGCGGCTTGCCGATACGTTCGTCGCGACGGCGCAGAAAATCAGATCGGAGCAGATCACGCCGGGAGGCGTTGCCGCTGAGATTGCGGAATTCACGCCGCAGCGTCAGCTCGCGAAAGTCTACGAGCGGCACCGGCGCCTGCAGCAGAAGCGTTTCGGCCTGGGCCAGAACGCGGCTTAACGTTCTACCATTGTTGTAGCCCTGGATGGGCGCCTCGAGGGCGGCCATGACGTTTGTATGTAAAGCCGATGGGCTTGGAGTTTATCAATTAGGCCTAGGCCGACCGGATCGGGGCGTTGCTCAGCGCGCGGGCGACGGCCTCCCACGCCGGTTTCTTCTGAAATGCATCGTCGTAGATGAGCGGCCGGGCGTCGTTGCGGAGCCCGAGTTGTGCGATGGTAGCGGGGTCTTTCATCCAGCTTGTCCCGTCGGACAGTTGCCAAAGTTCGACGACCTTGACGGCCTCGAGCTTCAGGACCTCGGTGAGATAGGATTCGTAGAGTGCAGCGACCTTGGCGTCACGTTCGGAGATCGAGCCGCCAACGCCGGTGTCGTTGACGTCGAGTTCGGTGATGTGGATCGCATATCCCATATCGGCAATCTCTGACAGGAAGCCCGCAAAGGTCGGGAAGTCGTGCGGTGCGCCGACCCTGAGATGGCTTTCGATGCCGACGGCGTCGATCGGTGCGCCCTCGCTTTTCAAGCGTTTTAGCAAGCCGAGCAAGCTGTCGCGGAACGTCGCGCCGTTGTCGTCGTGCGTTTCGGTTTGCGCTTCGTTGAGAACGAGCATTGCTGCCGGTGCAAACCGGCGCGCCACATCGAAGGCGCGCTTGATATAGCCTTCACCGAACGCGGCGTAGAACGGTCCGCCGCGCAAATTTCCGGGGTTGTTGTCCCAGGGTCCAATCGGTTCGTTGACGACATCCCAGTACGCGACGCGGTTGCTGTATCGCGTCACGACGGTTTCGATGTGAGATTGAAGCAGCTCCCGGCAATCGGCGGCAGATGCTTGTTTGATCCAGTCGGGAAGCGCGTCATTCCAAATGAGTGTATGGCCACGCACCTGCATCGCGTGCTTTTCGGCAAATTCGATCAACCTATCGGCGTCGTAGAAGTCGATTTTGTCAGCCGTTGGCCTGAGAGTTGCCAACTTGAATCCGAGTTCGCTGGTCAGCAGGCGGGCGTCGCGCAGGTACATTTGGACGTAATCGTGACCCCTTGGTCCGTTGAGTTCGTGGACCGCGAACGAGGCGCCGAACTTGATGCCTTTTTCAGCGGCAATCGCGGCAAGCGAGCGCTTTGTGCCGATTTCCGTCGCGAACACTTTGGGTGCCTGCGTCGAAGCGATGCCAAGGGCGCCCGTAAGGCCAGCGAGTACTTGACGCCGAGTGGGATGCCTCACGGACATGAGCTCTAGACGTGCCTCGCGACTGAAGCTTGGCTCGGGGAATGCTCGCTGGGCGCATCTGAAAATGCCGACCGTGCGGCCGCGAGATCATGCCCGGCAACGGCGTTCCAGCGCTGAATGTTGCTCGTTGCGGCAATCGCCTGCTGGCCGCGCCAGTTTGGCGGCGCGATCAGATCTCTGATTGCATCTGCAGTGGCGTCCGCGCGACGGGGTTGGATGAACGTACCGGAGCCGGCAAGTACCTCACGGAAGACAGGTTTATCCGGCACGACGATTGGCAGGCCGGCGAATTGCGCTTCGAGAAGCGGCAGTCCCAATCCTTCGTCGTGTGATGTGCAGAGATAGACGTCGGCCGCCTCCAAGACGCGCTTCACGCCATCGGCTGGTAAGTAGCCGTAGACGACGACGCCGGGATGGCTGGCGATCGCCACCCCTGCGTCTCCCCAGCCGGCGCGGCCGATGATGTGCAGTTCGGCTGCAGCATCGAGACGGGCGCGAATGGAATCGAGAACGGCCACGGCCGCCTGATAATTCTTGCGCGGTTCGACTGTGCCGAGACTGACGAGCTTCAACGGCGATGGCCTTGCGGGCTTTAGGCTGCGGTTCGCGGCATCAAGCTTGAAGTGGTTCGCAACCGACGGCCGATAGAGGCGAATGTCGGCATCGCCACGGACGTAGTGTTTCAGTTCGGCGGCGGTTTTTTCCGAGTTGACGAAAAAATGTCTCAGCGATCGCACGGCGAGCCGAAATTGAGGAGCCATGTAGAGGCGTGCCTTGGTGCTCAAGTCGCAGCGTCGCGTCAGCAAAAACATATCATGGACATAGAGCGTGACACGGTTGGGGAAGAAGGCGAAGAGGGGCGAGGGCGGGAATCCCGGAAACACAAACCGCGCGCGCGGATGAATGAAGGCCAGCAGCGGCAGCACGATCTGCTGCTTGAAGATCATCGACGCCACACCGCGGGCCCTGACCGGTTGAAGTTCGGCGCCTTCGAATGCGACTTTTTCGAATTGCTCGATCGCGATGCGCTCGATGCCGGTTACGTGCCGTCCGACATGTGTGAGGTCGAGAAAGACTCGGGCAGGTGGTGAGGTTCGATGACTCATCGTGTGCCGCTACACGACTTCGCGGGTGAAGGGACCGGCGTCCGAAATGACCTCGGGCATGATCACCGGGGCCGGTGCTTCAGCAACAATACCGTGCTCGTGCAGTATCTTCCGGATCAACGCCTCGTAGGTCGGCACGCGCACGTCGAATGAAAATTCATCGGCCCTCCGGCGGCGGTCCAGCGGATCTCCCGGTTCGTCGAGTGCATCTTTCAGCGCGTGCGCCAGCTGCAACTCGTTTCCGACGGCGACGATGCGACCATAGCGGCCGTGAAGTAAAATTTCCTGTGGGCCGGAGCAAGCGGTGGAGACAACCGGCAGGCCGTAGGCCAGCGCTTCGACGATGACGTTCCCGAACGGTTCTGAGTTCGATGAGAGGACAAAGCATTTGGCGCTGGCATAGTGACTCCACGGCTCCTTGCTGTAGCCCGGAAGGATGACGCGCTTCTTCAATCCAAGCCGCGCGATCTCGTTGCGGAGTTTGCCTTCCTCCGGCCCCTTGCCGAGAATGATGAGCTTTGCGCCAGGGCGTTCTAGGCGGGCGAAGGCCCGAATAAGTGTTGTGAAATCTTTTTCAGGGACAAAGCGACCGACTGCCAGCAGCGTGTCGGGACGTGCCTTTAATTCAATCGCGCTCGGAACATCGGCAGAAGACGGAAAGAAGACGGGATTGAGTATCGTAATCGTGCGGTCCTTGCGCGCGCGCCAACCATTGACGAGTTTTTCTCTGAGGCCGTCAGAGACCGCCACGGTGCTGTCGGCAAGAGTGCTGAGTATCGGCAAGCCGAAGTAACTCACGAAGCTCAGAACGCCGGTCGTCCATTCTCTGAAACCATGATAGGTGATGATCGTGCGAACGTTCGATCGCGCCAAGGACTTGGCGAGCAGCAGCTTCAGGTTCGATCCGCCGACGGCGGAAAGCGCGATATCTGGCTTTTCGGCTCTGAGGACGTTCGCGAGGTTGAGGACCGAACGCCAGTGGTTGCGCCCCAAGGTATGAACCGGAATTGTCGCGTCGAGGTTGGCGCGATTGTCATCGGCTTCGAAGTCTTGCGCGAACACCACGTCAAAGCCGCGATTCTTGATCGCGCTTGCGAGACACGACCACAGCCGCTCGGCGCCGCCGTCGACCAATCCGTGCGTATAAAATAACACTTTTGCGGGCATGTTGAGGTCTATGGCAGGTCTTGGCGGTTCGATCGACCGCGTCCGCGGGATTTGCTGAATATTGGCTTATGGCGATGCTGGACGTCAGCCCGGCGGCTTTGCGAGGAGGTGGCGCAACGGAGCCAGAAGGACGACATCGGCGAATACGACCACGCATTCCGCATACCGTCTTGCAAGCCTGCGTGGATTTGTCATCAGGCGCCACGCCCATTCCAATCCGTTGTTTCGGATTGCTTCGGGGGCTCGGACCTGGGTGCCGGCGAGGAAGTCGATCGCCGCGCCGATGCATATCATGCCGCATGCGAGACCGCTCTTGCGAGCGTGCTCAGCGAAGATTTCCTGCTTAGGCGCGCCGAGGGCCACGAAGCAGAGCTTAGCTCCGGAGCGTGCGATGTCGGCAATCGCAAGCACGGCTTCCGGTCCTTCGGGATCGAAGTCGCGGGACGGAGCCTGGGTACCTACGATATCCAAAACGCCATCCGTAATATCGCCAAGTTCGCGCACGGCTTCGGTCAAGACCTCGCCAGACGAGCCGAAGAGAAAGACGGGCAACCCCGCATCAGCTGCGGCCTGCGCCAGCGGCACAAGCAGGTCGGCACCGGTAGCGCGATCGACCGTCGCGTTCTGGTAGCGCGCCAGCCACGCAACCGGCGCACCGTCGGCCGTTACGATATCGGCGTTGCGATAGGCTTGGCGGAATTTCTCATTGCCCCGGAGTTTCACGAGGTGGTCCAGGTTCATCGTAAAGACTGTGAACGGCTCGCCTGCCTTGGCTGCACCGATGGCAGACTGTAACGCGACATCGAGGTTCGGCGTGTTGATCGGCCAACGATCGACGTGAGCGAGGGCTGGTTTCGCTGTTAGCGCCATTATCGAACGTGCTCACTGTTGCGGGCGCACCGTTGAGGTGCTTCGCAATCAAGAGAGCAATATTCGTGCCTGCCTCCGGCGCCGTCGCTCGCGACTAGGTGTCAGGCAGAGACGGTAACTTTACTGGTCATCATGTGGGACGAGCGGCGAACTGACCGGTGCGCCATTTCAATTTGCGGTCGGCGGAACATCACCAGCATCATCAGCAAGAGCTCTGCAAAGACCGTCGATTTCGACGAAAGACTGACGGACGTGGAGGCTACGAGAAAGAAAAAGACAAAGACCCAGATGCCGCCGGGACGAATGGAGCGCAGGACGTCTCTGCAGAAGAGGAACAGCGCCGCGAAGAACGCTAGTCCCGGAATGATACCGTAGCTCAGGACGAACGATATCCAGAAGCTTTCAATGCCGAAATCGAGATCGTAGATGCGTTTCAGAGTGGCCATCTGGTCGGGATCTGGTGCCAACAGCAACTCGTACCACGAGAGGTGCTGGAACAATTCGAACATATAGACCCGCGCTTCGGCGCTGCCCTTATCATCGATGAAGCGGGCAAGGAACTGATCGAAGAAACCGGCTTCGACCAGCGTGGTCAAAGCCAGCGCGACGATCGGAATCACGATCAATGCCGTCAAGACAGCTGTCTTGTCGAACCGTTCGCCGCGCAGAATTCGAAACCCGCCGCGAGCCGCAAGCACACCGAGCAACACCAGCAAGATGACCGAGGAGGCGCGGCCGCCGAATACGACCATTGCGGCGGCATTGACGATGAAAGCGCCGGCGGCGAACGGCTTCGGTAAATCCTTGGCGCCGCCAAGCGCCAACGACAGGAGATAAGCACCGGTCAGGCTGGCGTTTGCGAGGGGGTGTCCGAGCAATGCCGTCGAACGCCAATCGTCGGCGATGACCATGCCGCTGGCAACGATTGGTGTCAGGCGTTCGCCGGTAATGAATTCTCCGATGCCGATCACGGCATTCAGCACCATCAACGAGTGGATGAGCCAGACGAAGCGGCAGGCGCGTTCCTTGCGCATGTCCTTGAACAGAAAGAAGACCATCACCGGCGCGAGGAACGTATCAAAAAAAGCCGTGAACGGCAGGCCGACGATCTTGATCGAATAGGCGATCAAGATCCCGATCATCGCGACAAACAGAGCGGTGCCCGGATAACGGTCCAATGCTCCGATGATTGCCGTCAGCGGATTACCTTGCATGAGCCCGGCGAGAAGCAGCGTCGCCGCCGCGACGAACGTCGCGGGATGGATCTTCTCGAAAACGTTGCCACCTGCTTCATCGTAGTTGAAGCCCCAGTTCAGAAGCGTCAGCGTCGAGATCGTCAAATAAAGGGTTGCAACGATTGCGAGGGCGAGGCCGATCAAGCGCCCGTCCGGGGGGAAATGCCGGTGGCGGCTGGTCGTTGCGCCCATATCATCCGCCCTTTTGCTAGCGACTACCGGTTCAGATCGCCTGGCCCCGAGCCATCGTCAAAACGCCGCCGGCGATGCGATCACGGGCGGGCTCCAGAATTTGGAGCGTCCTGTCAATATCATTGCGTGTCGTGACATTGGCGTGTGCGACGATCATCAACTGGTCCGCCGCCGGGACGAGGCTCGTCACGGACTCGTCTTCCAGGACGCCGCCGGCATCGATGATGACGAGATCATAGTTCTGGCTGAGACCATTGAGACCGGCGACGAGACGGTGACGCTGTTGCGTTCTCAGAGAACGCAGGTCGGCCAGCGCGATCGGCAGGAACGCGAGGCCGGTCCGCGTATCGCGCGTCGTTATCTGGTTCAGGTGATCCTTGCTATCCAGGATGACGACGTTCGTGGCCTTCAGCGTCGTCGCGAAAATCGTCGACAACTCCGGATTGACGGACGTTGCATCGACGAGCAGGACGCGATCTCCGGCGAGCGCTGCGGCGTAGCCAACGGCGAGCGCGGTTGCAGAGTTGCCGGCGCCAGAGCGCGGCGAAACCATCATCACCGTATGGGGGCGTCCTGGACGCTGATGACTTTTGATCGTCGACAAAAGCCGCAGCACGGCTTGCCTATAAGCCGCTGCGCGCTCGCCTTTGGTATCGGCAATGGCGAGCAGCAGATCCTTGAACTGGGCAGACTGCGGCACGTCAGCGGTCTCTTTCGCTCGGCCCAACACGAGAACTGACGAGCCTCGCAGCGCCGGAATGGTGGAGATATTCGCGAGATGAGTTACGTCGCCGAACTCGGCCGCCGAATGCATGCTGTCGTCGAGGTGGTCGGAAACCAAGGCCCACGCCACGCCGAGGCCGAGGCCGCCGATCAATCCCAATCCGAGAATGAGAAGAGGGAACGGCTTCGATGGCCTTGTCGGCACCGACGGTGGCGTGATGACACGCGCATCTGGGGTGGAAATATTCTGTTGCTCTTGCGTCTCCTTGGCGCGCTGCAGGAACACGCCCATCAGCTCGCGGCTCGTCGTCACGTCCTGTTCGAGTTCGCGCGCCTTGATTTGCGCCGTGTTCGCCCGGCGGACCTCTTCCTTCGTCTTCTCGAGCTGAGCGCCGATGTCGCGCTCACGACTGAGGGCGATCTGATATTCGCCTTCGGCGCCGGTCGCGATGCGTTGCAGTTCGGCGTTGATCTGCGTCTTGACCGCGGCAAGCTGCGAACGCACCTCGATCAGCACCGGATGACGATTTTGCAACTGCGAGGCGAGCGCAGCTTCGCGTCGAGCGACCTGGGCATACTGCTCGCGAAGCTTCTGGATAAGGCCAGAGCGAATGGCATCGGGAAGTACGGCGGAGCCGCCGGGAGACTTGAGTGCCAATTGAACCTGGTCGTAGCGCGCCTTGTTCTCGGCCGTGACGGCGCGTGCCGTCGCAAGCTCGCCGTTGAGCTTGGTCAACTGCTGTTCGGTGACGGCGCCACCTTCTGACGTCAAGAGCTTGTTGGATCGCTTATAATCGTCTGAGCGTGTTTCGGCGGCGCGCACCTGTTCGCGCAATTCGCCAAGGCGTGCGTCGATCAGGGCGTTGGCGTGCTTGGCTTGATCGCTTTTCGCGGCGGTCTGGTCGGCAAGATACGCATTGAGCACGCCTTGCGCGACACCCGCCGCCTTAGCGGGCGTCGATGCCGTCACTTCGAGATCGACGACGTAAGTCTTCTGCGCCCGCTTCACCTTGATCGAGTCCGCCAGGGTATTCAGCGCCAGCGTTGCCGGATCCGGCGGGGCCGGGCGCTTGATGACGAGGCCCTTGATCTTCGACAGCAGGCCTTGACCATAGGCGGGGGCATAATCTGGATCGCCCGCGAGGTGCATCTTGTCGACGACGCGTTTCAGCACCTCATCCGATGTGATGATCGAGGCCTGGCTTTCGACGAGAGCCAGATCCGTTCCGTATCCGCCCTGTGCGACCTCGTCGGTTACGACTTTGCGATTCCTGGGATCGATGAACAGTGAGGCGGACGTCGTGTACATCGGCTTGGCGATGGCAAGATAGAAGCCGGCCAGTATTAAAGACAGCAGCGTCGCCGCCAGGATTTTCCCGAAGTTGCGACGCAGGATCAAAAGAAAGCTGCCGAGATCCGTGTCGCCGTTCTGCGCGCGTTGTGCGTCGCTCGAGGAATTTGAGCTAATGCTTCCGGTCATTGACTTTCTGCGGAGCCGGGAAAGGCGCGGTGAAAATGGCGCAATTGATACGGCGTTAAGGCGCGCCTCGAACTGTGCCATTTTTTGCTCCGAATGTTCTAATTACAGACACGGCCGCGTGCTCGGCTGCAGTCGATGCCTTTTGGAGGCGTCGGCCACAACCGTGCGACCCGTCGATAAGGTCTGGTGCAAGGGACATGCCCGGCGGGTCGCGTCATCTGGACATGGTGCCAGCATGCGATTGCAAATCGGGCGACGAAGCCCCGTCAATTGCAACCGTCACAACGGTGCGGTCACTAAGCCGCGATCGTTAATGCGAGGCGAGATGTGTTTACCGCGCGGCCAGATGCTTCCGAGTGCATGTGCACGATGCGCTAAATGGAAGCGCAATTCGCTGCACGACTATAAAGGCCTGGATTGTGCATCGCCTATTGTAGGCGGGGGAATTTCACCTGCTCATATAGAGACAAGGATCTGTACCTGGTGTTTGGCAGCGTTCATCAGCTTTCATCTCGGAATGTCGTTGGATTTTCTCGTTTTGCATTGACGCATTCGAGCTTCTCGGGCGCCGCATTCATCATCGAACTCACATCGATCGTCGCCGTCGCCATCGCGACGGGTCTCGCCTACCACTACGCCGTCTACGGTGCGCCCGGTTCGATCGAAAACTATGCGGCGGTCGGCAGTCTTACGGGGCTTGCTTATGGCTTGGCGTTCTTTATTCGCGATGAATACGGAATTGAAAGTCTGCTCGAGGGGCGACGTAGTCCGGGTCGTTTATTCCTCGTCTGGAATTTGGCTTTCGTCGGCATCGCCGTCATCGGCTTCCTGACGAAAAGCACGCAGTTATTCTCGCGCGCGTGGCTGGTACTCTTCTATATCTCGGGCTTCGCGACGGCGATCATGCTCAACGCGGCGCTCAATCGCGGGATGGGCCGGCTGATTGCATGGGGCTGGGTACGCCGACGCAAGCTGATGATCGTCGCGACGGATCGCGATATCGCGAGTATGGAACGCGAGATCGAAAGCGCCGCCGGATTTCTCATCGTGGCGCGCGTCGCTCTTCCGCACGTCGCCCATGACGCGACTGAAATCGACAGCGCTCTCCATGCTGCCGTCGGAAATGCGCGCGCCCTCGGCATCGAAGACATCATAATCTCGGATTCGCTTGCGGGTCCGGATTTCCTCGAGCGATCCGTCAACGCGTTCAGCGTTCTGCCGGTCGCAATCCATCTAAGTGCCGGCGGTCTTCTCGGCCGATTCAAGGATGCTCGCATTGCCCGGTTCGGCCAGGCCGCGGCTCTGTCTCTGACCCGTGCGCCGCTCAGTCAGTTCGAGGCCACGGCAAAGCGCTGGTTCGACGTGCTCGTCTCGGCAATCGCACTTATTCTCTTAAGCCCGCTGTTCGTCGCCGTCGCCGTGCTCATCAAATTTGACAGCCGCGGACCGGTTTTCTTCAGACAACGCCGTCGTGGCTACAACCTGGCGGAATTCCAGATATGGAAATTTCGCACGATGACGACGCTCGATGACGGCGACACCGTTCAGCAGGCAACGGAGAACGACCAGCGCGTCACGGGCATTGGCAGATTGCTGCGCCGAACCTCGCTCGATGAACTGCCGCAGCTGCTCAATGTCCTAAGGGGCGAGATGTCGCTTGTCGGGCCGCGCCCGCACGCCGTCGCGCATGATCGCTTTTTCGAGAAGCGGATCGCCGACTATCCGCGGCGGCTGAACGTGAAGCCCGGAATCACCGGGTGGGCGCAGGTTAACGGCTTCCGCGGCGCCACCGACACGGACGAGGCGATGCGCCGGAGGGTCGATCACGACCTCTATTACATCGATAACTGCTCGGTGGGATTCGACCTTTACATCATTCTTCTGACCCTGATCTCGCCGAAAGCCAGCCGCAATGCGTTTTAGGCTCAGGGAATGAAGCGAAGATGCTACGGCATTGCTGAATTGCGCAACGTCGCGGCGAACATGTGTGGCCTTTCGTCGTTCTTTAGCTAATCTAGGCAGCGATTCGAGGTAACGGTTACAGAATCGATCGCGGAGCTCTTTTGCCATGCTCCGTCGCCTCCAGCCGGGAGCTTTCGTCATGCGTGTCAAATCGTTGATGGCACTGGCCGCAATCACGGCGGCTTTCGTGACAGTCAGCCAGTCCGCCTCGGCATTCGATTTGAATAGCCCGGATAACCGCAGCCAAACGGGTTGGTCACACGAGAACGGGCAGTGGGATTACTCGTCTCGTTATCCTCGCGGATATCTGAATGACCGCTACTCCTACTTCTACGACCCGCGCGGCTACTACCCCTATTACAATTCGGGCCAGTGGGGTCCGCCACGGATCGACCGCTTCAAGGGGACCCTGCCGCCCTATTACGCGTCGTGGGGAGCGTGGAAGAAGCGCTACTACCACGTTGAGTGGCACCGCCGGCATTATGGCGGTCACCGTCGCGGAGACTGGTGATTATTCTCACCGGCTGAAAAAGCAAACACCGGTTGAAGCCATCGGGGTGTCTCGCGCATTTCGCGTTCACGCCACATTCATTTGGTTTGTGAGACGCTTAGCTACTCCGAGGGAATCGGTGAATCTGGATTCGTGGCCGCGCAGCAGCGGTCACGAGCTTGGGGAGAGACCCATGATTAAAAAATTTGCGAATGCGCTGATGGCGCTGACGATGGTGGCCGCCATGACGTTCGCCGTTGCACCGCAGGCTGAAGCCGGCGGCCGCGGCGTCGGTGTTGGAGTTGGTGTTGCCGCTGGCATCATCGGCCTCGGCATTCTGGGCGCCGCTGCGGGAGCCCACGACTACTATGGGCCGCGCTACTATTCACGGTACGACGATGGCTGCTTCCGCGGACCACGCGAATGCCATTGGTCGCATCGGCGTTGTTTCGAAAACGAGTATGGCGACACCGTCTGCCGCGGCGGCCGCTATATTTGCGACCGTCCGTTGGTCTGCGACTGAGCGACTGGACTTTGCCTGAGACAATTTCAGCCGGTGCAACCGTGCACCGGCTGAATTCATTTTCGCCGCGCCAGCATGGCCGTATGCAGTGCGACCGCCGCTGCGTTCGAGACGTTGAGGCTGGCGACGGGACCATCGGTCGTGATGCGGGCGAGGCTATCGCACGTTTTACGCGTGAGTTCGCGCAAGCCCTTGCCTTCCGAACCCATCACCAGCGCGGTCGGGTGCGACCAGTCGATGTCTTCGATGCTTTGTTCGGCGTCGCCGTCCAGCCCGACGATCGTGAAGCCCGCCGACTTCAATTCGTCCAACGCTCGCGACAGATTGGCCACCAGCGCCACCGGGACGAGCTCAAGCGCGCCGGACGCCGATTTGGCGAGGACGCCATTCAACGGGGGGCTGTGCCGCCGCGTCATTACGAGGCCGCTGGCGCCGAACACGGCTGATGATCTCAATATGGCGCCGACGTTGTGCGGGTCAGTGACCTGATCGAGGACGATCAGCGGCCGTCCGTTCGCGCTATTTGCCAGATCGCTCCATTCGGGCTCCGGCAACAGCTCCGTTTCGAGCATTGCGCCTTGATGCACCGTGTCGGAACCGAGCAGGCGATCGAGGTCGCGCGGTGTTACGCGTTCGATCGCGAGCTTGATGGGTCCGACGGCCTCGGTCAGCCGGCGCTCGGCATTTTCAGTGAGGAGCAAGCGATTGGCGCGACGGGCGGGATTTTTAAGTGCCGCCTCGACCGCATGCAGACCGAACAGCCGAAGCGGACCGTCTTCGCTGGTTATGACCGCAGCATGGGTTCCCCGTCGTGCCGATTTTGCGTGCGACGACGCGCCATGCCGAGCACCGGAAAAACCAGCGGGGCGCTTCTTGTCGCGCCACGGTTTCTTAATGCGTTCGTTTGTCAGGATTAGCCTCGGTCTTTAACTTAGAGCGGCGATAGTCGATTGGGCGGCGGCCAGGATGCGCGCGCTCGGGTGACCTTGCAGCTTTTCCGATTGACAGGGAAGGGCCCCATGAAGATAACGCGGACGTAGGCCCTGCCCGCACCGGCAGGGCGCTTTCGTTTGGATCGCGGATATTCCGCATCCCATGGAGAGGTGCCCGAGTGGCTAAAGGGGACGGACTGTAAATCCGTTGGCTTCGCCTACGCTGGTTCGAATCCAGCCCTCTCCACCAA